>Ga0075418_10001464_pt1 | contig 26777 bp, 23 predicted proteins | sample SoiMetdeltSBSDD2_FD_81776 | JGI IMG/M metagenome (GOLD analysis project Ga0075418, IMG submission 81776) | Bulk soil microbial communities from a Populus tree surrounding site in Tennessee, USA - Soil MetaG P. deltoides SBSDD2 | ecosystem: Environmental > Terrestrial > Soil > Tree plantation...
AACAATTACAAAACACATTCGGTCAGGGCGTTTTCACCACTGTAATCGAAGTGGACACCAAACTGCGTGAAAGCCCCATCGCCGGGGTTCCGATTACCCACTACAAGCCAAACAGTCGTGGGTCACAACAATATCGCGTCCTCGCTCAGGAGTTGATTGAATATGCCAAAGAAGAAGCCAATCGCCAAACGACTCAATAAGCTGTTTGACGATATTAAACAGGTGGAGCCCAACGTGGAGGCTTCGCCGCGTCCGCAGAAAAGCTTGCCGTCAGCACCTGTGAAACCCGCGCCGCAAGCCAAACCTGCTACGCCTCGCAGTTCACATTCCAGGGAAGCGAAGCCGTCGGGCCCGCCGCGAACCGATACCGCTATCTTGCACCAGTTCGACATGGGGCAAAACAATTGGGCCGTGCTGCACGTAGCTGACGATATGCCCAACCGGCATTGGACCGATGATGAAAGACTGTTGGTCGAGCAGGTGGCCGATCAACTCTCGCTTGCGCTTGAGAATGCCCGTCTATTCCAGGAAACTCAGACTCGTGCAGAAGAGTTGGTTGTTCTCAATGAAATGGGCAATGACTTGTCCACGCAATTGGATCCAATCGGAATAGCAAATGTCATATACAGGCATACTTCCCGATTATTGGATACGACAAATTTCTATATCGCCCTGTACGATGAAAAGACAAATGAAAAGTCCTATCCCATTGCATTTGAAGAAGGGCGGTCAATACTGCTGGGCAAGAGTACAGTCACAGGCAGCGGGTTTACAGATTACATTATTAGAAACCGAAGGACAGTATTTGCACCCAATGACGTACTCGGGCACATGCAACAGCTTGGTATTTCATTTGTTGCGTTAAGCGACGATGATACACCGTCACAATCCTGGCTGGGCGTCCCTATGATCATCGGCGATCGTATCTTAGGCGTGATTGCGGTTCAAAGTGTTGACACACCAGACCTTTATGATGAACATGATCGCGACATCCTAACAACCATTGCCAGCCAGGCCGGTATTGCGTTGGAGAATGCTCGCCTCTTTTTGGAGACTCAACGTCGCGCCCAGGAGACGGCTGCCCTCGCAGAAGTAGGACGTGAAATTTCAGTGACGCTTGAACTGGAAACAGTTCTGACAAGAATTGCAGTTTACGCTAGAGATTTATTCCAAGCGGAAAGCAGCGCGGTCTATTTGCCGGAACCTGGTAGGGCCAGTTGGCGCGCTATTGCTGTTGTGGGTGCCGAGGCCGAAGAAATTAAGAACGATCCTATCGAAACGGGACAGGGCATTCTTGGGAATATTATTCTGCAAAAATCAGGTCGGATTGTTAATGACGCTTCAAACCAACCGGGAGCGATTACCGTCAAAGGTACACAGGAACGGCCATTCGAACACATTATGGCCACTCCGGTTCTTTCGCTGGATCGGACCACCGGTCTTATCGCGGTTTGGCGCACTGGCGAGGGCCGTGAGTTCGCCCCCGCCGATTTGGAGTTCCTTGCCAATCTTGCTCGTCAGGCAGCCATCGCCATTCAAAACGCCCGACTCTTCGAAGAAGTGACGGATAGCCAGAGCCAGCTTTCGGAAGCCTTGCAAATTGCGCGCATTGGCTATTTCCAAATTGAATGGCGATCCCAGATCATTACGTTTACCGAGGAACTGTTTTCCTTGCTCAACACATCCGCAGAGAAGGAAGGTGGCTTTCAATTCCCATTAGAGCAAACCCTGCAAAAGTTTGTGGTGGCCGAGGATATTCCATTAGCGACCCAGGCAGTTCAGGATGCCATCGAACGTACGAGTGAGCGCAGTGATCTAACCTCCGAAGTACGTTACCGGACGACTGACGGAAGGATTATCTGGGTCAGCTCAATATACAAAGTTGAGCGTGATGCACAGGATCGACCCGTCCGCGTTGCCGGTTCCTCACAGGATATAACAGAACGCAAGACGAATGAATTAACACAGGCTGCGATCACACAAATTTCAGAACGCGCCCTCACATCCAGGACCTTGGAAGATTTGTTGGGCTCAATTCACGAGGCTGTCAGGCCTCTGCTGCCTGCCACCAATTTCTATATTGCGTTATATGATTCAAGTACGAATCAGATCAGCTTCCCTTATTACGCTGATGAATTCGATACCGATTGGTCACCCCGAAAACTTGGGAGAGGCCTTACCAGTTACGTCATTCGTACGGGGCGGGCGTTACGCACAAGCCCCGAGATCTTCTCTGATCTGGAAGCCTCCGGTGAAATCGTAAATGATGGCATACGCAGTGTAGATTGGTTGGGAGTACCGATCCGGTCAAAGCAGGTAGTTACTGGTGTGCTTGCCATTCAAACCTACGATACGAAAATTCGAATCACAGAAAGCCATAAGGATATACTGGGTATTCTTGCTCCGCAGGTCGCTTCTGCAATTGAACGCTTCCTGGCTGAACGTGAGATTCAGAAGTTCAAACTCGGCATCGATCGTTCTGATAGTGCAGTCTTTATTACAGATGTGGATGGCTCGATCCAGTATGCCAACCCAGCTTTTGAAAAGGTCTATGGCTTTGCCCCGTCCGAAGCAATCGGCAAGACTCCGCGCATCATAAAATCAGGTGTTCTACCAGATGAACAATACAAACAATTCTGGAGCACCCTTCTTTCAGGTGGAACTGTTTCGGGTGAGATCATCAATAAAACTAAAGATGGTCGTCTGATTCCCATCGCGGGAACGAATAGCCCAATCCTCGATGAAACCGGCAAAACCATTATTGGCTTCCTCGCGGTTCACCAGGACATCACGGAACGAAAACAAGCCGAACAGGCCTTACAGCGCCGTAACACGTACCTGGCTGCCTCTGCTGAAATTGGCCGTCTCGTCACATCCACGCTGGATTTGAACACCATCTTCAGCCGCACGGTAAGCTTGCTGAGCGACCGTTTTGGTTTTTACTTTGCCGCCATCTACCTCATCGATGAGACCGGTTTTCACGCCACCCTGCGCGAAGCCAAAGGGGAAGCCGGAGAAAAAATGAAGGCCCAACGATATACGGTCGCGGTGGGCTCACAGTCCATGGTCGGCCGCGTTGCGGATACCGGCGATGCCAGAGTCTCAAACGACATCAGCCTGGAACCCCTGCATCAACCAAATCCGTTCTTGCTGGATACACAATCCGAAGCTGTGATCCCTCTGCGAGTGGGTGAACGTAAGATTGGCGTTATTGACATACACTCTACGGACCTGAATGCCTTCTCAGAGGATGAGATTCCGGTGCTGCAATCGCTGGCCGATCAGGTCGCCATCGCCATTGACAATGCATCCTCCTATGAACGCTCCCAGGCCCTGATCAAGGAACTACAGGAACTGGATCAACTCAAAAGCCAGTTTCTGGCAAACATGAGTCATGAACTGCGCACGCCTTTGAACTCCATCATTGGTTTCTCGCGCGTGATCATCAAAGGTATTGATGGTCCCGTGACCGACATGCAGAATCAAGACCTTACTGCCATCTACAACTCCGGTCAACATCTTCTAGGTCTCATCAACGATATTCTCGACCTTGCCCGCATTGAAGCCGGAAAGATGGAACTCAATTTCGAGGAAGTCAAACTTTCCGAAATGGTCAATAGCGTACTTTCCACGGCGAAAGGTCTGGTAAAGGAAAAACACATTCAACTGGTGGCAAAAGTTCCGGCAGACATGCCCACCGTACGCGGCGATACCATGCGTGTACGTCAAGTTATGATCAACCTGTTATCCAATGCCTCCAAATTTACTGATGAAGGATCGATAACTGTTGAGACTCGTGTGCAAACCGGCCCGAATGGCAAACCTGAAGCACTCATCAATGTAATCGATACCGGGCCAGGTATCTCCGACGAAGGCCAGGCAAAACTCTTCCGAGCCTTTTCGCAAGTGGATGGTTCCGCCACTCGCAAAACTGGCGGTTCGGGTTTGGGCCTGTCTATCTGTGCCAATCTTGTTCAACTGCATGCTGGGCGTATTGGTGTGACCAGTGCAGAAGGCAAAGGTTCCACGTTCTGGTTCACGCTCCCGCTGTTCCACCAAACTGAAGAGCAAATACCCGGAGACAGAAAGGTCATTCTTGCCATCGACGACGACCCGCAGGTGATCAGCCTTTATGAACGCTATCTCAATTCTCAGGGTTATTATGTGGTGCCGCTCACAGATCCATCCAAAGCCAAAGAACGGATACTGGAGCTTCAACCTTACGCGGTGACTCTCGACATCATGATGCCCAATACGGATGGCTGGACGGTTCTCAACTCGCTCAAATCTGATCCCGCGACTCGGCATGTGCCTGTCGTGATCTGTTCCATTATCGAGCAAACGGACAAAGGCTTCAACCTCGGTGCATCGGACTACTTGGTTAAACCCATCCTGGAAGAGGACCTTGTCGATGCCATCCATAAAATAAACACGAATGGCGACATTCGCGAAGTACTGGTCATCGACGACGATCCCAATGATCTGCGTCTGATTGAAAAAATTCTTACCGAACATGGCCATTACAAGCCTACGCTCGCCGAAGGTGGCCGCAAAGGCTGGGATGCCATCAATGCCAGGCCACCTCAGGCCATCATCCTCGACATCTTCATGCCAGAGATGGATGGATTTACAATATTGGAAAAACTACGAGAAAACCCTGCCTTGAGCAAGATTCCTGTTCTCGTGGTCAGTGGCGGCGGCCTTACGAACGAACAGCATCAGCAACTCGCCGATTACGGCAAAAGGCTGATCACCAAGGGTTCGCTCAAAGAAGAGGAATTGATCGCCAGTATCGAAAGTGCCTTGAAACGGATAAAATAATCTCTCGCGATCCGTTTCGCTCAAATCTGCAAGAGGGAACGTATTAAATATGTCTTTTGTAATCAAATGTCTGGATTGCGGCCACGCTGCACCGTTTATACCAAGTTCCATGCACTGCCCGCAATGCAACAGCCAGTGGCGTGAAGCACAATATGACTTGGCTGAGACTGCAAAAACTTTTCCGTCAGAAATCAAGGAACGGCCCTTTGATCTATGGCGGTATAAAGAGTTGCTGCCGATTCGAAATCCCAACCCAACCTTGCGACTCGGCGAAGGTGGTACACCGCTAATCCCGGCAGCGAATCTGGGCATGATGCTTGGCCTGCACAACCTGTTCATCAAAGATGAACGTCAGGGACCGACCGCCTCTTTCAAAGACCGTCAGGCAGCTGTCACAATTGCCGCGCTAAAGGAGGGTGGAATTACCGAGATGGTAGCGGCATCCACAGGCAATGTTGCCATTGCTCTTTCAGCATACGCGGCTCGGGCGGGAATCAAGCTCTGGGCATTTGTCACCAGTCTTGTGCCTGGTGTCAAGATGCGTGAAATTGCCTTGTATGGAAGCCAGGTGGTAAAGATCACGGGTTCCTATGATGAAGCGAAAAAAGTCGCGGCCGAATTTGCCCGTCAGCGAGGTCTGTATCAGGATATGGGCGCACGCACGGTCACGGCTGTGGAAGCTATGAAAACCATCGCATTCGAAGTAGCCGAACAGCTCACCCTGCAACAAGGCCCGGCGGCTGGCTCAACGAAGGAAAAGCCAAAATGGCGCACGCCTGACTGGTATATTCAGGCGATCAGCGGTGGGATGGGCCCGTTGGGCGTATATAAAGGCTTTCGCGAATTGAAAGGATTGGGATTAATTGACCGTATCCCCGCTATCGTCCCAATTCAAGTGGACGGTTGTGCACCGATGGTCTTAAGCTGGAAAAAGGGGCTGGAGAAGGCAGAACCCGTCCTTTCACCAAAAACGCGCATCGAAACATTAGCTACGGGAGACCCGGGGCGCACATATACCATGTTGCGCAGCCAAGTCAATGAAACAGGCGGCGTCTTCGAGAGCGTGAGTGATGAGGAGGCGTTCCGTGCGATGCACGTGCTCGCCAAGATGGAAGGTATCTCTGCCGAGCCGGCCTCTGGCGTGGCATTTGCAGGCTTGTTCAAATTGGTCCGCTCTGGAATCATTAAACCCACAGATACCGTGGTAGTGAACTGCACAGGGCATACACTTCCCGCCGAACAATATCTCTTTGGTGAAGGCTGGACTCGTGATGTGGATCTACGTGTCAAGGAGGAGCATGCCCCAACCCCGCAGGAAGGCTTGCTCTCCGCGCTCAACAATGTCACACCAAACCGGTTCTCGCGTGTCGTAGTTGTAGACGATACTGCCGAGGCCCGACGATTGATCCGTCGCATTTTGCAGTCGCAGGGCGATTTCGAGATCTTCGAGGCCACGAACGGCCGCGAAGCAATTGAACTAGTCAGCAGAGAGCTGCCCGATCTGGTGATACTGGATCTCATGATGCCTGAAGTGGATGGCTTCGCTGTGTTGGATGAGTTGCGGAGCAAGCCTGAGACAGCCAACATTCCAGTAATCGTTGCAACCGCCAAGGAATTGACGGTGGATGAAAAGAGCCGGCTGCAAGGTCAGATCCAGTCACTTATGCTGAAGGGTGATTTTCTTAATGATGAATTCCTAGAGGAAGTGCGATCATTGATTCGATAATATAATTGGAGATCATCGCTACGCAAAGTTCTTGCCCAGCGTCGTAACATACCACATTTCAATTGGACACGGATAAAAGACGAGATGGCAACCAGACCGCCGGAAGGCGGAAGCAGCCAATCGTGAGAATGATACGACGTGTCCAAATTTCTTTAAGGGCAAAGCCTGTCAATGCACAAAGTGCGCTTCCAAGGGATCAATGCCGCTCTCATATCCGCATTTTTCCTGGGGCTGGCACCCGTTTTCGGGAAAGCTGCCATGGGACCGGATCAATTCTCAGCGCTCGCTGTGGTGGCCCTGCGCACAGGTATGGCGGCATTGTTGTTGTTCCTGATCATGGCAATTTTCGAACGCAAATTCATTTTTATTTACCCAGCTGGATTACTAGGCTGCGCGCTAGCGGGTGGTATTAACGGAATTGGTTCGATCTTTTACTACATAGGGTTGAGCCGGCTAAATGCCAGCGTTGCACAGATGTTGTATGCTCTCTATCCTTTCTTTGTTGCGATCTGGCTGAGGCTTGACCATCAGGCTCCGTCCAGGCTCACCATTGGACGGATGGTTATCGCCGGCATCTCCGCGTTCTTGCTTACCTGGGCAGGAAAGGGAACTGTCGATCTTTGGGGCGTACTATTTATGTTGATCGCCGCTGCTTTTTATGCATTCCACATACCAATAAACCAGCGCGTGTTATATGATGTGCCCGCGCCTACGGTGACGCTGTATACCCTGATCTCTATGAGCGCGGTGGTGATACCGGTATACCTAGTTGCTGATAGAAGTCTCCCTACCCCCGGTACTCCGTGGTGGCCTGTGCTTGCGTTGACGGCTGTTACGTTCGCCTCCCGTTTGATGCTTTTTACAGGTGTCAAACATATCGGTGGAATGCAAACCGCACTGCTCGGCCTGGGAGAACTTGTGGTGGCCGTTTTCTTCAGCCATATCATTCTGGGCGAATTCCTAACTGTTGTCCAATGGATTGGAATGATAGGCTTAGTTATTAGCTTGCTATTAGGATGGTACGAGAAACCGCCTCCACCTCCAACCCATCCGCATGGCATTCTCAGTTTCCTTCAACCCCCTGATTTTCCCGAGGACTATTACAAGCATTAACCTGTGATTGCACAGACCCAAATTTAGTTATGCAACTGCTCGCTAGTATTCCTGGGATCAGTGAACGTGATCCAATTCATTCGTATTTACGGATGGCCAGCACAGCGTTGTGCCCACCAAAACCGAAGGCATTGCTCAAAGCCAAAATGATCTTTTTTTCACGAGCCTGGTTGGGAATGTAATCCAAATCACATTCAGGATCAGGAGTTTCATAGTGAATGGTCGGCGGGAGGATGCCCTCGCGGACTGCCTGTGTACAGAAAATCGCCTCCAGAGCACCCGTGGCGCCCATCATATGCCCCGTCATGGATTTGGTACTTGATATGGGAATTTGATAGGCCCGTTCACCGAACGCGGCTTTGATAGCGCGCGTCTCTGACTGATCGTTCAAGGGCGTGCCAGTTCCATGCGCATTGATGTAACCCAATTCATCCACATTGGCTTGTGCAGACTCCAGGGCCATGCGCATGGCAGCTGCGCCACCTACACCGTTCTCATGCGGAGCCGTCACATGGAAGGCATCTGCCGTTGCGCCGTATCCGGCAAGTTCCGCCAGGATATTGGCGCCGCGTTTTTTCGCATGCGATTCGCGCTCCAGGACCAGCACCGCGGCTCCCTCACCCATCACAAGGCCATCACGATTCTTATCAAACGGTTGAGGAGTCATGGAAAAATCGTCGTTGCGCCGCGACATGGCGCCCACGCGGTCAAATGCTGCCACCCCTACAGAACAGATCGTCATTTCTGCCGCCCCTGCCAGGGCTGCATCGATCATACCAGCCTTTAGCATCAGGAATGCCGTGCCAATTCCATCACTGCCAGAAGCGCACGCCGACGCGACGGAGAAACATGGTCCTTTGATCTGATGATCGATTGCTATCATCCCCGCCGCGCCATTTGGCATCAGCATAGGAATCAAAAATGGGCTGACACGTCGTGGGCCCTCGGTATAGTTAATGATCACTGCCTCACTTAACGATTTGATACCACCAATGGCAGAAGAGACCAGAACACCAATGCGTCCGGAATTTGTATCTGTAACTTCCAATCCGGAGCTTGCTATGGCATCCTTTGCAGCTGCCACACCGAACTGCTCAAAGCGATCACGCCGACGTGCCTCTTTGACATCCATATATTTTTCCGGATCAAAGTTTTTCACTTCGGCGGCAAAATGCACATTCAAAGGAGCTGGATCAAATAAAGTGATTGGGGCTACACCAGAAATGCCATTGATCGCATTCTGCCAGCTCTCTTCCACACTTACCCCTAACGGATTTACAGTTCCCATGCCAGTAATAACAACTCTCTCCATACTTCCTCACATTTCGATGATATATTCGCCTACATAGTAACCCCAAAAGTGTTTACGCGTCACGCCCTTAAATCGACATATTACGCTTCATGCTTCGCTGAGACCAGTCATTGTTTCGACAAGTGAATCTTAACTCAGGCTTTCCATCTCCGCCAGCGGACGGATGTCCATCCAACCATAAGCTTTCTCGGCCAACAGAGTATCGCCTAATGGAAGCGATTTCTCACGTAGATACATGCCGCCCAATCGTTCGTAAAACTTTTGATAGGGATTGCCCGACAGAACCCAAACAAGCATAGACGTCAATTTGAGGGCTAGCAAACCCTCGGCCGCTTTTTGTACAAGCTGTCGGCCAATCCCTTGGCCCCGATACTTATTCAAAATGTAGATCGCAAAGAGCTCACCTTTATACTCCTGATCGCCTTCACGCTCCTGGCCATAGTTGGCGAAGCCGATGATTTTTCGCTCAGATTCAGCCACCAGGGTTGGGTGATACGGGTTGGAAATGTCCTCGAGAGTTTCTTTCCATTGTCTGGCCCGTCTTTCTAAGGACAAAGTGTCGAGAACACTATCGGGCATCAAGCCGCGATATGTTTCCTGCCATGCAGTGACATGGACATAAGCAATCCCATTCGCGTCTTTTACTTCTGCCAGACGGATGGTTGGGGCGTTTTTCATTCCCCGGGTTTCGGGATGTAATCCCCCTCCGCCCAGAATTGGCCATCTGAACTAACTTCTTTTTTCCAGATTGGTACGATTTCTTTCAAACGGTCAATTCCATATCGCGCGGCGTCAAAGACTCCGGTATCACGATGCGCCGCAGTACAAGCGATTAAGACTGTGGGAGTCTTCGGGTACAGCTTTCCAATGCGCTGAACGATCGCGATCCCTTCGACGACCGGCCACTTTGCCCGGATTTCCTCCGCAACTTGCCTCATCTTTGCTTCTGCCATCGGGATGTAGGCCTCATATTCGAGATAATCTGTACTATGGGTGCTACCACGGGTGGTCTCACCACGTACCATGCCTGTAAAGATCGCCGCCGCGCCAGTTGACGTCAATGTGATTTGAGCCAAGAGATCGTTCAAATCGATTTCTTCTTCCGTGATGGAATAAATCGTGGGGAATTTCATCATGACTCTACCCTCCTGATACCGGTGGGAACATTCCAATCTCCGCATTCGTGGGAATAACTGCCTCATCAAAAGCATACTCACGATTGATTGTGATCAATACTGATTTCATTGACTCTTTGAGAGTCGGAATATCACTTGCAAGTCGGTCCTTCAAACCTTGAATTGTCAGGTCTTCAGGAATATCCAATTCCATGGACTTTGCCCCAGCGCGGTCGCGGATGGTGGCAAAAAAAAGCAGCTTAACCCGATTCATATGCCTCTAAATCCAAATGGGATTCGGCGCCGTCTTCTCAGCAACGACGCGGCCCGTATTAATTGTACCGGCAGGTTCGACCAGCAAGATATGGCATTCCTCTTCGGCAAACGGCTGGTGTTCCACGCCCTTGGGAACGACATACAATTCACCTTCGTTCAAAAGCACCTTACCATCACGGAGATGGATTTCCAATTTTCCCTGAATGACCAAAAACACTTCGTCCGTTTCAGGATGAGCATGCCAGACGAATTCTCCCTGGACTTTTGCCAGCTTGAAATGAAAATCGTTCATCTGTGCAATAATCTTGGGAGACCAATGCTCTGAAAATTTTGAAAATTTATCCCGGATGTTAATCGCCTGGTACTTCATTAAGCTCCAATCGTTCACCTATGTCCTTGTTTAGGTATACTGCCTTCTGATTTTACTCATTTAGCACGTCTCCACTCTGCCCACCGCGCTTTTCCACCAATCGAATATTTTGGATGCGCATGGTTTTTTCCGCCGCTTTCGCCATATCATAGACTGTCAACGCTGCGACGGACACTGCCGTCAATGCCTCCATTTCCACACCGGTTTTGCCGATGGTTTTTGCTGTAGCGGTGATGATTACACCGGGTAGGGAGTCATTGAGCGAGAGGTCCACGTCGATTTTGGAGAGTGGTAAAGGATGACATAACGGAATCAGGTCTGAGGTCCGTTTTGATGCGGTGATGCCTGCAATCTGGGCCACGGTGAGAACGTCACCTTTTTTGATATGTCCCGCGCGGATCAACTCCAAGGTCTCTGGCGTCATGTGAACTTCGCCGCGTGCCACCGCAATCCGCTCGGTATCTGGCTTGTGACCCACATCCACCATGCGCGTACGGCCTTGTTCATCGAGATGAGTAAGTTTTTTTGACATAGCGAGATTATATCGTAGTCACGACCTACGATATAATTTGTGCCATGGATAACTTGCTGGGCCGCCAGCTGAACTATAATGTGCAGACACCCGTGTATGAAGGTCCACTCGACCTGCTGCTCAGCCTGATCGAGCATGCCGAGCTGGATATCACGACCGTTTCGCTGGCCCTAGTCACGGATCAGTACCTTGCTTACATCAATAGCCTGGAGCAGGTCAACGCGGATGAGATATCTGCATTCCTGGTAATTGCCGCGAAATTGCTACAGATCAAATCAGAAGCACTGCTGCCCCGCCCACCGGAGCACCAGGCGGCTGATGAAGATATGGGGCGCGCGTTGGTCGATCAGTTGAAGTTGTACAAACGCTTCAAGGAGATCGGCGCCTGGCTACAAACCCGCCAGCAGGCTAACTTGCGAACGTTTTTGCGTATTGCTCCTCCACCAAAAGTGGAGCCAAAACTCGACCTTTCCAATGTAACGCTTGAGAGATTGGTCGGGGCGGCCGAGGACGCCCTGGCAAAGGAAGCCTCCAGGAAACCCCTTGGCCTGGTAATTGCCCCACCGCGCATCACCATACGTGAGAAAATCGACCTCATCGCGAAAACCATCCGAGATGTGGAACACTCCACATTCCGCACGCTGCTCACACCAGGCGCCTCGCGGCTGGAGATTGTCGTGACCTTTCTTGCCATGCTCGAGCTGATCAAGCGTTATCGTATACAGGCCAGCCAGGAGGGATTGTTTGATGATATCGAAATCAGCCGCATGGATAATTGGGAAGATGAGGAAGAAATGGAATTAGAGTTCGAGTAAGGACCGCGTCTCTGGTTGACCTTCGAACACCCAGGTAGCGATCAGATACTATCACTCGGTCGCTTTTGTTTTAAATACTGGCGAGCCCACCACAGTGAAACCAAGGCACCGATATTATCGAAAATCACCACATCCCAAGCCGATGCATGGCGCCCTAGTACAAACGATTGATGATATTCATCTGTCATTGCATAGAGGATCGTCAACAGCCATGCCAACCGGTAGCTTTTCTCGTCCAAACCGAGCGCAAGCCAATACGATAGTGCCAGCAGCGCATACCCAAGTACATGACCAGATTTCTTGACAAGACGATCGGCCCAAGCAAAATCCGGTAATTCGATAGAAGGCTGCGAAGAAAACCAAAAAATAATCGTCATGGTCAACAAGGCCGGAAACCAGTTCCAAAAATAGACTTTTCTCATTTTCATGAACACCAATCAAAAAGCCATCGCCGAAACTAGCAATGGCTTCGAAGCTTCATTAATTCAAATTATACAACCTCCAGGCAAATCTCAACAGTTCGACTTCGGTCACCCAGATCAACGCTCGCAAAAACGACTGCCTTCCTGCTTGGGTCGCCGTCGAAGACCAGAGCATTAAGGGCAGGAAGGATTCGATAAAGTTCTGGTGTCAGCGCTGTTCCAGTAGAATTTTGCAATTTTTTCATTCCTCCCTTTAAAGGTCGTAGGGCCCAAAGGTACAATGTAAACCACATGGACAACCAAAAACCATTCATCCGGGCAGAGGAAGTGTTGTTGAAAGTGAACAAGGAATGGTTACACTTCACCAATCCGCATCGCGTAATTCAGACAGACGCGCTTCCTAAGGTCGTTCCGGCACTTCTTGAGATCGAAGACCTGGTTCAAATCAACGGTTGGCACGCGGCGGGATTCATCAGCTACGAAGCCGCTCCTGCATTTGACCCCGCACATCAAACCCAGCCGGGAACGGGATTTCCCTACCTGTGGTTTGGGCTCTACCCCCCGCCTCGCTCCGTAAGTCGGATTGCCAATCCGACCTACAACCCCAAGCTTTCCTGGCTCCCCACCGTGGACCGCAACACGTACAACACAGCTATTGACCGAATCAAGAACTACATCGCTGACGGACGGACGTATCAGGTCAACTACACGATGCGGTTGCAGACAGATTTCGAGGGGACGCCCTGGAACTTCTTCCTCCATTTTGCCCAGACTCAGAATAATCATGCGGCCTATCTCGACCTGGGTCGTTATGTCATCTGTACGGCATCGCCCGAACTTTTCTTTCGTCTTGATGGCGATCTCCTTACCTGCCGGCCCATGAAGGGAACGGCACATCGGGGACGCACCACACTTGAAGATCAGGAGCAGGCCCAATGGTTGAAAGATTCGGAGAAGAACCGCGCGGAAAACGTCATGATCGTGGATATGATCCGCAATGACTTGGGTCGTATCGCAAAAATTGGGAGTGTACAGGTCCCTGAGTTATTTACTGTGGAAAGATATCCCACCCTTTGGCAGATGACCTCCACGATTCAGGCCCAAACGGATGCATCGCTCACTCAAATCTTCAGGGCCCTGTTCCCATGCGCATCTATCACGGGTGCTCCCAAGGTTAGCACCATGCGAATCATCTCCGAGTTGGAAGCCTCCCCACGCAAGATTTACACAGGCAGCCTTGGTTATATCGCGCCAAGTCGCAGAGCCACCTTTAATGTGGCCATCCGAACTGCTTTGGTTGACCGCCTTGAAAAAACTGCTGAATATGGCATTGGTGGTGGCATCGTCTGGGATTCCACTGCCCCGGACGAGTACAATGAAGCACTTCTGAAGTCGCGCGTTTTGACAGAAGTTTTACCGCAATTTTCTTTGCTCGAAACCATGTTATGGTCTCCTGAAGTGGGCTTTTTCCTGCGCGCAAAACACATTACCCGCCTATTGGATTCGGCAGACTATTTTGATTTCTCCATCAGGCCATGGCAGTCACAGAGTTCTGTGGATTCTCTTGGAGATCTATCGAGCCCAAGCTCTTCGAAGGAAATACTCGACTCTTATCTCGACCACATTTCTGCATCCTTCAATTCACCGCGACTGGTACGATTATTACTGGATAAAATTGGGAAACTTAGCTCAGAAGTAAAAGCTGTTGAGGCTTTAGTAGCGAAACCTTTATGGAAAGCTTACCTGGCCAAAAGGCCCGTCAACTCAAACGATATTTTTCTTTTCTACAAAACGACCAATCGGGAGGTTTACGAAGCAGCCCGCAAGGATTTTCCTCAATATGATGATATCCTCCTCTACAATGAGCGCGATGAACTTACTGAATTCACGATTGGAAATCTTGTGGTCGAAATGGATAACCATCTCTATACCCCCCCTATTTCCTGCGGTCTATTGCCAGGCACCTTCCGCGAATATTTATTGGAAACAGTCAAAATGGAGGAAAGAATAATACCGGTAGAGGCGCTGAAAAACTGTACGAAGATTTTTCTGGTGAATTCGGTGAGGAAGTGGATACAAGTCCGCCTCGAGTAACGGATTACCAACAATTGCGCTATAGTCATAAATCCCTAACCCTTCCATCTCGAGTTGACCGTTCTCGTCAGGCCCGACCCAACGTGTAAACAGCTCATCGGTCAGCATCGTTGCAGTGAGACTCGTCTCTCCGTTCCACTTACGCGGTTACCTGTTGAGTAGGGTCCGACGCTGGCAGAGTTGATATGATGTTTCAAAATGAATTAGAGCATCTACGTATACGAATGGCTCGCTCTACCCCTCGCCCATTCAATCCGCTGGCGTTTTCATCCAGTAAGTCAATAAGGCTGAGTTGTTTTTCCTGAGAAAGAAAGCCGACTTTGGTTCCTACTACAAGTGGTTCCTGCAAGCCTTCCGCAGTAACCGTGGCAGTATCAATGATATGTTTCTCCTCCGACGGTGCACCGATGAGCATCGTGTATTGCAGGATCAGGGTTTCGCCTGTAGTAGCTGAGTGCTGCCAGATTCAGTCGTCCACCTCAGGTTAGCAAACAGGTTTGGGAATCAAAATGGAGATCGTTGGATCCGGTTCCGCCTCGCTGAATCCGATCGGCAGCCGATTGAAAACTGGAGATTTTGGAGATTTGTTGCCACCTCCGGCCCACGTTCGTCACGGTAATCTTAAAGGTCACTGTCCCCAGGTGCGGCTTGCTCGGTAAAGCAGCGAGGAGGAAAGAGAGTGCGGACGCTTTACCCGTTGGGACCGCCAAGAGTATAGCAAAAAACGACCCTAAAATGGTCGTTTGTGTTTTACGCCAAATTGGCCCATAATAATAAGCCTTTTACTAGTTACGCGTCGAGAACTCCATGAACAAATATGTTTTTTAGAACCCACGATCCAATTATTTATCGAACCCCAAAGTGTTACTTTCAATAATCACATTGAAAAGCTCGTATCTCAAGCAGGTCCAGGAGAAATAATGATGTGATGAATACAAACCGCAGCTTAAAAAGCTGTCAAGGTCAACACGAGTCAAATCAACTTAAGCCACTACGACTGGAATCTGCTTGGTTTAGTGTTAGTCTCGCGAAAAAGCTTGGATTCTAAACGTCCACGCTTAACGCTTTTGGCTACATTCTGGCGTCTCTTGGAAGCTATCAGCATCACCCAAATTAAGGCAAATACCAATGCTCCAATAATCAAATATGCAGCAATCAAAATCCCTGCCATGGTTATGTACACTCCTTTTTGTGTTTGCCGTTCTCTATATGAATAAGAGAGAAGCAGAAAAAAAATTTCCAATCAATGCCAATATCATACCTGCTAATGTGAAAAAGAAGCATAACAATGTCGTAAGGCTGCCTAACATTTTTGAGAGCTAAATCTACTAGCCGCGTTACTACGTCAGCATGAAACCTTCGATGGCGCCATCCTATCATGAACAGGAAGCCGAATCGTAAAAGTGAAGTTAAAACCTATCTGAACTTCTCATTAAGACAGCCAATCGTAAAGCTATCGTAACTTTTTTGGGGCAAACCAGAGTCATACCAGCCAAAGAATATGCTAGAAGAAATAACGGTATCCCTATTTCGGTACAGCGTTGGCAGTCACGAGGAACGCATCTCCAAAGTCGACTTGTTATCCACCCTTGAAACTCTGTTTCATACGCTTTTTGATAGAGTTAAAGTGAGCTTATCGTAACACAAACATAGGGGAATCCCTACCTGGCAGTAGGGCTTTTTCCCTGTAATCAGTTGTTAACCTTTTTGGCAGGCCAGCGTCATACTAACATACAGAAAAATCCCATCGGGTCAAAATGGTGTGGTGGTTTCGATAGTGTCCTGGCAGTCACTAGGGAAACCAGATCCAATATTGAAGCGTTATGCCCTCTGCATACCGCTCGTGTGCTCGTTGGATTGATTTGTAAAGTTGTCATCGTTGCCTATCTTTTTTCGTCATTTAGAGGAGTCAGTATGGATACAAATTTAGATGTGCGATCCAATTTCCCTACTGCGAGGTCAACCGCGGGTGCTAGGCTTGTACAAAAATATGATTTATCGCGTATCCTTGACATCACACTGATCGTGCTTGCGGCTCCTTACATTATTCTCGCTTTTCTTGCTATTATGATTTTGATCAAATTGGACTCGCCAGGGCCGGTATTTTATCGCCAAACAAGGATTGGTAGATTTGGCCGCAAATTCCAGATACTTAAGTTTCGCACGATGGTTGAAAATGCCGATCAGGTCCTGCAGAATTACCTTGAAAACTCCCGTGCGTTAAAAACTCAATGGTTAGCAACCCATAAACTTAAGCAGGATCCTCGCGTGACTCGTCTTGGCTGCACGCTACGCAAGCTGAGTTTAGATGAGCTTCCGCAGCTTTGGAACATCCTCATTGGTGAGATGAGTTTGATAGGTCCACGACCGATTGTCGATGCGGAAGTAGAAAAATATGGGAAATGTTTCGACCTTTACATTCAGGTTCGTCCTGGGTTAACCGGCTTGTGGCAGGCTTCCGGTCGAAACGACACGACCTATGAGCGCCGTGTTGAACTGGATGAATATTATATTCGTAACCGATCTTTGATGTTGGATCTTCAAATTCTCTGGAAGACGGTGTTCGTCGTTCTAAGCAAAGACGGTGCTTACTAGACGGTCCCAGTTAATGTACCTCCTCAATCCTTCGATTTAAACAGGTAAAACGATGTCAGGCGAGTTGAATCCTCCGATTATTCTTTTTGGTAATTTTCGTTCAGGCACCACGATGCTGCATAAACTCATCTCCCTTCATCCAGATGTAGTTCCATTGTACGAACCGGTTAGCCTCTGGCTTAGTGCTGATCCTAAGAGAAGCCACGATGAGTTTGAGGAAAAGGACGCGACCGATCAGGTCAAACGATATATACGGAACAAGTTTTTGAGCTATCAACAGCAGCATGGAAATCGAATTATTGTTGAAAAGACACCGCACAATATTCTGAGAATTCCATATGTGCGCGCCATCTTCCCGGAAGCTCGCTTCCTTTATATCGTCAGGAATCCCCTTTCGTTTGTCAGTTCCGTGGAGTTGAAGTGGCAGAAACCGGCTTCGAGAAAAAGGATCGTCAAGCGTTTGAAATTCACACCGGTTGCCCAAGTGCACCATTATTTGAAACGCTTTCTCAGCCAGCTTTGGAACAACCGGATCATGCGGCGCAAGTACCTCTCCATTTGGGGACCGCGCTACAAAGGTATTCAGGAAGATCTGAAAACAGAGGATCTGATGGTTGTAATTGCCCGGCAGTGGTCGCGTTCTTCGAGCAAAGCGGAGAGAGATTTGGCTCTTTTTGAAGATGGCCAGGTCTTGAGGCTAAGATACGAAGATTTTGTGCAACATCCAGTTTCCGATATGGAGCGTATCTGTGCTCACTGTAGTTTACAGATGACCAGCGACATGGCCAACACCGTCAAGGAGATGGTCAAAACCGATCGAAACCTGAAGTGGCAACGATTTGAGACTCCTGTCCTGGCTCAAATTATTCCGGAGCTTTATGATGAGATGGAACGACATGGTTATGAAATTCCTGCAGAAATTGCCCAGGTGATCAAGACCGATCGATATGTATCAGTCGGTCAGTTAATTTAATGGATGCAAGGGTGAATTCCTTTGCAAATCCGATTTCCAAGGTGCATGTCGAGATAGCGGAGTGCATCTTGCCTGAACATGGAGGTATCAGCTATGGATCTCTCAAAAATTCTAAGTCTTGTCTACCGTTATTTGTGGTTGCTCGTCTTGGCGGCCCTGATTGCCGGCCTTACCACATTCTTTCAGCTTAGCAGCCAACCAGTGGCGTATAGAGCGACAACTGATCTACTGATTGGGCCGACCCTGGATAGTCCTAGTCCGGACCTAAACTCTTTGAGAATTGGGGGTCAATTGGGTCAGACGTATGCTGAAGTATTGACTACGAGCTCCTTCCTGGAGGCGGTGAACAGTAAGTTGGCTCAGAAACTCGCTCTGAATGAGCTCAAAGATGCTATCTCCACCAGACAAAGTACTGAAACCCGGGTCCTGACAATCATTGTCTACCAGCGTGATCCAAAGCAAGCCGTTGCCATTGCAAATGCTGCCGCGCAAACGCTGCTCGAAATGAGCCCCTCGAAGGATAATGTAACAGCCTCGCTGCGCGCTCAGATGAGCGATCAGTCACAACAGCTGGAGCAGATCGTGAGCGGGTCTCAGGCAAGCATTGAGCAACTGGAAGCTGAACTCTCCGCTTTAAGAGTTGCGAACACGAGCAGCCCAGAGGCTATAACCGCTAATCTGGAGCAACAAAAGCTTGTGATCCAGCAGCTAACTGAGGAACGCAATCGCTTGTCTGATTCTCTCCGAACATTGGCAACCATCTATCAAATACTGATGGATACAAACACCAATCAAATGGAGGTTATTCAGCCAGCGACGACAGCCACGCTCGTCGACCAGCAACTTTGGCTGCGAGTATTCTCGTCCGCGGTCGCTGGCCTGATCTTCGCGATAATCATTATTTTTGTCGCTGAATATTTTGATGACAGGCTTCGTTTCCCAGAGGATCTAAGCAGGGCCGCCGGAGTTCCGTTGTTGAGCACGATTGACAAGCATAGCCGCCGCAGGGGTTCCGGACTTGAACGGTTCGTCACGTTGGCTCAACCCGCATCCGATGCTGCCAATGGATACCGTGAAGCGGTCGCCAAACTGCTTTTTTCGATCGGCGAATCGATCCCCTATACTTTGTTGTTGACCAGTGTTGGATCCAAAGGCGGAGGGGAGGCAGCTATAACTTCCGGAAACCTGGCTGTTGCATTTGCGCAAGCCGGGTATAAGGTTGTGCTGGTAGATGCTCAAGTGGATAACCCTGTCTTGACAACGATACTCGAAGCTGAAAAGAATGAAGGGCTGGCAGACCTGGTGCTATCGAAATCGGCAGAACCTCAACTTCTGACTGTCGAGCAAATTCCTGGTCTTCGATTGTTACCAGCTGGATCGTCTTCTGAAAAAAGCTCGCACTCCATGCTGAATTCAATAAAAATGGCAGCACTGTTTGCACAGCTGCAAAAAGAAGCGGATATTGTCCTGGTTGTCGCTTCTCCCATTTCACGGTTTGCCGAAAGCCTCACTTTGGCATCCCAGGTAAATGCCACCATCTTGGTGGCACGCCGTGCAGAAGCAAGGAGCAGAGTAGTTAACAAGGTAATCCAGAATTTGCGGCTGATGAAAATCAACCTGGCTGGCGTTATCTTTGATTACAATCCATCACCCTTTGTCTCCAAAGCAGGCCGGCAAACTTCTTCTGCCTTAGGCCGTGATACCTCAACTGGGACTCTCACGCAAAGCAGCTTATCAGAGCAAACAACAAAGAGTTAAGAATTAAGCGTCAGCGCGGCCTGGCAGGCCGCGCTGACACAATTTGATATTTTATTCATTTTTTTCCATAATGAACATCGAAAAAACATCCGTCACTGAAGTTCCCATCATGGCAACGAGTCAAGCCACGAAAAATCACCTTCGTGGTTCTACGTTACTATTATCTGGTCGTATCATCGCGATGGTGGCAAACTTCGTTGTCCAAATTTTGATCGTACGTTACCTGTCGAAGAGCGACTACGGTGCCTTTGCCTATGTTTTATCGCTCATCACGCTAGGATCGAGCCTAACAGTTTTCGGATTCGAAAAAACTGTCACCCGCTTCCTACCTATGTACCAGGAAAGAGGTGAATATCAGAAAGCGTTTGGCTCCATTCTTATGATGGTCAGCACTGTTTTTTCGCTTGGCTTATTTCTGGTTTTGCTCGTCTTTGGTTTGAGAGGCTGGATCGCAGATTCGTTTGTCAGTGATCCCCTGGCGTTTCAACTCTTGCTCCTGTTGATTTTTTTAACACCTATTCAAGCGTTGGACAGCCTACTGGTTGGGATGCTCGCGGTTTTCTCGAACCCAAGCTCAATTTTTTTCCGGAGATACATCCTTGGACCAAGCCTGAGACTTTTGGTTGTGCTGCTGCTGATCTTTTTCCACAAGGATGTCTATTTCTTGTCTATGGGCTTTATCGCTGCAGGAGCGGTCGGCATTAGCATTTATTATGGAATTCTGGTGCGCGATCTTCGTAAACAAGAGTTATGGAAGCATTTCAATATACAGAATATACAGTTTCCGATCAAAGAGATTTTCGGCTTTAGTATACCTTTCTTTATCAGCAGTTTCGTCTTTATGGCCAGGACTCAGCTCGTCATTGTTCTACTGGAATACTTTCGCAGCACACTGGATGTAGCTGCTTATCGAGCGGTTCAGCCTGTAGCTGATTTGAACACAACGGTCATTCAAAGCTTTGGGCTGCTCTTTATGCCAACCATGGCACGCATGCATGCCAGAAAAGATCAGGAAGGGATTGATAACTTATATTGGCAAAGTGCCGTCTGGATTACAGTCATCTCATTTCCAATTTTTTTACTTACGTTCTCGCTAGCTCAACCACTGACGGTGTTGCTGTTTGGAGAGCGGTATGCCCAGTCCGGATCAATTATGGCGGTGCTTGCCCTCGGTTACTACTTCAACGCGGCTCTGGGATTTAACGCCGATACACTACGGATTCACGGCAAACTTCGTTACACTGTCCTTATCGATGTTGTTTCCTTATTGATTGGTCTGGGACTTAACTTGTTGCTCATTCCACGCTATGGGGCAATCGGCGCAGCCATTGGATCTTGCGGAACGCTGGTCTTGTACAACATCCTAAACCATCTCGGGTTAAAGTTCGCCACCAAAATCAACTTGTTCCACGCGCGTTACCTAAGAGTTTACATAAGCATTATCCTGGGAACTTTGGGTTTAGGAATTCTCCAATGGTGGCTGGCGCTTCCTGTATATGTTAGTGTTTGGCTAGCCGGAATCATCTCGCTGGTTGTCCTGTTGATGAATCGTGCTGTGCTCAATATCGAAAACACATTTCCTGAATTGCTTCGTTTTCGACTCGTACAGGTTCTTTTCGCAACCCGGCGCGCCGGCAACTGAATTCTGTTGAGCGTAGTTCAAAACACTTTCAATTGAAAGTTGAAAGCACAGTTGGCCAATCTTATCCTAAGTCAAATTTCATCCGATTTATGAAGCACTGAGAAACAGTTGCTCCCAGGCTTCAGAAGGTTAGCACAAAGTAACGGTTAGGAAATGATCATTAATCAGGAATCACAAGATATTGAAGTAGGCGTTTTGGATCGGCCTCTGAAAAAAGCACAAGGCTTCAAGGCCGCCTACATTATGTCGCGCTTTCCGAAGCTGACGGAAACCTTTATCCTGTTCGAAATGTTGGCGATGCGGCAGCAGGGGATTGAAGTGGAAGTCTATCCGCTGTTACGCGAGCGCGAAGAGGTGATACATCCGGAAGCCGGTCCATTTGTGAACGTCGCTCATTTCCAGCCCTTTATCTCTTTGCCAATCATTCGAGCAAATCTGCACTTTCTCTGGAAAAAACCCCTGGTTTATTTAAGGACACTCTGGAATGTACTGTACGCGAATTGGGGTAGTCTTAACTTCCTCACCGGTGTTATTGGCATTTTCCCGAAGACTGTGCTGTTTGCGTATCAGATGCGTGCAGACAACGTGCAACACGTCCATGCTCATTTTGCCAGCCATCCTGCCGCGGCGGGATTTATCATTCATCGTCTGGTCGACATCCCTTATAGCTTCACGGCTCACGGCTCGGATCTGCATCGCGACAGACATATGTTACGCGAAAAGGTGGCTGAAGCAGCATTTGTTGCCGCGATCTCAGAATACAATAAGGAATTGATTATTTCGGAATGCCAGGGAAATTATCGTGAGAAAGTACATGTAGTCCATTGTGGCGTGGACACCGAGGTGTTTCGAGCCCGCTCTCATGAAACTCCGTATGAAAAAGGCGAGAATCCTTTCATGATCCTGTGTGTGGGGACCATGCATGAGGTCAAGGGACAGGCATATTTGATTGAAGCGTGCCGTCAGCTTCACGAGAAAGGATTTAACTTCGAGTGTCATTTTGTCGGTGATGGCCCCGATAAAGAATCCCTCAACGAGCATGTAGAGCAGGCTGGTCTTTCAGACAAGATCCGCTTTCACGGAAGACTCACCAGGGATGGGATTGCCCGACTGTTGCTGGATGCGGATGTCTTGGTCGCACCCAGCGTTCCGACTCGTGATGGACGGCGGGAGGGCATTCCGGTGGTGCTCATGGAAGCCATGGGGAGTGCCGTACCCGTTATTGCCAGTAGCCTTTCGGGGATCCCGGAACTGGTGAACGATCAATTGACAGGGCTGTTGGTTCCGCCAAGAGACGCAACCTCCCTCGCACGTGCATTGGAACGCTGCCTCAAGGATTCAGAATTACGCCGGCGCCTAGGGCGTGCTGGACGGGAGAAAGTCGTAGGGGAGTTCGATCTTCATAAGAATGTGACCAGGCTGGCACAGCACTTTGTAAGGGATTGCCCATGATCACCTTGATTTTATTTTGGGTCGCAGTATTCTTAATCGTTTACACCTATATCGGCTTCCCGCTGGGCGTTGTGCTGCGCGGGCTGCTCTGGGCTCATCCTTATAAGGATGAGGAGTTCACAAATCCACCTACTGTCAGCATTGTGATCTCAGCTTACAACGAGGCAAAATCCATTGCGGCAAAACTGGATAACATTTCGTCGATCGAATACCCGCGGGATCGCCTTGAGGTAGTCATTGCATCAGACGGATCAACAGATGCCACGGAAGCCATCGTCGACCGGTACCAGGAACATGGAGTGAAACTACTTTCCCTTCCGCGTGTAGGAAAAGCTGTCGCTCTCAACGCAGCGGTGAATGCCTCCAGTGGCGAAATCCTGGTATTTTCAGACGCGAATAGCATGTATAAAGCTGACGCGATTCAGGAACTCGTTAGACCATTTGGCGATCCAAAAGTGGGCGGTGTTGCTGGAAATCAAATCTACAAAACAGAGGTTTCTGGAGGTTCCAGCATCGATGGCGAGCGTGCCTATTGGAACTTTGATCGCCTGCTGAAACAATTTCAAGGTACATCAGGTAACACACTGGCGGCGACAGGAGCGATATACGCCATCCGCAGGTCAATCTTTCGGCCAATTCCAGATGGCGTATCGGATGATTTGTTCACTTCAACCGGCGTAATCGTCCAGGGGTATCGATTGGTCTTTGCGCGGAATGCCATCGCCTATGAGCCGATCGCGGCGACAAGTCAAGTGGAGTTTGGGCGCAAAGTGCGCGTGATCATGCGTAGCTGGAAGGCCCTTATACTGAGGCGGGAGCTGCTGAACCCCTTTCGATACAAATTTTACGCCATTCAGCTTTTTTCTCACAAAGTCTTGCGATATCTGGTAGTTTTTCCTTTGTTGGTGCTGGTTCTCGTTAGCCCGTTCTTATGGACGAAAGGCTTTATCTATCAAATGGCAACCATTGGCCAGGTCGCGTTTTACAGTTGCGCGCTGTTGGGCCTGTTGCTCAATAGAACTCGCTTCGGACATAACAAAATATTCACAATTCCATTCTATTTCTGCATGGTGAACGCGGCTTCGTTGGTTGCCATCATTAAAGTATTACAGGGCCAGCAGATCAAGCATTGGGAGCCGCAACGGCAGGGTCAAACGCAATATGAAAATGTTCATTAAATCAGTGAGGACGCTATGACAGTATCCGATTCAACCATCGAAAGATCTTTCACGGGCGCGCGTAAACCGCTCCTGGTAATTTTCTTTGCCTTACTAGTAGGTGCGATTACGATTGGGGCCGTCGCGGCGAAAGAACCGTTCCTGGCGATCGCAGGTCCCGTCGCCATTCTATTTCTACTGGCCTTACTAAAATGGCCTGACGCGGCGACACTTCTGGTTGTTTTTTACATCTACACAAACATCGGACCGGTTGCTATAAGGTTCTATGGTGTGCCTTCTTACATTGCGATGGGATTTCCCCTCCTTATAACCATTCCATTGGTTTGGTATCTCGTGGTGCGCCGCGAAAAGCTCATAATCACGCCTGTTTGGCAATTACTTCTTATGCTTTTGCTCATTTACACACTAGGAGCTGTTTTTTCGAGGGATGTTATTTTGGCCTCCAGAAAGTTAATCGATTTCTTTTTTGAGGGCCTGTTACTCTACTTTCTTCTAATCAATGTAATTCGGACGCCTCTCATGCTCAAGCGTGTGGTTTGGGTACTTTTGATCTCAGGTGCATTCATTGGCGGCTTGTCGCTCTATCAACAAATGACCCACACGTTTGATAACGAATACGGGGGATTCGCCCAAACACAAACAGACTCCACGTTTGGAACCGGGGTTGAAAACTTGCAAGGAGAAGTCACCCAGCAACGCCTGGCCGGATCCATCGGCGAAAAGAATCGCTTCGCGCAGAATATGTTGATGCTTGTACCCTTAGGGTTGTTTCAACTTTGGATCTATCGCTCGACCTGGGCTCGTATCCTGGCTTTGCTCTTCACCAGCTTGATCCTCATCGGAGGGGCGTTGGCTTTCTCACGCGGGGCGGCGGTCGGTTTCATCTTGTTGATCTTGATCATGACTTTCATGCGATATATAAAATTCTATCAACTTGCGCTCCTCGTTCTTGTCGCTTACCTGGTCCTGTGGATGTTTCCACAATACGGTGTACGCCTTGCAACAGTGAGCACGTTGTTCACGGATGTGGCTGCTACAGACAGCAACGCCGCGCTTACAGGAGCCGATGGCGCCATCCGTGGACGCGCAACCGATGTACTCGCCGCAATGCTCATCTTTGCAGATCATCCGCTGGTCGGTGTTGGTCCGGGCATGGTTCAATATTACACCCAGGAGTATTCTCGCGGCATTGGTTTTCGCTATATCACAAATAACCCGGAGGCACACAGTTTATTTCCGGGAATTGCCGCGGAGGCAGGGCTCCTGGGTTTGATCTGTTTTGTATTGATCCTATACATCCCACTGCGAGATTTGATGCGGGCGCGCAAACAATGGCTGGAGAGTCACCCGGATTGGTCCTATCTGGCAACAGCCTTTTTTCAAGTGCTGATCACCTATATCGTCACCGGCCTTTTTCTGCACTTGTCGTACATGCGTTTCTTTTACTTGATGCTGGCGCTGGCAGTCGTGGCAAGCAATTTTAGAAATGCCGCTCAGCCGGTCGAAACGGAAGCACCTGAACCTGCGCTGGCTCCGAGGGTGTAACCTTTGTATATCCGACCATTTGTTTCAAAAGTGTTTTATGCGGTGATGCTTTCGCCACTGCAACCAAAGCGATCGGCATCAGTCTCGCCGAATTCTGCTTTATCTCGGCAATCTAGGCATGGTCGGATCATGTCAACGGTGAACTTCGTTGATAAAGTCATTCCTGGAATCGCCAGCCGATTGTCCCATTGGATGTTTAGAAATAATTACTTTCCCTGGGCGCCCGTGGACCTGCAATTGATTGCTTTCGGAACGGCTGCCGCCGTTTTTAAAGTAAGTTGGAAGAATGACGTGAAAGTCCTTCGCCTTTACAAAAGATCTCTTGGTAAATCGGGGCCCGGCATCATGGAGATGGCTGAATATTACAGACAGAACTATGAGACTTTGCTGCACTGGTATGGTGGTCCACTGGATTTGGTTCTGCCGATGGAATTTCTGGTTTTACAGGGCCTGCCACTCGTAGGACCGGTTGCTGCCTCTCTGCAACCTTATGTTCAGGTAGAAAAACAAGATATCTTCGAAGAGTTTTCTGATACCGATTTTGTGAAACTGATGGAAGCCAATCCGTTTATGCGTGACCAATTCATTTTCTTTGCGGAACAAACGCTGAGTCAATGGGAGGAACGCAAAATTTGCTATGATTTCGTAGGAAGACAGAATCTCGTATTGGTCAAACAGGGCGGGGCTTATACGTTGAAGATTGTGGACGTTGGGTTCTTCAGGTTTGACCTTCCTGAGCATAATCACCCGGGCAAGGTCGCGCAAATCGAGCAACACATGCAGCGCTTGACGCGTCTTTATCAACTGGCAAAAGTGTCTAATTAGCGTTATGCAGAATGTAGCACAATCTTTGAGGCTTGACGTAAACCATGTGAACAAGGCAGCTTGTGATTTTGATTTGCATGGCATCGTTGGTATCCGGCTGATCAACGCAGGGCCAGGTGATATGGCTGCAGTCAAAAGACAACTCGGTCCGATTCAAAGCAATCTCACAAGGGCTCCCGATCTCGTTATTCGCTTTGTGGATCGCATCGAAAT
>Ga0075418_10001467_pt1 | contig 26736 bp, 22 predicted proteins | sample SoiMetdeltSBSDD2_FD_81776 | JGI IMG/M metagenome (GOLD analysis project Ga0075418, IMG submission 81776) | Bulk soil microbial communities from a Populus tree surrounding site in Tennessee, USA - Soil MetaG P. deltoides SBSDD2 | ecosystem: Environmental > Terrestrial > Soil > Tree plantation...
TTCGATATGCCGGTCCATACTCGTGCCCCCGGGACAATTCTGGCACTCGCGAAGCCCGTTGACCCCGACCAGTTGATCAGCTCGGTCATGGAGTTGGCCTCGAACGCTCCGCCAGAGCGGTCTGTGAGGCGGCAACTGACGCGCACGCTGCTCGCCCTGCGCAAGTGCGCTGCGCACATGAAGCCGGACGTCGATGTTCAACAGCGCGTCCGGGCGCTGATCGATCGGTTGCAGGTTGCGGTGTTGGCGCTCGACGAACATGGACGATATGTTGCTGCCAGCGCCGCCGCCTCCGAACTGACAGGCTACGCTCAGCAGGAACTGCTGGCGATGTCGATTTTCGACTCGCAGCTCGATTCGGATTTCGTGTTTCAGCGAGACGAATGGCCGAACTTTCTCGAGGCAGAGCAGGAGGGCATGACCGCGATCGTCCGCCTCGGGAAGCGTCCCACCAGAACGATGAAAGCTGCATTCCTGACGATCGTTCCTGGACTGCACGCGGCCGCCCTCGCCCCGGTGCTCGATGCTGGTCATTAGTCCGATTCTTGTGAAATCCGCAGCATCCTGAGCACGATCCAGTCCTGGATCTTTGAGATCTCGAGCGATCTCCAGCTGCGCACGGCGCGGTCCTTTCGCCCACCTTTTTGCCGCTGATACGCCAACAATTTCGACACGCCCTCCCGTAGCGGCAAGATGCACTACGCTATTGCCCGGCCCCCTTGGCCCGGCTTGGATCACGCCCGCGAAAAGGGATCGTTGAAATCGATGACCCGCTCAACCGGCGCCGCGAATGCCCTGAGACGGGTCCACTATTGGACCGCGCGCGTTCACCATCTCTCGAAGTCCGCGCGCTACACAATCGCGCTGCTTGTCGCGGCCGCCGGACTGCTGTTGCGCGTGGCGCTGGATCCTGTCTGGCACGCACAGCTGCCATTTATCACGCTCTTTCCCGCAGTCATGGTGAGTGGCTGGCTGGGTGGACTCGGTCCTGGTCTGCTCACGACATTTCTTGCAGCCCTGGGCGCTGCGTACTTGTGGTTGCCGCCGTTGCGATCGCTGTCGGTTACGGGTCCGGGCGAATGGCTGGGTCTTGCCGTCTTCATCAGCGTGGGCGCGGTCATCAGCGCGCTCAACGAGACCTGGCGACGCGCAACGATGGCGCTCGCAGACTCCGAAAGGCGGCTCGCCGTGACACTGGCGAGCATCGGCGATGCGGTACTGACCACTGACGAGAACGGCGCTGTTCTTACGATGAATCCCGTGGCTGAACGGCTCACCGGCTGGCCCACCCGGGAAGCGATCGGCCGGCCGGTTGAAGAGGTGCTGGTCCTGGTTTCGGAAGCACCGACGTCGGCGGCGCGAAACCCGGTCAGGGAGGTTCTTCGAGGCGGCCGGGTGACGAGCCTCGAGGGCGACACGCTGCTTGTGAGTCGAGATGGCCGCCGAATTCCGATTGACGATAGTGCCGCGCCCGTTCGTTTTGCGGATGGTACCGCTGGCGTTGTCCTGGTGTTCCGCGATGTCAGCGAACGCCGCCGGCTGGGTGACGAACGTGAGTCACAAGACCGAATTGCACGCGAGCTCGCGGCCATTGTCGAGAACTCTGACGACGCGATCGTGAGCAAGGATCTCCAGAGCATCATACGGTCCTGGAATCGCGGGGCCGAACGCATGTTCGGCTATACGGCCGAGGAAATGGTTGGCCGATCGATCCGCACGATCATCCCCAGGGAACGATGGAGTGAAGAAGACGAGGTCCTTCGCCAACTCCGGCAAGGCAATCGCGTCGAGCACTTCGAAACAGTACGGCGCCGAAAAGATGGCAGCCAGATCGCCGTCTCCTTGACGATTTCTCCCATTCGTTCAGCTGCCGGTGTCGTGGTGGGCGCCTCGAAGATCGCACGCGACATCACAGAACGGCGGCAGGCGGAGGCCGAGCGCGCGCATTTGCTCGAGCGAGAACAGCGGGCGCGGGCCGAAATCGAGCGCGCGAGCCACTTGAAGGATGACTTCCTGGCGGTCCTTTCCCATGAGCTGCGGACTCCGCTGAATGCCGTCATGGGCTACACCCAGCTCCTGATTTCCGGCGCCTTGAAGACCCACGATGTTGCGCACGCCTACCAGGCCATTCAGCGGAACGCGCAGGCCCAGGCACGACTCGTGGAATCGTTGTTGGACCTCTCGCGCGTTCTCGCTGGCAAACTCGAGCTGAACTCGGAAGTGCTGGATCTGTCGTCGGTGGTGAGCTTCGCCGTTGACGCACTCCGGCCCGAAGCGTTGAAGAAGAAGATTTCTATCGAAGTTAGTGGCACGTCGGGGAATCGCGTGTTTGGCGACTCGGCACGCCTGCAGCAGGTTTTCTGGAATCTGTTGTCCAACGCGATCAAGTTCACGCCTGGCGGTGGTCGAGTGTCGGTCCAACTGACGGCCGACGATGCGGATGTGATCGTCCGCGTCGAAGACAACGGGCGTGGCATCCCTCCGTCGTTGTTACCGTTTATCTTCGACCGTTTCAGGCAAGGGGAAGGACAAGGGGCTCATTCGCAAGCCGGTCTCGGTCTCGGATTGGCCTTGGTCCGCGAGCTGGTTCATGCCCACAAAGGCACGGTAGAAGCCCAAAGTGCTGGCGAAGGGCATGGTTCAGTCCTCATTGTGCGCTTGCCCTTGTTCCTCTCCCGCCAGGCTGGAGCGTCAGGAGGGGTTCAGCCACTTCGAAAACACGAGGCCGACCTCACGGAGTTACGGCCTGACGTGCTGGTAGTCGACGACGAACGCGATGCCAGGGACATGCTCGCTCTCATGCTCGAGACGCGGGGCGCAACGGTCCGCACCGTCGGATCGGCAAGCGAGGCGTTCGATGCGATGGCTCAACAACGGCCTGATGTCCTGCTCGCGGATCTCGGTATGGCCGAGGAGGATGGGTATTCGCTGATCCGTCGTTTGCGTCTGAGAGAGAAGGAAGAGCGACTCCCGCAAATCGCGGCGATCGCCGTTACCGCGTACGCGAGCCCGACAGATCGCGAGCAAGCCCTGTTGGCTGGCTACGACAGGCACATCGCAAAGCCGGTCGATGCCGTGGAATTGGTCAAAGTGATCGGCGACGTCATCGCGACAGGGAAACGCAGTCCTGGAAGCTAGCGGTCGCCCGCGCCCGGGTCGTCGTTCCGAGCTTCTGCTTTGGCATTTCGCCGTTCATCGAGCACGGTGCCTTCCCACAAAGGCACGCCTGCGAAGTACGAAGCTCGGGCGATGACGTGACCGGCCACCGGCGTCGTCAGCAAGACAAACGCTCCGATGCTGGCGGCTCGGATGAATGATGCAAAGTCGCCCATCTGGAGCGCCGCGCCAAGCAACAGGCAAGCCAGTCCAAGAGTCGACGCTTTGGTGGAGGCCTGCATTCGCGTGAACACGTCCGGCATACTCAGAACCCCGACGGCTGCCAACAGGGCGAACGCTGACCCGGCCAGCCACAGGATCGCGGTCACGATGTCTGTCATTGGGGATCTCCTCGTTCGACATACGTCGCATATGCGACCGTGCTGAGAAAGCCGACCAGGGCGATGACGATCGCCGAGTCGAGCGTCGCGCGCACACCGCTCCGTCCCGCGAGTACCACGATCAGCCCTACGACCAGCACTCCGAACAGATCCATGGCCACGATTCGGTCAGGTAACGTTGGACCCTTCACGAGCCGAATGAAGGCGACGACCAGTGCGACCCCAAGCGTCACCAGCGTGATTTGCGAAATAGCGTCGAGCATCGTTCCTCGCGGTCCCTCTATTCGAATAACAACTTCACCCGGCGTTCGAAGCCATCCTTGATCTCTCGTCGCGTCTCCTCGGCGGTCTTCATGTGCATGACGTGCACGTAGAGCGTCCGGCGGTCGTCTGACAAATCGATGGTCACGCTGCCCGGCGTGATGTTGATGAGCATCGACAGCAACAGGATCTCGCCGTCACTTGTGATGTCCAGGGGAATCGCAACGACGGCGGGCTCGATGCGGTTCCCTCGCAGCACGTCGGCGGCGACGCGAAAGTTCGCAAGCAGTAGTTCCCACGCAAAGAACCCCGCCAGGCTCAGCGCGTCCACTGTTCGAGAGACCAGCGTCGATGGCATGACGCCACCCCTTGCCAGAAGTGCGAGGATGCCGTAGCCAATCACGTAGCCGACCACCAGGTTCACGAGCGTGAACTCGCCCTGCAACGCAGCCCAGGCAAGCGCGAGGAGGATGCTACCAAGTAACATCTAAGTTGACCGGGGGGCTTCGCCCCGCCGGACCCCCCTACGCCGTCGCTCGCGGGGACCCCATGCCCCGCTCCGCTCCGGCGGGCGCGCCTGTGGCGCGCTCAGCCCGTTATTCGAGTCGCGGTGGAACGAGTAGAAAATTCTCATTGGCGGCATAAGGGGCTACGGTGTGCCTCCAAGCACGGCGTGCACGTACTCATCGCGCTGCAGCAACTGCTGTGCGCCGCGCGACGTGAGCTCGAACAGCGGCTCCGCGCCGATGGTCATCGCCACCGTCAACAGGCTGAGGGCTGCAATTGCTATCAGAAGCGGCGTGCCTGGCGCCGCGAGGTCCGGTACTTGGTCGGCAGGCCTCCAGAAGCTGTCTGCCCACGTGCGCACCATCGACAGCAGCGTAAGCAGTCCCACGATGAGCACGAGCCCCCCGAGCCAGTACGCGCCGGCGGCAAACGTGCCTTCGAGGATCGCGAGCTTGCCGAGGAAGCCTGACAACGGCGGCACCCCCGCCAGCGAGAAGATGGGGATCATCGCCAACGCCGAGAACACCGGCTGATCGCGGTACATCCCTCCGAGGCCCGCCATGTCCGTGGTGCGGCGCAACCGCAACAGCACGCCACTCACCAGATAGAGGTTCGTGATGACGACGATGTGATGGAGGACGTAGAAGATGGCGCCTGCCAGGGCCGCCGGCGTCAGAAGACTGAGACTCGCCGTCGTATAGCCGATGTGCCCGACGAGATTGAAGGACAGGATCCGGCGGAAATCGCGTTCGTTCAACGCGGCCACCAGTCCGATCACCATCGTCGCCGCCGACATCGCGAGGAGGAGTGCAAAGAGCGCCGGCGAGGCGCTGTGGAACAGCAGCGTAAAGACACGAATCAACGCGTAGACGCCGACCTTGGTGAGAAGCCCGGCGAACGCGGCGCCGATGGCCGCCGGTGGCGTGTGATACGAAGCCGGCAGCCAGAAAAACAGAGGGAACAACCCCGCCTTGATGCTGAACGCGATCACGAACAAGAGCGCGAGCACGGCGTCGGCGCCGGGTGTGCTGATCGTCGGCCACACACGCGCGAGATGCGCCATGTTGAGCGTGCCGGTTGCCCCGTACAACAGCCCGAGAGCGGTGAGGAAAATGGACGACGCGATCAGGTTGATGGTGACGTACTTGAAGGCCGCCTCCATCTGCGCGCGGGTACGGTTGAGCGCCATCAATACGAAGGACGCCACCAGCATCACCTCGAACCAGACATAGAGGTTGAAGAAGTCACCCGTCAGGAACGCACCGGCGACTCCCATGAGGAGGATCTGGAGCAGAGGGTGGTAACCGAATGCCTCACGCCGTGGATCGACGCCTGAAAAGGCGACCACTGATATCGCTGTGCCAACCACACCGACCGCGACGACCAGGATCGCCGAGAGGAGGTCAGCGACCAGTGTGATGCCGAAAGGGGCTGGCCAGCCACTGACTTGCAGGACCTGAACGCCTGCGGTGTTCACACGGAGGAACAGCAGCACGGCACTCGCCAGGAGGAAGACCGAAGCGGTAAGCGAGATCCACCGTTGAAGAGCGGGCCGCTTCGGCGCCAGCATCAACACGGCAGCCGTGCTGAGTGGCACCAGGATCGGGAGCACCAGCACTCTCATCGCTCCCGCCCTACGTCGTCGACGTCATCAGTTCCTACCGTCGCGTGCACTCGATGCGCCAGCACCAGTGAGAAGGCCGTGAGGCCGAACCCGATCACGATCGCCGTCAGGACGAGCGCTTGTGGAACCGGATCGGCGTAGGGGGGTTCGAGCGCTGCTGCGCCTGCTGCAACCACCGGCGGACGGGCGCGCGTCAACCCACCGGCTGTGAAGATCAGGAGATTCGTCCCGTTGGATAGCAGGCCGAGACCGACGATGAGCTGGGCGAGGCGACGCCGCAGCATCAGGTAAGTCCCGGCGGCATACAGAACTCCGGACGCGAGCGCGAGCAGGCCTTCCATCTAGGACTCCTCCGCGAGGCTGAAAATCATCATCAGCACCACACCCGCGACCACGAGAAAGACGCCAACGTCGAACGCGGCGGGCGTCCCCAGAGGCAGAGACCCCGGAGCCCATAGCGCCGTCAAGAACGGCTGGCCGCGAAGGACCGCAGGCACGCCGCTCAGCAATGCGATGGAGAGACCTGCGCCGAGCAAGGTCAAGGGCCTCACGAGCAGTGCCTGCCGCGCACGCTGCACGCCGAAGGCGATCGCGTACAGTGCGAACGCGGCGGCCGCGACCAGGCCACCGACAAAGCCACCACCAGGTTGGTTGTGGCCTCGGAGCAGGAGGAACACGGCGAACACCAGGATCAACGGCATCAGTAGACGCGCAGCGGTTCGGAAAATCGGCGATGCCACCGGCCGGACGGATTCATGGCCGCGTCGACCGTCGGTCGCGAATCGCAGCAGCCCACGGACCCCAAGTGCAGCGGTGGCGAGGACCGTGATCTCGCCGAGCGTATCGAACGCCCGGAAATCGACCAGGATGACGTTGACGATGTTGCGCCCGTGCCCCAGGGTTGGTCCGAACTCGGCGAAGTACTCCTTCAGGCGCGGGGCCGTCTCGGTCGTCGCCACCGACAGCAGCAGGCCGCCGATGACGAGGCCGCTCCCGAGGGCGACCAGTCCGTCACGGACACGCACGAGCCCTGGCGAGAGCGGGCCCAGTCCGCGGAAGTGTCGGAAGACCAGCACATAGATGAGTACGGTGAGGGTCTCCACCGAGAACTGGGTCATCGCGAGGTCGGGGGCGCCGAAGCTGAGGAAGATCATGGCGACGCCGTAGCCGACCGTGCCGAGTGAGAGGACCGCCGACATGGTCGATCGTGCGAAGGTTGCCGCAATTGCACCGCCGATGATGACGAACACGATGAGGACATCGTGGGGGGTGATGTTGGTGTGCGGCAGCGCGGAACCCAGACTCCCCTCTGCGACCAGCGCCGCCCCTCCGAGCACGGCCGACATCGCCACGATGACCATGACGTAAGTCCGTAATGGCGCACTGTGCAACGCCGGAGCGATTGCGCCGCTCAACGCATTGAGCCCGGAAAGCGCGCCTTCGTAGAGATCCTCGGTTCCGTACCTCGGTTTCCACGTCCGGGTCCGCACGGACTCGTGCACCATGTACGCGAATGCGACAGCCGCGAGGGTCAGCAGGCTGAGCAGAAAGGTCAGCGTGAGTCCGTGCCACAGGCTGAGCGAAACATCGACGGATACGCCCGCGGTTGCGGTCGCAGCACTTGAGAGCGGTCCGTTCAGGATTGACGGGACGAGGCCGGCAAGCAGGCCGCACATGGCGAGAACGAGTGGTGGGATCCACAGCGCCCACGCAGGCTCATGCACCTCCTTCGCCCGCGCCACGTCTCCACGAAACGGCAAGACGCCGGCGATCAGGCCCGCTAGTCCAAGAAGGATGCTTGCAAGCACCATCAGAGCGAGCAACCAGGGAAACCAGTCGGTACCATGAAGCAGCGCCTCGTAGGCGCCGTCCTTGCCGACGAATCCGAATGTCAGCGGCACCCCTGCCATCGACAACGCAGCTGCACCGCCCGCCAGCGCGGTGATGGGCATCGCCCGGCGCAGACCCGCGAGCGCGGAAATGTCGCGCGTGCCCGCTTCGTGATCGATGGCACCGGCGACCAGGAACAGCGCGCCCTTGTAGCCGGCATGCGCGACCAGGTACACCAGCGCAGCGATAATGGCCTCGCGCGTGCCTACGCCAAGCAGCATTGTCATTACGCCGAGCGCGCTCAGCGTCGAATAAGCAAGGATGCGCTTGAGGTCGGTTTCCTGCACGGAGCGATAGGCCCCGACCACCATGGTTGCCGCGCCGGCCACTGTCACTGCGGTCGTCCATTCCGGCGTCGATCCCATGAGGGGAGTCATCCTCGCAATCAGGTACACGCCGGCTTTCACCATCGTGGCAGAGTGGAGGTACGCGCTCACCGGCGTGGGCGCTTCCATGGCGTTCGGCAGCCAGAAGTGAAAGGGCACCTGGGCCGATTTCGTGAATGCCGCGAGGAGAATCAGGCCGACGATGGCGCCATAGAACGGGCCGGTCACAATCGATCCCTTCGCCGCCACCATCGCCGAGAGGCTCGCGGTGCCCGAAACGTCGATGAGCAGCACACCCGCCCCCAGCAGCGCGAGGCCGCCGGCGCCCGTGACGATCAGCGCCTGTATGGCAGCTGCTCGAGCGGCAGCCCGCTCGTGTTCGAAGCCGATGAGCAGGAACGACGTAAATCCTGTGAGCTCCCAGAACACGAACAGCGTGAGAACGTTGTCGCTGAGAACGACGCCGAGCATCGCTCCCATGAACGCGAACAGTGACGCGTAGAAGCGGCCGGCCTGGGGGTGACCTTCGAGGTAGCGGCTGGCGTACAGAACGATGAGCGCGCCGATGCCGGTAATCAGGATCGCGAACAACAACCCCAGACCATCGAGGTTGAACGACAGCGACAGTCCGAGAGACGGCGCCCACGGGAGCTCGACCAGGCGCCCTCCCAAGGACACCGCTCTCCACATCTCATTGCCAAGGAGTACGGCAAGCAGGGCTGGCCAGGCCGCAAGTATCCCCGCCCGATGCGGGAATCGGCTCACGAGCCACGCCGCGAGGATCGCGACCACGAACGGCGAGAGCACGAAGCCGATCACTCAAGTGATGCTATCGTGGACGTCCTCGTTCAGCGAATTGCGTCAGGGCCTGACGCGGGTTGATGGATCGTCGAACGACGCCGTCGGGGTACTAGGCGGCCAGTTGCAAAGAGGCGGTCTCCTGGCGAGCGCTCGCCGAACTGGCTTCAGGGACCGCCAGAACGGGGACGCGGCTCAGCCGGAGCAAACGCGCCGCAGTGGTTCCGAACATTGCCCGCGACACGACACCCCGTTTCGGAACGCCGACCACCAGCAGATCCGCGCCGATGCTCTCGACGACCCGACTGATTTCGGTCGTCGTATCGCCCACAAGGACGCGCGTGTGGATGGCGGCCGGTGTAGGCCGCTTCACGGGAACGGCGAGTTGCAGGCGCCGGCGTGCATCGCGCAGCAACTGGTCCTGGTACTCGGCGATCCCGTACCGATACAGGTGCGGTGGCACCCCGGAAGAGAAGCTGGGCACCACATGAAGCAACGTGATGCGGTCGGCCGGGTCGCTCGCCAGCGCGAACGCCTGTTCAATGGCGCGATTCGAGCCCGCGCTGAAATCGACGGCGACCGCCAGATGGCTGAACGGTTCGATCGCAGTCGTAGGCCGACGGTACGGGATGACCAGGACCGGCACGGATGATTTAGCCGCGACACGTTCAGCAACCGAACCATTGGCAAATCGACCGATTCCGGAACGCTGGTGCGTTCCAAGGACGATCACGTCGGGATGGAGCGAACCCGCATGCGACAGGATGATCGCTGCGGGATCACCTTGCTGAACCCGATCCATGAACTCGACGTTCGCGAGGTCGGCCCTACGGCGAAGCTTCGCTGTCAACGCGAAACGTTCGCGAGCCTGCCAGCCAAACGCCTGGTTGAGGGGGACGGCCTGCACTACGACGAGCTCGGCGCCGTGACGTTGACTGAGAGCGAGCGCGTACTCGAAGGCGCTACGCGCCGGCTTCGAGAAGTCGACCGCTGCGAGAACGCGAGAGAACTGCTGCACGATGTTGCCTCCAAAACTCGGTAATGACATGTCGTTCATTACCTACTGTGTTAGAGGCAAGGAGGGCTCCAGCGAGGGGCTCCGACGGCGCCGGATGCAACTGCTTTAGTTTCAGCGTGTTATGGGTTTCGTTCGCCGGCTGAACTGCTCGCGCAGAGATGACGTGCATTTCAAAGTGAAATGCGACCGTTAACCTGAAAGCCCGAACTGCTTCATCTTTCGCCAGAGCGTGACGGTGCTGATGTTGAGCGCCTCGGCCGCTTTGCGCCGATTTCCACCAAATCGTTCGAGCGCGCGTTCGATGGAAGTACGCTCCTGCTCCTGCAGGTCGAGCGTGTCATCGCCGGCGCGCCGGCGCGACTTCTGTGTGACCTCAGGCGGTAAATCACGAAGACGAATGCTGGCGGCGTTGGCCACGATGAGCGCCCGTTCGACGGCGTGCTCCAGTTCACGCACATTCCCAGGCCATCGATGGTTCATCAACGCGGACATCGCATCGGCAGAGACTGCCCGGACGTCTTTCTTCATCCGCGAAGCCGCCCGGACCAGAAAACTGTGAACGAGGGGGGGAATGTCCTCCCGCCGCTCGCGCAGCGGCGGCACTTCGATGATGAAGGCGCCGAGCCGGAAATACAGATCTTCCCGAAACGTTCCCGCATCGACGGCCGCACGGAGATCGCGATTTGTCGCCGCCACGACGCGGGCGTTGATCCTGATGTTGCGCTCACCGCCGACGCGCCGGATCTCCCGCTCCTGCAGGGCCCTGAGCAGCTTCGCCTGGACGGTGGGCGCGACTTCGCCAATTTCGTCGAGAAAGATCGTTCCGTTGCCGGCGACTTCGAACAGGCCCGCCTTGTCGCGCACCGCACCCGTGAATGCCCCTCGCACATGTCCGAACAGCTCGGACTCCAGCAGCGTCTCGGTGAGGGCTGCACAGTTGATGCTGACGAAGGGGGCCGCCGCACGCGGGCTCTGATCGTGGATGAGCCTGACGACGAACTCCTTGCCCGTGCCGCTTTCGCCATAGACCAGGACCGTCGTATCGAGCGGCGCCACGCGAGCGGCCAGCTCCAACACGTGCTGCATCGCCTCGCTGCCGGCGACAAAGTGTTTCGCCGCTGCGTGACGGTTGACGCGTTCCCGAAGCAGGTTGAGCTCGCGTTCCCGGCGCTCGAGCAGCCGCTCCCGGCGGTCGAGCTCCTTCACGCGCTTGCCGACCGCATCGCGCAGGCGCTCGACCTCCTCACCGAGAGAACCTGCCTGAAACTCGGCACGGATCGATTCGCCTTCCGCTCCCCAGCTGGTCACGTCCCGTCCAATCGCGGAGCAGTGTCGCTGTCCCTCTCCCGCGCAGCTGACCTCGCGGAAGTAGACTTCCTTTCCGAGACACGCGCTGACGAATCCGCTGGAGTACCCCACCAACGACCAGCACACTGGAGCGGCGCTCTTGCCATAGTGATGCACATGCTGCTCCGCCTCGTACGAGTCGTGCCAGCGCACTTCCTCTTCGAAGCGGCCGGTCTCGTCGTCGTAGTCGACGCGCCGGACATCGGCGCGAACGATGCCTTCCAGGGTATGGAGCATCGCCCCGGCGCGAAGGCCGTCCACCGGGCTGCCCCAATTCGATCGCGCACGCAGATTGACCGCGTCGTGGTATCCGTCCGCGAACCCGAAGCGAAGCAACACGCGGCGGGCTGTTTCGAGCCCGAGCGTGTCGACGAGCTCCTTTCGCATGAGGCCCATCGCGGCCGCGCTGAGGATGACGACACGTTGCTCGTGCAGTCGAATGATCCCTTGATCGGGCCGGAAATCGAGCAGTTCGGCGAGGTGCAGATTGTGGCGGTTCGGTGGGTCGTCGCGGCGTGATGGGGATTTCACCGTACCGCCATTCTATGGCGTGACGGCGCGTCGAGTCAGACCACACCAGTCGTCAGTAGACGACCGCGAGGAACCATTCGGTGACTTCGAGCAGGCCCCGTATGCCAAGGGCGACCGGGATGGCGACCACGAGAATCGCAAACGGCACCAGCAGTGCCAGGCCCCCGGCTCCGATCAGGGACACGAGAGCCTGTCCAAACGTACGCTTCGAGTGCGTTGGACGCGATACATCGATCACGTGTGGCGCTTGAACACTTGTCTGGTCCGGCACGGTGCGCGGGTCAACCAACTGGCTGGCGATCTCCGGCGCGGGACGGGCCATTCCGGGCGTCCACGCGGGAGGATCGCTGGCCGGAAATGTTCCGTCCAACACGTCATCGATGGCCTGAGCGGTCAAATTGGTGTGAAGCATGACTGATCTCCTTTATGCTGCTTTGTCTGAGTTCTCGTGTGCGTCGCGTTCAGACCGAACTCGACGCATCAAGCGTCCTCGCCAATCGGGGTACCCGCCGCGTATCCTGCGCACGGGAGCGCAGGAACGTCAGCTCCTCCGCGCGTGCGCCGAACATGGCCGCGGCTTCCGACCAGAGAGCTCGCGCTTCGGCGTGGGGACATTCGTCGTCGCACGCGTCGCTCGTCGTGCCCGCTCGCAGCCGTCGCTCGTGCGCGACCATCGCGTCGTGCCACGCAGACAGCCGTGCGCCGAGAGCTGTCGCCTCGCTAGTGTCCAGGCCGGAGCTCAAAATTGTGTACGGGTTCATGTCACCTATCGAGCAAGTTGTAGGCCGTCCAAAATGCGCGCAAGATCGCCATTCGTGACCTGGCGACGCATTTCAGTTTGTGGCAGGCATTTCATTCTGTAACGTTCATGCCCGGCATGCAGCCTCCGCTGGTCGATCCCGCGAACCTGTTCCGGCTCGTTTATTTCTTCGACATCGGTGCGGCAGTCGTGTTCGCCGTGTCCGGAGCGCTGGTCGCCTCGCGGAAGCGGATGGACGTGATGGGATTCGTGTGGCTCGCCGTCATCACCGGTGTCGGCGGTGGCACGGTGCGGGATTTGATTCTGAACGTGCCGGTGTTCTGGGTTCAAAATCCGGTTCACGTGTCGGCCTGTCTCGTGACGGCCGTCGCGATGCATTTCGTCGCACCACTCGTCGAATCGCGGTACCAGACGCTCCTGTGGTTCGACGCCTTTGGATTGGCGCTGGTCACCGTCGCCGGCACGGTCAAGGCCTCGGATATTGGAGCGCCCGCATTGGTCGCCGTCGCGATGGGCGCCGTCACTGGAACCGTCGGAGGAATCATTCGCGATACGCTCGGCCACGTACCTTCCGTTCTGCTCGGTCACGAGATCTACGTCACGGCCTCGGTACTCGGTGGGTGCACATATGTCGGCCTGAACGGCCTCGGCGTCGGCCGGTTTGCGGCGATGATCGCCGCTTTCCTCGTGACGTTCACCGTGCGCGGGCTGGCGATCAAGTTCGGCTGGTCGCTGCCGGTCTTCCGCGAATCTACGAAACTCGAGCGTTGGAAGAGCGATCCGAAAAATTCGGGGAAGGATTAGTGGCGAGCCACGAGTGTGATGCAACCACCATCGCCTCGATGCCGGTCTCGAGCGTCGGGTGCAGAACCGGTGCAAAGGCCGGATGGTGGTTGGTCGGGATCTCACGGATCCGTCCCGCCTGCTTGGCCTCGGCGTACTTCTCCGGGTCGGTGCCGCCGACGAACCAGAAGACCGATGGCGTTTGCCACGCAGCCCCGAATACTCCGAAATCCTCACTCGCGGACGTCGGCCTGGCTTCGCGGATTCGGTCGCTGCCGAAATGCTTCTTGAACGCGTCGACGACTCGTTGTGTCGCATCCGGGTCGTTGGTGACCAGGGAGTAGCGGCCCAACGGCGTGATCTCCGGGGCTCGTGGAGCGCCCGACGCGGCGGCTTCGGCGTTTGCAATCCGCGTGATCGCCGCGAGGACGCGCGTCCGCACGTCTTCATTGAACGTGCGCACGTTCAGCTTTATAACGGCCTCGTCGGGAATGACGTTTTCCTTGTCTCCGGCTTGCAGCGACCCGACCGTCACCACCGCAGCGTCTGCCGCGGCAATCTCGCGTGAGACGATGGTCTGCAATCGAAGCACTGTCGCGGCGGCCATGACAACCGGGTCCACACTGGCTTGGGGCATCGATCCGTGCGCCCCTCGCCCGAACATGCGGATCTGCAGGCTGTCGGCGGCGGACGTGATCACGCCCGCGCGGCTGCCGATCGAGCCGGCCGGTCCGACCATTACATGCTGGCCGAGGATGACGTCAGGTTTAGGAAACTGGGTGAGCAGTCCCCCGTCGACCATTGCCCGGGCGCCCGTTCCGGTTTCCTCGGCCGGCTGGAACACCGGCATCAGCGTGCCTTTCCAGGCATCTCGCGTTTCAGCGAGGAGACGCGCCGCGCCAATCAGCCACGTCACGTGCAAATCGTGCCCGCATGCATGCATGACCGGAACAGCCTTGCCCGTGCTATCGGTGGCCGTCTGTGTGCTGGCATACGGCAGACCGGTCTGTTCTTGAACGGGTAGAGCGTCCATGTCCGCACGGAGCATCACCGTGGGCCCGTCACCGTTGCGCAACAGCCCTACCACGCCCGTCTGACCGACGCCCTCGGTCACCTCGTATCCTGCGCCTCGCAACCGATCCGCGGCGATACGCGCGGTGCGCGTCTCCTGCATGGACAGCTCGGGGTGCGCGTGGATGTCGGCATAGATGCGCTCGAGCTCCGGCAGCAGACCATGGATCTGCGATTGGAGTGTCACGGAAGTTGCCATGTCCGGATCTCGATTCTCGATGTGAGTGTCAGGTGCACCGGGCAGCGGTCCGCGATCGCCAACAGCCTCGCTCGTTGGTCCTCGTCCAGTGCCCCGTCCAGTTGGATGTCTCGTTCGATCACCGTGATCTTCGCGTCCTCAGTCTCGCAGGCGACACAATCCTCGGCGTGAACTCGCGAATGCCGAAGGTGCACCGTGACCCGCTCTAGAGGCCATTTCTTTCGCCGCGCATAGATCGCCACGGTCATGGAAGTGCAGGACCCCAATGCGGCTAACAGCAGATCGTAGGGGGTAGGACCGCTATCGGTTCCGCCAACGGCCGCAGGCTCGTCAACCTGGAAATGGTGGGAGCCTGCGATAACCTCTTGCGCGAAACCGTCGGCGGCTCCGCGCACGATGACGACGCCCTGGCGTGCGTCCATGCCGCTCATCGAATGTGGTGTGCGCATGTCTCAAACCGATCTGGACCGCTCAAGCATTGCGTGGCAGCACGGTGTACACTCGTACTTGGCGTCGTAGTCGTAACTGTAGAGCGGCAAATCCTTGAACGAGATTTCCGTCAATTCGAGCTCGGGCGGAGCCGCCCTCACGAGGGCCTTTGCAAGCAGCCGGATCGTTCCTCCTTGCTGATGAAAACTATTACCGCCTGCTGGGCGGATCTGACGGTCCTTAGCGGCTGAGGCACCGTGGTGCGTGGCCGGAGTTCACGATGCATCACAACAATCGTGTCAGCGAGTTCGCGCCCCACTCCGCAAGTCGCTGAAGCCATGACCGCCTTCGGAACGTCTCGAGCGTGATCTCATCGGCATGGCGCAGGTCTTCGAGAAAAATCCGGTCCATGGTCTGGCCAGCGGTGTCATCGAGCACCATCAGCGTGGCTTCATCGTTGAGTGCCATCGAACGATTGTCGAAGTTCATCGACCCCACCGTGAACCATTCGCCGTCAACGACGAACGTCTTGGCGTGCAGCGTGGTGGGTTGCCATTCGTACACACGCACGCCTGCCACCAGGAGCGTGTCGTACCACGCCCGGCCGGCAAGGCGGACGACGTTGACATCAGTGCGCCGCCCGGCGGTCAGAATCCGCACGTCGACGCCACGTCGCGCAGCCGCCGCGAGCAGCTCGATGAAGTTGCGATCGGGTGCGAAATACGAGTTCGTGACGTACAACGTCTTCCGTGCGCCGGCGATAGACAGCGCGAAGAAGCGCTCCGCGGCCGTGCTTCCCAGCGTCGGCGCCGTGTACAGGAGGCCGGCCACTGCCCCATTCCGGTCCAACTCTACGGTCGCACGGCCCGTGAACATCACACCGGTCGCCTCGACCCATGCCGCCGCGAACGCGGCCTGAAGTTGTCGAACCGCCGGGCCCTCGAAGCGCACGTTGGTTTCGCGCCACGATCCGTTGGTGCGTCCGTCGCCCAGCCACTTGTCGTCGATCCCGAACCCGCCGGTCCAACCCACTTTGCCATCGATGACGATCCCTCGCACATGCGAGCGGTTTTGAGCGAGATGCAGTGTCGAGAGTCGAATAGGCCGAAAGGGTTCAACGATGATGCCGGCGGCTCGTAGCTCGTCCCGATGGTTCGCCGGGATGTCCACCGTACCGAAGGCGTCGTAGAGGACGAACACCCGAACGCCCGCTTTGGCGCGTTCACGCAAGATCCCGCTGAGCGTGTCGGCCACACGCCCTGCCGCTCCGTAATACAACTGCAACGTGATCGACCGCTGCGCGGATCGCAGGTCTTCCCACAGCCGCGGGTACGTCTCGTCGCCGTTCAGCATGAGCTCCACACGGTTTCCGGGCGCGAGCCACGCGCCGGTGGCCATCGTCGCCATGAGTGGAAATTCCGGTTCGCTGACACTGATTGGGACTCCGTCTGCGGCCACGCCACGCACGTGGCGGACGGCCGTACCGCGTGTGACATGGAGGAGCCCGATCAGTGCGAGTCCGAGGACGATGACAAGGAGCGTCCATCGACCGACTCTGCGAAGTGTGGCAATGAGGTGGATCTTCCCGCGGGTCACGCGGCTGTCAGCTGCCTTCTCCACTATCGCGCTCCTCAGGTCGTCTCCGCGCGGGCACTTCAGGCCAGTCCGAGCGCCACGCGTCAGCAGGAGCTGCCTGCGTGTACTCGATCCTGACGGGTATCGTGCCGAGGCGCCGCAGCAGACGACCTTCGGCACGAACCGGCCACCAGTCGTACAGGAACACCTCCAGCGGACGCCACATCGCCACCCAACCACCAATCAGGAACCCCTCGCGAATGATGTCGCCAAGACGCCCGTCGCCAAGATAGCTGGCGACGACGTCGCCAGCTGCGATGGATGCCGTGAGAAAAGCCAGCGCGATCACGAGGCTGATGCGACCGCGATGAAACAGCTCGCGAAGTCTCCGCCTGGAAGCCACCGCCCGCTGACCGAAGTACTGATGGATCGCTTCACGCAAGGTCGCAGCTTCGTCGTCTCGCCCCGCCGGACGGTCCAGATGCACGACCAGGGCCCACGGTTTGTCCCCGTCGAGATCACGCGCCCAGTCGACGATGAATTCCTCGGCTCGCGGGTCGAGATCGCGCTGTCGAAACGGCGAAGGATCGATCGCGTTGAAGAGCTGACGCAGCTCTGCAACACGAACTTCTATGGCTTGGCAATGCTGTTGGAGGGTGTCCCCAGCCGACGACCGAGGTTCCGGCACCGGTCCTCCCGTGGAAGAATCGTTCTCGGCCGTGACAATACCGGAATCTCGCCGCGCTTCGCTGAGCTCATTGAAGCGCTGAGAGCGACTGACTGCGACTTGTGGGCCGCGAGGCGTCCAAAAGGAGCTTACGTATGCGCTGGCAAATTGGCTGGCTCGGGGTGGCGTTCGCGACCCTGTTGTTCGGTCTCGGTCTATTTCTCGGCTCTCAACGCCGCACCAGTGAGCCGATTCACAGCACGGCCGGGGAGCGATTGCAGCCTGCCGTGACCGGGGCGAGTGAGTCGGCTACGAGCGGCACGGTCTACGTTCCGGTCTACTCCACTTTGCAGCTTGGCCTCACCCGTGCGATGACCGTCGACCTGGCCGCGACTGTCAGTGTTCGGAATGTCAGCATCGCGCACCCAATCACGCTTGATTGGGTCCGCTATTACGACTCGCTCGGCAAGCAGGTCCGGGAGTATCTCGAGAAAGCCTCGACCCTGCCACCGATGGGTTCGGTCGAGTTCGTGATTCAGCGTTCCGATACAACCGGCGGGCCGGGAGCGAATTTCCTGATTCGCTGGCATGCGGCGGCGGCCGTCGATGAACCGTTGATCGAAGCGATCATGCTGGGGCAGAGCGGAAACGCTGGCATCTCCTTCGGCAGCCGCGGACGTGCATTGATACCCGCGCCTGAACGCTGAAAGGACGCAGCGACTCTAGCGTCACGCGTCAGACCTCGGTGCGCACCGCATCGAGCGGGTTGACCTTGGTCGCGGCGCGGGCCGGGATCCAGCTCGCGGCGAGCGCGACGAACGCGAGCACGGCGGCGCAGGCGGCGAACACGATCGGATCGGTGGCGCTCACGCCGAAGAGCAGCACCTGCAGCGCCTGCGTGGCGGCGTACGCGCCGACGAGACCGAGCACCACGCCGACCATCGCCAGGCGTCCGCCGTCGCGGACGACGAGCGCGCGCACGGCGCCGGCCGGCGCGCCGAGCGCCATGCGGATACCCATCTCGCGGCTGCGGCGCTGCACGGCGTAGCTCAACACGCCGTAAATGCCGACCGCGGCCAGCGCCAGCGCGAGGCCCGCGAAGCTACCGACAAGGAGCAGCGCGAACCGCTCCTGCGCGATGCCGAGGCCGATGACGTCGGTCAGCATCCGCGGCCGATCGAGCACGAGCGCGGGATCGATCGCGGCCAGCTCGCGGCGCATCTCGTCGAGCCGCGGCGGCATGGGACGATCGAAGGCCACGACCTGGGTGAGCGCCCAGTTCCGGTTGCCGGCGAACTGGCGGTGCGAGTGATAGACCATCGGGTTCACGGCCCCGCGCGGCGAGACCGCGACGTCCGCGACGATGCCGATGATCTCGACGTCGGGCGCGTCGCCGGTCGCACGCAGATGCTTGCCGATCGGCTCCTCGTCCCCGAACAGCACGCGCGCCGCGGCCTGGCTGATCACCGCACGCCGCGGTGCCTTCTCATCGTCTTGATCGTTGAAGATGCGGCCGCGAAGCAGCGGAATGCGCAGGGCCTCGAAATAGTGCCCTTCGATCACCCGTTGATCCGGCACCGCGTCGCGCGAGCCCGGCGGGAGATCCAGGCGGCGCGTCAGCCACGTGTGATACGCGCCGGTCACCGGCAATCGCGACACCGCAGCGGCCACGCGCACGTCGGGCAGCGCCTCGAGGCGCGCCTGGAGATCGCGATGAAACCGCGCGCGGAGCAGCGAATCGTGGTAGCGCCCGATCGGCAGGTTCACCTCGAATGTGAGGACGTTCGCGGGCTGGATGCCCAGCGCCACGGATCGCAGCCGATCGAAGCTGCGCAGCAGCAGGCCGGCGCCGATCAGGAGCATCAGCGCGAGCGCAATCTGGCAGACGACGAGCGCATTGCGCGCGTGCGTGTGCCGGCGGCTGCCGCTGCCGGCACGGCCCGACTCGCGCAGCAGGCCTTCGAGGCTGCCCCGCGTGCGCTGCCACATCGGCGCGACGCCGAACCCGATGCCGGCGACCGTCGCGATGCCGAGGCCGAACACGAAGACGGCGCCTTCGAGCGTGCCGTCGGTGTACCGCACGACGGTGTCGGGGGCGGCCGTGAGGAGCACGCGCGTGACGAGACGCGCGAGCCCGAGCCCGGCGAGGCCGCCGGTGATCGACAGCAGCAGGCTTTCGACCAGCAGTTGACGCGTGAGCCGCCAGCGCGGGCAGCCGAGCGCGGTGCGCACCGCGAGCTCCGATTCACGGGCCGCGCCGCGCGCGAGGAACAGGCTCGCGACGTTGACGCACGCGATCAGCAGCAGCAACGAGACAGCCCCAAGCAGGATCCAGAGCATGCGGCCGGCGCTGCCGATCGTGTCGGCCTGCAGCGGCAGCACGTGCGCGAGCCGCTGCTGGCGATTGCCGGGACTGTTCCACCCGAGCCCGGCCGCGATCGTCGCGAGTTCGGCCTGCGCCTGGTCGAGGGTCGCGCCAGGACGGAGCCGGCCGATCGAGCTCAGATAGTTGTTGCCCCAGGAGTTGGAGCCGCCCGGCTGGAGATTGACGGTGGTCCACACCTCGACGCCCGGCTGCAGTGGATCCTCGAAGCTGTCCGGCAGGACTCCGGCGACGCGGTGAGGAATGCCGTTCAGCGACAGCATGCGGCCCGCGGCATCGGCTGCGCTGCCCAGATGATCGCGCCAGACGCGCGCGCTGATGACGGCGACGCGCGCGTCACGGCGTTCGTCGGCGCGCTCGAAGAACTGACCCAGCGCGGGCGAGACGCGCAGCACGCGGAAGTAGTCGGCGCTGACCGACAGCGTGCGGACGCGTTCGGGCTGCCCACGATCGGTCAGGTCCGCCCCTTCGGCCGAGTATGTGTACAAGGCCGCGATGTCCAGGGTCCGGCTGCTTTCGCGAAGCGCGACGACGACGGGACCGGGCAGGTAGCCGTCGATGCCGTTGTCCCACGCATACACACGGACGAGGCGATCCGGCTCGTCATACGGCAGTGGCCGCAGCACGGCCGCGTTCAGGACGCCGAAAACGGCGCTGTTCGCGCCGATCCCGAGCGCAAGCGTAGCCACGACGATCGCCGCGAACCTCTTCGCTCCAGCCATCGAACGCACCGCGTACTTGAAATCCTGGATCCAGCCTCCCACGCAACTCTCCTTTTGCAAGTGCGCGCTGTTGCGGCCGCCGCGGACGGCTATTAGAAGCGCGGCCGACTATTGGACGGTCGCGGCGACCGCGGCGTTGCCTGGGTCACCGCGATCTTCGGCAGGCCGACCTGCTCGCGCCGACTCTTCCCGGCACCAAGCGGAGATTAGCGGTCTCACTGTCCGGTTCGCGTGATACCGTCCCACAGAGTGCCGACCGAACGCCAGAAGATGCTGGCGGGCGAGATGTACGACCCGCTTGATCCCGAGCTCGTTGCAGCTCGCGTGCATGCACGCGAGCTCTGCCAGCGGCTCAATGCCACACGCGAAACTGAAGAAGACGGACGTCGTCGCATTCTGCGCGAGTTGTTCGGTCAGGGCGGCGACACGGTGTGGATGCAGCCGCCTTTCTTCTGCGACTACGGCGCGAACATCGAACTCGGCGAGAGAGTCTTTTTCAACTTCAATTGCATTGTGCTGGACGTTTGCCGCGTCCGGATCGGCGACTTCACTCTCTTCGGGCCGGCAGTGCAGATCTACACGCCAATGCATCCGTTCAACGCCGAGCAACGGCGCCGGGAGGAATTCGGAAAGCCAATCGACATCGGGTCTGACGTCTGGGTGGGCGGAGGCGCGATCATTCTGGCCGGCATCAGCATCGGCTCACGCGCCGTCATCGGAGCCGGCAGCGTCGTCACCCGGGACGTTCCCGAAGAGGTATTCGCCGCGGGCAATCCCTGTCGCGTCATCCGGCCGATCACTGAGTGAAGGTCCGGGTCAAGGAACGGTGGACGTTGGCCCGTGAGCCGGGGCCGATGTCGGGGCCGCACGCCGGCCCCTATGCCCGCGCGTGATCGAGGATCTGTGCCATGTGGAGCGCGCCATCCTTGGCCGCTTCGTCGGGAGTTCGACCGCGCTCGCGCGAAACGATGTAGGCCGCGTACCAATCCGACCAGTGGTGCTTCGGAGCGGTTGGCTCGTACTCGCCATGGTGCTGCTCTGTCTCTGTACTGCTCATGATGACCTCCTCAACCCGCTCGCTACGGGCCGACAGGCATCAAGGTGTCGGCCCATAGCGACGAGACGCTGAGACCTTCTCGTCTCGCTAGTTGCGCAGCGATCTGAAGCCCGCTCGCACGTCCTCTGTCAAGAGTTGTGGCTGTTCCCAGGCCGCAAAATGGCCCCCTCTGTCGTGCTTCTTGTAGTAAATGAGATTGGGATATGCCCGTTCCGCCCAACTGCGTGGGGCCGGATAGAGCTCGTCAGGAAAGACGCTGACCGCAACCGGAACCGTCGCGGCGACGCCCTTGACATCGAAGAACGACTTCCCCCAGTTCTCCCAATAGAGACGACCGCCAGAAACGCCGGTGTTCGTCAACCACGTAATGGTGACGTTGTCGAGGATGTCGTCGCGCGTGAGGCCCTCGGACTGTCCTTGAAAGACGCGCGTGATGAGCTCATAGCTGCGCGCGTCGTGATCGAGGAAATACGCCGCCAGGCCGACGGGTGAATCCGCGATTCCGTAAAGCGTCTGCGGTCGCAGCCCCATCTGGAAACCGTAGCCGATTCCTTTTGCGTAGACGAAGCTCAGTCGCTCATAGGCGACCTTCTCCTCGGCTGAGAGGCCTGCCGGTGCGGGCACACCTGAGAAAGCTGCCTTATCGATCTCGACCGGAATCACGTTCGGCATGTTGGTGTGAATGCCGAGCAATTCCGGGGGCGCCTGCGCGCCCATCACTTCCGTGATGATCGCGCCCCAATCGCCACCCTGCGCCACGAATTTCGTGTAGCCGAGGCGCTTCATCAGCACGGTCCAGGCCCGCGCGATGTGGGCGCGGTCCCAGCCGGTCGTGGCGGGTTTTCCTGAATACCCGTAGCCCGGCATCGACGGAATCACCACATCGAAGGCATCCGATGCGCTGCCGCCATGAGCAGTGGGATTGACGAGGGGTTCGACAATCTTCAGCTGCTCGACGACCGAGCCGGGCCAGCCGTGCGTGACGATCAGCGGCAGCGCATTGTCATGTTGCGAACGCACGTGGATGAAGTGAATGTCGAGTCCATCGATCTCGGTGATGAACTGCGGCAACGCGTTCAGCCTGGCCTCGCACTTGCGCCAGTCGTACTCCGTCGCCCAGTACTCCGCGAGGGCCTGGACCGTGGCGAGCTGCACGCCCTGCGTGGCATCCGGAACTGTTTCCCGTTCGGGGAGCCTGGTTGCCTGGATGCGCCGGCGCAAATCCACGATGTCCGCCTCCGGCACAACCACCTGAAACGGTCGAATCGCCGTTGCCTCGACTACCTCTGCGAGCTTCGTCATAACAGCCTCCTTGGCAGCGCTACCGCTGCTTCCCTGCGGAAGGCGACTCGTCATCGATGCACGCGGCGCTAGCTGTTCTCTCGCTCTTTCGTGACCCACTCGCGTATATAGGCAGGACAGCGTCTGAGTTCGATTCCATTCGCCCCGCTCAGTGCCAGCAGCTTCACGGCATCACGGTCGACCAACTCCACTTCCTCGAGATCGAGAGCGACGACGTTGCCTTCTTCGAGCGCGCCGCGAACGACTTCCAACTCTTCCCCCGTAATCCGCCCACTGATATGCAGCACGACACCCTGTTCAATCGAGAGTCGGTCGATCCTGCACGTCATTCGCGTCGCCTGATGTCCGAAGCGCATGGGCAAACCGGAGGCCAGCCGAATTCACGAACAATCCAGCCGAGAACATCGGTCCGACTCCGCCAGGACTGGTGGATCTGGAGGATCTGGTGAATGTGGTGAATGTGGTGATCCTGGCGGGTCAGCGAAACTTGAACTGCGCCTTGTTGATCCGTAACGCCTTGATGCGATGGTCAAGGGTAGATGGTGGGACGCCGAGCCGCGCGGCGGCACCCGATCGGCCGGCCACCCGGCCGCGGCTCTCGGCGAGCGCCCCCTCGATGATCTCCCGTTCGCCCCTTGGCTCGCCTCCGGACTGCGCGGATGAAGCAACCGGCGGTGGTCGTCGAACCGTCTGTGTTGGCAGCCAGGACTCGTCGACGGCGAAGACGTCGCCAGCACTCAGAATGACCGACCGCTCGATCACGTTCTGGAGCTCGCGTATGTTCCCTGGCCAGTCGTAGGCCAGCAGCGAGTCCAGCGTTCTCTTTTCGATCGAGTGAATGGTCTTGCCAGCCCGCGAGGCGTAGCGGCGTACGAAGTACTCGACCAGCATCAGGACGTCGTCTGTCCGCTGCCGAAGCGGCGGAACCTCGATCGGAAACACGTTGAGCCGGTAAAACAGGTCCTCGCGAAAGCTCCCGCTGGCGACCGCGGCTTTGAGATCGCGATTCGTGGCGGCGATGACGCGAACATCGACGGCGACCGGCTGCGACCCGCCAACCCGCTCGAATTGGCGTTCCTGCAGGACCCGCAAAAGCGCGACTTGAGTCTCCGGCAGCAACTCGCCGACTTCATCGAGAAAGATGGTGCCGCCGTCAGCGAGTTCGAAGCGCCCGAGCCGTCGCTGCGTCGCACCGGTAAAGGCGCCCCTCTCGTGTCCGAACAGTTCTGACGAGAGGAGGGTGGGCGCCAGTGCGGCACAGTTCACGCTGACGAAGCCGCGTGCCGATCGCTGCGATCGCTTGTGGACAGCGCGGGCGATGAGCTCCTTTCCGGTACCGGTCTCTCCGGCAATGAGGACGGTGGAGTCGGTGGGCGCGACTTTGGCAATCCGCGTAAGAACGAGCTTCAGCGCATCGGACGAGCCGACGATTTCCTCGAACATCGACGTGCGGTCCACTTCATCCCGCAGGGCCAGGTTCTCGCGAGCCAGTTGGTCCTTGAGTGCGCGAATTTCAGCTTCACGCTGTTGAAGCTCACGATACAGGCGGCTCGTCTCCGCCAGCAGCTCCTGGCTTGCATGCAGCCTCTGTCGTTCGAGCTCCGCCTCCATGCGAAGTCGCTCTTCGCGCTCCGCGGTGTCGCGCCGGAGGGTCGCCAGCTTGAGGTGCGCCTCGACACGCGCCAGCAGCTCCCGCGCCGTGAATGGCTTGACGAGATAGTCGTCGGCGCCAGCCTGGAGTCCTTCGACGCGCGACTCCTCACCCGCGCGCGCCGAGAGGAGAATGATTGGCATGCTCGCGATGGCCCGGTCGTCACGAATGGCTCGCAGCAGGGCGAATCCATCCAGCTGCGGCATCATGACATCGGCCAGCAGGAGTGCCGGTCGCACGCGTCGCGCGGCGTCGAGCGCCTGCGTGCCATCCGCAGCGGTGTGCACGTCATAGCGACCGCCCAACAGATGTTTGAGGTAGTGGCGCATGTCGGCGTTGTCGTCGGCGACAACGATCACGTCACGCGATACCGGCGACTCCGGCGTCGCAGACGGTGGACGTGATCCAAGGGTCGACAGCATCGGGGAATCGGCCGTGCGCCAGTCGTCCGGCAGCCACCGCTGCGCCTCTTCGGCGTATGCCTCGGCGCCGATGCCGGTCGACGCCAGTGATCGGGTCGCCTGAATCCGCTCCGCCGGCAGATGCGCGGTTCCGAGTGGAATGCTCACGATGAACGTGCTGCCTTCACCGACCGCGCTGTCCACGCGCACCTGGCCGCCGTGCAGTTTGATCAGCTCCGTGACGAGCGCGAGCCCGATTCCAGTCCCTTCGTAGGTTCGAGCCTGACTGCCCTCAATCCGATGAAAACGCTCGAACACGCGTGTGCGCTGGTCCTCAGGAATTCCGACGCCGGTGTCGCGGACCTGCAATTCTGCCGCGCGATCGGCTCGCTTCAACCCGACGGCGACCTCGCCCTCGAACGTGAACTTGAACGCGTTGGAGAGAAGATTCGAGACCACCTTCTCCCACATGTCGTGGTCCACGTACACAGGTTCGTCAATGCGCTCGCACTCCACCGAGAACCGTAAACCGCCATTCTCCATCGCCGATCGGAAGACGCTCGCGATATCGGAGGTCACGCTGGCCAGATCCGTCGGCTCGTAGATGGCCTGCACTCGTCCCGCTTCGATCCGGGAGAAGTCCAGGAGGGTGTTCACGAGCTTCAGCAGGCGGAACGCGTTTCGGCGAACGGTGACCAGCTGTTCGTGTCGTTCGGGAGCGAGCCGCTCGCGCGTGTCCGGCAACACTTCCTCGAGTGGACCGAGCATCAGTGCGAGCGGCGTCCGAAACTCATGGCTCACGTTGCTGAAGAACGCCGTCTTGGCGCGATCGATCTCGGCCAGCGCCTCCGCACGTTGGCGCTCCTGCTCGTACGCGCGCGCGCTGGCCAGCCCGATGGCAATCTGTTCGGCGATGCGCCGGACGAACTGACGGTATACGTCGTCGAACGCACGGCCCGGATGGATTCCCAGCACCAGGAACCCTGCCGCCTCGCTGCGGTCGCGCAACCGGATTGGCAGGACCGTCGCGGCCTGCGGAGGCGACGGCCAGCCTGGGATGGACAGCCCCGATATGCGCTCCTCGAGCGGCACGATCAAGCCATCCTCGACCAGTGCCTGCTGAAAGGGCCAGGGGCTGTCGCCCTGGCAATCGAGGACGACCGGACGCAGGGTGTCTGCGATTTCGACGCTGACGCTCGCGAGGTAAGCCTTCTGTTCGCCGGGCCGATACTCATAAAGCAGGGCGAAGGGGGCGCTGGAGCGATTCTCGCCGAGCGTATCCGCGCTGGCGCGCCACACGTCCCCCTCGTATCGCGCCTCCGCGGTACGCGACGCCAAATCACGCAGCACCTGTCCACGTCGGTCCTCGATGACCCGTTCGGTCATGTCCAGGGCGTTGGTCAACACCCCCCCGATGTTGCCGTTGTCGTCCGGAACCGCGCTGTACGAGAACGCGAAGTAGCACTCCTCGAGGTAGTTCTTGCGGTGGAACGTGAACATCTGGTGGGTCAGCGTGCTGATCGGCTGGCCGTCCGCGTAGACGCTATCGAAGCGTGGCCCGATGAAATCCCACGCTTCCGCTAGCACCTCGCGGCAACTGCGACCCAACGCGCCCGGGTGCTTATTGCCGACAACGACGCCGTAGGCATCGTTGTAGATCATCGTGTAGTCCGGTCCCCAGGAGATGAGCATCGGATGGCCGGCCCCGAGCACGATGCGCACGCACGCTCGCAGGGACTGCGGCCAATGTTCGACGGGCCCCAAGTCCGTCGCCGACCAATCGAAGGCGCGCATCCGGGCGCCCATATCGCCGCCCCCGGCGAACACTGATTCGATCAACTGCGAGGACCTGCTGAGATCCATGGTGGCATCTACACCTCGCCCATCGCACCGGCCCCGATGATGCCGCCAATAGGGTCGGGGGCGACTGCCGGAAA
>Ga0075418_10001468_pt1 | contig 26719 bp, 23 predicted proteins | sample SoiMetdeltSBSDD2_FD_81776 | JGI IMG/M metagenome (GOLD analysis project Ga0075418, IMG submission 81776) | Bulk soil microbial communities from a Populus tree surrounding site in Tennessee, USA - Soil MetaG P. deltoides SBSDD2 | ecosystem: Environmental > Terrestrial > Soil > Tree plantation...
CCCTCGTGGCAGCCGTCCTCGTGCTGGCGGCCGGAACATCGCGACAGCTTTACGCTCAGGGTCGCGCCAGCGGCCGGGCGGCGCCCGCGCCACCGCCGACGGCACGAGCCGCAGCCCCCATCGATCTCACGGGGAACTGGGTGTCCATCATCTCGGAGGACTGGCGCTGGCGCATGGTGACGCCGGCGAAAGGCGATTACGCGAGCGTCCCGATCACGGCGGAGGCCAAGCGAATTGCCGATGCCTGGAATCCGGCCAAGGATCAGGCGGCCGGCGAGCAATGCAAATCGTACGGCGCGGCGGCCATCATGCGAGTACCAACCCGCCTCCGAATCAGCTGGCTCGATGACAACACCTTGAAAGTGGAAACCGATGCCGGCACGCAGACACGTCTGCTCCGTTTCGGAGCGCCCAAACCGCCTGAAGGTCCTCCCACATGGCAGGGACACTCGGTCGCGGAGTGGGAAATTGCCGGCGGAAGGGGGGCCGGCGGCAGAGGCGCGGGCGGCACCCCGCAACCAACCTTTGGCAACTTGAAGGTGGTGACTACGCGGATGCGCCCCGGCTATTTGCGCAAGAACGGTGTTCCCTACAGCGCCGACGCCGTGCTCACGGAGTACTGGGATGTGGGCCGCGAGCCGAACGGTGATCAATGGCTGGTGGTGACGAGCCTGGTGGACGACCCGAAGTATCTGCAGCAGCAGTATGTGACCTCTCCGAATTTCAAGAAGGAAGGCAACGGATCCAAATGGGAGCCGACACCATGTTCAGCGACCTGGTAAAGCGTCACTCGATCGTCCTTCTCACCCTGCTGATGGGACTGATCAGCGTACCCGCCGACGCCCAGATCGACCTGTCCGGAAACTGGGTGAGCCGGCAACATGAGGATTGGGAGGAGCGCGGTCCCGGCCCGGAGGTGGTTGACTACCTCGGCCTGCCGATCAACGAGGAAGCTCGCTCGAGGGCGCTCGCGTACTCGGCCTCGATGCTGTCGCTCCCGGAGCGCCAGTGCCTTTACTACCCGCCCCATTACGTCGTACTCGGTCCCCAGGGGCTCCGGATCTGGTCCGATACCGATCCCGTGACCGGCCGGGAAGTGGCCTGGAAGATCAGTGCGGCGATCGACCGCTCGATCATCACGATCTGGATGGATGGGCGTCCGCATCCTCCTGAAGACGACCTTCATCCTTTGGGCGGATTCACAACCGGCAAGTGGGAAGGCAATACGCTGGTCGCGACGACGACCCACGAAAAGGAGGGGTACCTTCGACGCAATGGTGTGCCGACGAGCGACAGGACGACCTTCACCATGCATCTCTCCCGGCACGGCGACACGTTGACGATTCTGGGCATTTACTACGACCCGGTCTACCTGACGGAGCCTCATGCAATCAGCCGGAGCTGGCAGCTGGTGCCCACCGGCAACCTCACGCCCCGCGTGCCGGCACCGTGCGTTCCGGAGGCCGAGGTGTCCACCCTGCAGGGAGACGGCGCCGTGCCGCACTATCTTCCGGGGCAGAACCCGTTCATCGATGAAATGACGAAGATGTACAAGATTCCACGTGAGGCGGTCCTCGGCGGTGCGGAGACGATGTACCCCGAGTACCGCAAGCGGCTCAAAGACACGTACGTGCCGCCCGAGAAATGCGTACGGTATTGCTGCGGATGGGGCGGCGGTCAGGGCAACGCCGCTCCGGGCCTGCAGTGCATCACGGGCGGCACTGGAACTCTCAACGAGCGTTAGGCAGCGCTGATGTGAATGGGACTATGCCGGTGATGGCTGTGCGATAGGCCGCGGCCTCGAGCGCCGCGCGCCACGTTTGCCAGCAACGTGGCGCGCAGTTCCTGCGGAACAATCCCGCTGCGCGTGAGCGCGCGTTAGAAATCAAACGTCGCGGTGATCTTCGCGAACCGTGGCAACAGCAGTGCGGTTGGCCGCGGGCCGCCGGCTGTCCAGCTCCCAAACGCGTTGTTCACCAAACGGATGGTGTCCGCGTTCAGCGCGTTGTAGAGATCGATATTGATCGTCGTCTTCGTTCGGAAATACCGCACCACTTTTCCGACCCTGAAATCGAGCTGGTTCAAACGCTCGACGTACATTTTTCCTGGCTCGATGATGTTGACCGTCATGTTCGCGGTGCCGCCTGAGAGCGCTCGTCCCAGTGTGGAGTTCGCCGCCAGATATGCATTCGTCGCCACGAAGTTTCCGGCAATCAACTGCCCGGGGGAGCTCTGAATGGTGCCGCTGACCAGCACGTCGATTCGCGGAATGATGTAGACCCCGAAGAAGCGGGCGGTCGTGAGCAGCGGCTCCTCCTGGTGACAGAACTGACCCGGGAGCCAGATATTGGGGTTGAAGTCGTTCAGGTTGATCGTCGGTCCGTTGGCCGGCTGAAGGGTGCCATCTGCAAATAACATCTCGGGCAGCTTGGAGACGATCTCGCAATTGTCGGTGACCCGTTTTCCGGTGCTGATGCCGCCTTGCAGTGAGACGCCGCTTTCGAGCCGAGCCGCCACTGTCACGTCCACCCCGTTCCAGTGCTCGATCTGCTTCCCGTACTTGTCCGACAGCGTATTCAGATTTTGAGCCGGCCGGGTAAACGCTTCCGGCTTCACGTTGTACAGGCCCGTAAGCGTATATCCACCTCCGCCAGGGAGCTCCGAGTGGCTCGGAACCGTCAGGTTGAATTGATCGAAGTCTGACGGGGACAACGCCAGGTTGTCGATGACGCGGAAATTGCCGAACCACCGCCGGAAGTAGCCGACATCCACCGAGACCCGCGGCAAGATCTCGCGCTGCAGGCTTGTCGAGAATTCCCAGTTGTAGTTCCGGTGACCCCATCCTGTCGTCAGGTCTTTGTCGAACGACGCACCCGGGATCGCTTTCCCGAAATTCGGGTTCGCCATCGGACCGCACTCGCCATTCGGCAGCGGATTCGTGAGATCGCACTGCGGAACGTAATCGCCGTTGTCGGTCCACGACCTCGTCGTGTTGTTGATCAGCGTGTTGAACGGATTGGGATCCTGACCGAGCGCATTCAGCGACTGACCTTGAAGATATTTGTTGAGGGTGACCTTCAGCGCAGTCTTGCCGTCGCCGAAAATGTCCCACGCTGCCGCCGAGCGGTATGTGATGTCCTTCCAGTCCAAGTTGTCCTGCGCGGGGAAAGTGATGTCGCGGGCCGGGACCAAAGGACCCGGGCCGATGTGCTGCTCGGGGAAGCTGGTCTGGAAACGGTCGAATCGGAGGCCGCCGCTCAGCGTCCAGCGATCGAGCGTCAAACGATCTTGCGCGAAGAGTCCAAGATCGTTGTCCTCGTTCGCCTGAAGCTGATAAGGGGTCGCCCGCATTCGTATCTGGTTCGCGACACCACTATTGAATTGGTACGTGACGGGCTGGAAGTCGTAGGTGCGGACCCTCAGCAAACCATGGACGCGGTTGAAACCGACCTTGAAGTTGTGGGTGCCGGTCACGTACGACGCTGCAGCGCGATAGAAATAGTTGGGCACCACGGTGTTGTTGAACGCATTGTTGTTGACGTTCCCATTTGCGGCCGGGCCCATGCGATACAACATGCCTGTCGACTGTTCGAACACGGGAATCATGAGCGGCATGACGTCCGCGATTCGCGCGTCCTCGAGTGAGCCGCCGAGCTTGAAGAAATTGCCTTGAGAGGCACGCAGGTGCATGTTGCCCCAGCGCTCGAACAGGTGCATACCAACAGCTTCGAGCAACAGGTGATTCGTCACCGGTGATGTCCATTCCATATGCTGCTGCTGGAGGCGAGGAAACCGGCGATCTTGCGCGGTCTCAGGCGCTGCCGTCGCGCTGATGAACTCCGGGCAGCGGCAGTAGCTCTGTTGCTGCCAGGTGGCTGCAAACTTGTTCTTCGCATTCGCCTGCCATGTGAAGCGTGCCTGCAGGCTGTGCCACACGCCCTTGTTGTGCGCCGGCTTCGTCAGATCTGGCTCATACGTCCAGGCGTTCGGATTCCAGGCGTTCTTGTTGGCCCAGATTCCGGCCGGCTGGTTGTCGGTCCGTGTATAGCGTCCCGTTGCCCAGAACCACACGCGATCCTTTCGGATCGGACCGCCAAACGAGGGATTGAAGTCCGACGCCAGGATTGTTTTGCTCGGAGTCGGCAGCCCGAGATCCTTCAGCCTCTGGGTGAGGTTGTCGCCCTGCATGCTCTCATTCGTGAAGGTGATGAAATTCGAACTGGCCCACGTGTTGCCGCCGTCACGTGGAATGAGGTTCACACGCACGCCGCCGGTCGGCAGATCGGCGTTGACCGCTGATGTATCGACGGTGACTTCGGCGGCGGAGGTGACATCGGGCGTCGCGCCGCCGATATTGCCGCCGGCCTGGAGCGTCATGATGCCGACACCGTTGTTGGTGATGCGTTGATCGACGTTCTTGCTGCCATGGGTAGTCAGGCTCGACATCGTGTCGCCCAATGCGCCGCCGACGTCCTGGCAGATAGATGTCGCTCCGGAGGCGCAGTTGACCCCCGTGGCCAACGTGCCAAGGCTGTAGTAGTTGCGCGCGGTCGGCAGCGACTGCACGGTTTCCCGGTCCAGCACAGTCTGCCGCGTCGCGTTCTGCACATCGACCGTTGGGGCGGTACCCGTCACGGTCACCGTTTCCTCCAACGCGCCGACACGAAGCTCCGCATCGACGGAGGTCGTCCCCGCGCCGACAAGCGTGACGCTGTCCCGTTTGAAGGTGTTAAAACCGGGCAGCGACATCGTCACCATATAGCTGCCGGGCCGCAGATCGACGATTTCGTAGCGGCCGTTGCTGTCGGTGACCGTAGTACGTACCTTCTCGATGAGAACCGGGCTGGACGCTTCTACCGTGACGCCCGGCAGGACTGCTCCCGACGGGTCTCGCACCACGCCGGCTATGGACGCTTGCGCCAACGCGAGGGCTGGCGTGGACAGCGCAATTAAGAACACGAGTGCCGTCTTCATGACTCCGCGCATCGTGAATCTCCTCCGCCCTTGTGCTGCGCCGCGCCTCTCACTGCGCGAGCAAACGCAAGGGCCGCCAGCGGAGTTTTGTATGCGGAGGAACGCGCGCGGTCTTGCAGAAACTCGACGGAAATGAGCAGAATCCTGCGACCCTGAGGAGCGCAGCTGAGCCGCCTACCTGGCGAACTCCTCCAGCAGCTTCTGCCGCAGGTCCTCTGCGTCCACCGAGACCTCCATGAAGGGGATGTACATCTCATCGGTACTCTGAGGCCCAAAGCGGACTGCAGCATCCGGCGCTGGATTGTGCGGATTCTTTGTGGAGTTGTCGTAGTGGCCGTACGCGGTGATTGTGCTGCCTCTCCGTACCTTCAGGGCCTTCGCCAGCTCGTACGTGATCTGCCAATGCGGGTTGTAGTGCGGGACGCTTAGCAGCGTCTCCTCGTTTCCGTTTGGCTGCCTCAATACAAAGGTCATGTCCTTGCCGCGAAAGTGCATGTGCGGCCACAGCGAATAGATCGTGATGTCCTGGTCGATCTTGAGAATGCCGGTCATCGACCAGCTCTCGACACGGGGCGGGATGTTCGGCACGGTCCGATTGCCGTTAGGGTCGGGCGAAATTTCCTTGCCTTCCACTAGTAATCTCTCGTTGACCGTCCACGTGTGCACCTCATGGTGCGGCTGGCCTCTCGCGTACCAGAGACCGATCTGCACGCGCACCTTCTCAGCCTTTCCGGTCGACATCAGGTGGAGTCCCCAGGCGAGATAGTCGTCCCGCCCGAAACGCTTTGCGAGGCCGTCGGGAAGCTGCGTGACACCACCACCGGGCACGTAGAACATCACAGGCCTGCCGAGCTGCTCGCCCGAACTGATCGTCACTGCACGGCCATCTCGAAACACGGGCACGCCGTCGAGCACCGGACCGCCCGGGAACACGGCCGCGCGTCCGATCGTCGTCCCCGCCGGAAGCGACGCGAGCGACATGCTGGAATGATGAACAGCATTTCGGACGCTTGGACGCATCTCGATCGCCTGAATGTACCGGTCTTGCCGGAACGGCAGCTTCATCCAGACGGTAAATGTCGGGACTTCGCCGTTGGCAGGCAACTCGAACTCGCCGAAGGGCAGCTCGAGGATGGCGTCCGGCGGGCGGTTCAACTGGACGTGCCAGCCATCGGGTGGGAACGTCGGCGGCGACGGCGGATTGCCATCCCCTTGTGGCGCTCCGCCTTCGATCCACGCGATCAGCGTGTCGATCTGGCCCTGTGTCAACCCGCGTGCGTTCTTGAACTGGCCGAAGCGTCGATCGGCGTACCACGGCGGCATTTCTTGGGCCGTAACTTTTTGCCGAATCCGCGGCGCGTACGTCCGCGCCTGGTCGAACGTCAGCAACGACATCGGACCGACGCCGTCAGGCCGGTGGCAACCCACACAATGGGTAAAGAGAATCGGCGCGACGTCCCGGTTGAACGTCGGTGTCGTGCCGGGGGTCTGCACACGGTTTCCCGCCGCACGCGACGCCTGGTCGCCAACGCACAGCGCCAACAACGTCGCAATGAAGAGCGCACGCTTCATGCTTGATGCGAGGCTGCCACCGCGCGGGTTGGCGCAAGACCAACCTTCCGGGGCGCCGTTTCACGCAAAAAGACCGAGACGACGACGCCAAGCCCCACACCCGACATCGCAACCCACAGGATGTTCTCGATGCCGTAGTTCTGCGCCACTGTGCCGGCGATGATTGGCGCTACGCCGCCGCCAAAGATCTCGCCGGCGCCGACGACCATCCCGATCGCCGATGAAATAAGTCCCGGAGGGGCCGATTCGGTCGAAATCGGTCCCGTGATCAGCGCGATATTGCCGAGGCAGCAGAAGCTGACCAGAAACAGCAAGGCGAAAAGGGCGGAGGGATTCGCGCCGGTGTTCTTCAACAGATACACAAACACGGCGGCGCCAAGGAAGCCAATGACAGCCATCACACGGCGGCCGAACAGGTCCGACAGGCCGGGTACAGCAAACTGCCCGACGAATCCGCCAAAGCCGAGACCCGACATCACAAATCCCATCTGCGTCGGGCTCAGTTTCAAGTAATCGAGCAGGTAGTTGGGCACCATCGCGCCGAGGACGAACACGCACGTCATCGCACAGAACAGGCCGCACATCGACAGGACGATGTTCCGGCTCTTGAACACGTCGGTCCATTTGCCGGCCTGTTGAACCGCGCCGACCATCCTGCCGCCCTGCGTGTCGGCCGGCTCGCGCAGAACGACGTAAAGAAGGGAGCCGACGATGAGACCAGGGATGCTGGCGGTCAGGAACACCCACCGCCACGACGGCACGACTTGCAGCAGCTGTGTCGCGATGATCGGACCGAGTGCGAGGCCGAACAGCGCGAATCCACATTGCTGAAGGCCCTGCAGGAAACCGCGCCGGTTCGGCCGAGATGCCGCGGCCGTTGCCGTAAAGCTCGTTGGGCAGTACGACCCCTCCATCACGCCCATCAGAAGACGAATCGCGAACAGGCTGGCGAAACCGGTGGCCAGTCCAGAGGCACCGGACAGAAGCGAAAACAGGAAAACGGCGGGGATGAGCACCTTGCGGTGTCCGATCGCATCAGAGAGTCGACCGCTGAAGACCGCGAAGACACCCCACGCCAATCCGAGGGCGCCGATGATGTTGCCCTGATCCTGCAGATTCAGGCCGAGATCGCCCAGCATGAACGGGAAGAGCGGCGCAATGATCCAGCGATCGAGGCCCACGAGTCCGAAGCCGAGCCCCAGCAACGTGACAGCCTTCCACTCGTACGATGTGTCCCATTTTTGTTCGGTCATATGTGGCGATGGTTGTACAAGAACGACCGAGCGAGTCTTACATAAATGCGACCGAGGAGAACAGAATCCTGCAGCCGCGGACGGTCAAGATTCGGGCGATCCACGTACCGTTTCTGCAAGACACCGCAGACGGTTATTCGATACGACTTACTTTCCGCTGAGGCGGGCCGTAACCACCTCCGCGCTACCCGCGGCGGCGATAGACGCCGGGTGACACCCCGGTGTGCCGGATCATCCAGTGCGAGAGGTGGCTCTGGGACGAAAAGCCGACCGATAGCGCAACGTCGATAATCGGGATCGCCGTATTGCGGAGCAGTTCTTTCGCGCGCTCGATGCGGCGCGCGAGTACGTATTGGTGAGGTGACTGGCCGATGGCGGCTTTGAATGCGCGCGCGAGGTACAAGGGGCTGATGCCAACCTGCGCCGCCATCGCGTCGAGTGTGAGCGGCTGGTCGAGGTTGGCCTCGATGAACTCGATCAGCTGCCGCATGCGTTGATGCGGTACGGTGGGCGTCGGCGGTAGGCTGGTCTGCCGCGACTGCACCGAGTGGGCGCGCGCCAGGTGCACCGCCATCATCTGCGCGACGGTGTCGATGTACAGACCGTCTCGGACTGACCCGCTGCGGAGGGCGTCGGCGAGCGCAATGGCGAGCTGCTCGAGCAGCGGATCGACGATGCCGAAGCGTGGCACAATCTCGGCCGCCGACGCATCGCAGCCGTAGAGTTCGCTCACCGCTGCCTCGTACAGCGATCGGCGCAGGTAGACCTGGAGGATCTCAGGGTGACCGTAATGCTCCCATTCAGTGATGGTCTCGGGAGGCGTGACGCAGATATTGCGCGGGCCAAGCAGGCCCTTCTCCCGCCGGGCGCCTTCGATCTTCCGCGTCACCTCGCAGGGATGCGTGATGTGATAGATGATGAACGGATGATCGAGCGCCGATTCGGTGACATGGAGCGGCGCTTCTTTGAAGATCGCCGCGTGAAGCGACCGCCAGCCGACGTCCTGGCTGTGGGCGAGCAGCTCGTTCTCAGGCCGCAGCGCGCGCCCGTGTGTTTCGCCGGCGGTAAAAAGAGAGTCCGGCTGCGTCATCGCGGCCTCCAGCCTGTGTGGTGGGCCCGTTATACGCCTCCACTCGACTAGAGATCAATACGTCATGCACCACTTCGGGCATTTCGATCCGGCCGCGCTTGCGGAACATCCGATCTACACGGGTCACAGCGACGGGTACCGTCTAGCATCGCTCGTCGATGACGGAGCCGGCTCCGTCCACACCGGACTGAGCATCGCCGAGCTTGCGCCAGGCGGCACGCTCGCGCCGCACGTTCACTCCTATGAGGAAAGTTTTTATGTGCTGAGCGGCGAGGCTATCGTGGGCATCAACGATCAGGCTTACCGCGTCGGACCGGGCGATCTTGGCGCGCTCAAGGTCGGGACGGTGCACGGGTGGCGTGCTGCCGGCTCCGCCGCAGTGCGGTGGCTGCAGATGGCGGCGCCGCAGCCGAAGCCGCCTGGAAAAGAGCGCGACACATTCTTTGTCACGAACGGGTCCGTGGCGCGTGATGGTGCGCGCCTCAATCCGACGCGCGCCGATGGGAACCTCCTTGGCCACTTCGACGTCGGACAGATCCCGCCCGGCGACGAGGGGCGCATCGAGGCGGGCGGCCTCAAGGGCGTCTTCCTTAAATGGCTGATCGACGAGAAACTCGGCGCACGCCATCATCGCCTGCTGTTCATCGAATACCTGCCAGGCGTCTCGATCGGACTGCACGATCACACGTATGAGGAGGCATACTTCATTGTGAGCGGCGAAGTGGAAGCAACGATGGATGGCACGCGGTATCGGGCCCGGGCCGGAGATGTGCTTTGGACCGGCGTCGGATGCGTCCACGCGTTCGCGAACAGGGGCCGCGAGCCCGTCCGCTGGCTCGAGACGTTTTCCCCGCAGCCACCGCAGGAAAACGTGTTTCGGTTCATGGCTGAGTGGGAGCAGCGCGCCAAGGACCTGGAGGGATCATGACCGCACCACGCACGCGCCCGTTCACTGGCGCTGAATACCTCGAGAGTATCCGCGACGGCCGCGAGATCTGGATTTACGGCGAGCGCGTCAAGGATGTCACAGCGCATCCGGCATTTCGAAATACCGTGCGCATGATCGCGCGTTTGTACGACGCGCTGCATGATCCCGCCCGCAAGGACACCCTCACGATTCCGACCGATACTGGGAACGGCGGCTACACGCACCGGTTTTATCGCGCCACGCGGAACGCCGAGGAGCTCGTCGCCGCGCGTGATGCGATCGCGGAATGGGCGCGCGTCAGCTACGGCTGGATCGGCCGCAGTCCCGATTACAAGGCCGCCTTCCTCGCGACGCTCGGCGCTAACTCCGACTTCTATACGCCGTACGACGAGAATGCACGCCGCTGGTACAAGAAAGTTCAGGAGGAGGTGTCGTTCGTCAACCACGCGATCGTGAACCCGCCCGTCGATCGCGATCGGCCGCTCGACGACGTGAAGGACGTGTACATGCACGTCGAGGAGGAGACCGACGGCGGCTTGATCGTGAGCGGCGCGAAGGTTGTCGCGACAACGTCGAGCCTGACGCATTACAACTTCATCGCCAACAACGGCGCGCTCCCGATCAAGACCAAGCCATTCGCCTTCGTCTGCATCGTCCCCACCGATTCACCGGGTGTGAAGTTGTTCTGCCGGCCGTCGTACGAAATGACTGCGGCTGTCATGGGCTCGCCGTTCGACTACCCGCTCTCGAGCCGGATGGACGAGAACGACTCGATCCTCGTGTTCGACAAGGTGTTCGTGCCGTATGAGAACGTCTTCGCGTACGGCGACATCGACAAGGTCAACAACTTCTTCCCGCGCTCGGGGTTTCTCCCGCGCTTCATGTTTCAGGGATGCACGCGGCTCGCGGTGAAGCTCGATTTCTTTGCGGGACTCCTGCTGAAAGCAGTGGAGGCGACCGGCGCGAAAGACTTCCGCGGCGTGCAGGCGCAGGTTGGCGAAGTCCTCGCGTGGCGCAACCTGTTCTGGGGACTGACCGACGCCATGGCGCGGACGACGATCCCGTGGACCGACGGGTATGTGCTGCCGAACCTCGATTACGGTCTCGCCTACCGTGTAATGTCCAGCATGGCGTATCCCAAGATCAAGGAAATCATCCAGAACACGCTCGCGAGCGCGCTCATCTACCTGCCATCGAGCAGTCTCGATCTGAAAGTACCGGAACTGCGTCCCTATCTCGATCAGTTCGTCCGCGGATCGAACAACTACAGCGCGGAGCAACGCATCAAGCTGATGAAACTGTTGTGGGACGCGGTCGGCACCGAATTCGGCGGCCGCCACGAACTGTACGAACGCAATTACTTCGGCAACCATGAGAGCATCCGGTTCGAGACCCTAATGGTGTCGGACCTGACCGGCGCAAGCGCGAAGTACAAAGGATTCGCCGAACAGTGCATGGCCGAGTACGATCTGAATGGTTGGACCGTACCCGACCTTATCAACCCTGACGACGTCAGCGCCCTGATGAAAAAGCGTGTAGGGGCGGGTCTTTAGACGCGCCCACTCTGATGAGCCATGATCGACGCAGGCGCGTTTCGCCAGACCGTCGGACAGTTCGCCACCGGCGTGACGATCATTACGACGGAGATCGACGGCGTGATCCGCGCGCTGACGGCCAACTCGTTCACTGCTGTGTCGCTCGATCCGCCGCTCGTCCTGTTCTGCGTGGGCAAGAGGACGAAGACAGGCCAGGTCATTGACACGGTGAAGGGCTTCGCCGTCAACATCCTCCAGCGAGACCAGCAGGACCTCTCCACCTACTTCGCCGGCGGGTGGACGCATCCTTTGCCACCGGCATTTGCATTCCTCGAGTGGGAGGGCGGCCCACGGCTCGACGGTTGCGCCGCGGCCGTCGGCTGCTCGATACATGCGATCCACGACGGCGGAGACCACTGGATTGTCGTCGGAAAGGTGCTCGCGCTGCACCGGACCGCGTGCGCGCCGCCGCTGCTCTTTCACGGAAGCCGATACGCGTGTCTGGGAACCACCTTCGAAAGCGAAATCCTAGTGTCCGGTTTTTGACTCAAGGAGACGACCGATGAAGAGCAGACTCCTCGTTGTGCTGACAATCGCCGTAATGGGAGCCGGCCTGACAGGGCGCGCACATCATTCCTTTGCCGCGACCTATCACGAGGACCAGACCGTCAAGATTGAAGGGAAGCTGGTGCAGTTCCTGTTCCGTAATCCGCATTCGTTCGTGCACGTCGAGGCGCCTGACGAGAAGGGCGAGATGCAGCGATGGGCGGTCGAATGGGCAGGCGTCGGTCAGCTCACCGGCGCCGGTATCACGCGCGAGACGTTGAAGTACGGCGACGTCGTGGCGATCACGGCCAACCCCGGCCGGAATCCCGCCGACCATCGCCTGCGGATGGTGACTTTGAAGCGGCCGTCCGACGGCTTCACGTGGGGCCAGCAGCCGGGACAAGTGGTCGATTGATGAGCGCGCGGCACCGTCTCAGTCGCGCCGCGTTCGCTGCGTTCGCGTTGCTGGTCCCGGCGGCGTCCGCATCTGCGCAGAACGTCGCGATCACCAATGTCAAGATCATCGTCGGCAGCGGCCAGGTCATCGACTCCGGCACGATCATCGTCCGCGACGGCAAGATCGCGACTGTCACGGGCGGCTCTGTACAGATTCCGGCGGGACTTCAGGTGATCGACGCGAAGGGCATGAGCGCGATGCCCGGATTCATCGACGGGCACAAGCACCTGGCGGACGGCCCCGCCGGGAAGGCCTGGATGCAGTCGCTGCTGGAGGCGGGCTATACGACCGTTCTCATCGGCGGCGGGCCGGCGGAAGCAAACCTCGCCCTGGCGAAGAAGATCGAATCAGGCGAGTACAACGGGCCCCGAGCAATCCCTTCGGGGGTTGTCGCGCTGCGGCAGACACCTCTCGAAGCGCGCATGGCGATCCAGGCCCTCGCGCAGATGGGCATCAAGCACACCGGAGAGATCGGCCTGACGCCGGAGCCGGCGCCCCCGCAAGCGGAGATCGAGGTCCTGAAAGCGATTGTCGACGAGGCGAAGAAGGTCGGCATCCAGGTGAACGTGCACGCGGTCAGCAGTCCCGCGATGGTTGCGGCAATCGACGCAGGGGTGACGCGACTGGTGCACCTGCCGAACAAGGACTGGACCAGTTACGAGCAGGCCGATGCTGTCGCGAAGGCAGGGGCAATCGTGGCGGGGCTGATCGCGTTCGGCGCGCCGAACATCGACACTCTCTCGCAGGGACCCGCTCCGGTGCAGTGGCCGAAGGACAACACGGCGCGGTTTCGCGACGGCAAGGGGTGGCCCGAGGCGATCGTCGGTGCGAATCGCGACGCGAAGGGACGCGCCACCGGCACCGAAGGCGGCTTCACGATCATCAACGCAAGGCGTATCTGGGATGCCGATCCGAATCACACGACGATCTCGTATTCCACCGACCAGAACGCCGATGATCTCGTCGTGCTCGAGCACGAACTGAAGTCCTTCAGTATCGTGTTCTCGATGGCCGACATCCACCGGATCATCGGGCCGAACGCCGCGCGCTTTGTCGGAATGGCCGATCAGATCGGAACGCTTGAAGCCGGCAAGCTCGCAGACATCATCCTGCTCGACGGTGACCCGACGAAGAACATCTACGAAATGCTGAAGACGAAGGTCGTGCTGAAGGAAGGCAAAATCGTCGTCGACAAGCGACCGGCGCCGATCACGCGAAGCTCTCGGCGAGCCGCTCCGTAATGCCGTCTCCAATGCCGGGATTCGAGAACCACGATTGAATCACTGGCAGCGCAGTCATGGCGGCGGCTTCTCCAGCGTTCACAAGCTCGCTGCCGGCGGCGAATCCGTTCCATTCGATACTCTTGAGATCGGGCGTGACCACGAGGTTGCTCGCGTTTCGCCAGGCAGCTTCGTTGTGCCGCTGCATGATCTGGAAGCATCGTCGGACGACCTGGACCATGTCCGCCGGCGGCCGGCACAGCGGCGGCGCCGGAACGGTCACCGAGATGACGTGCGTCGCGCCAAGTTCGCGCGCGAGGACCGCCGGAATCTCGACGCTCATCGCGCCGTCCACCAGCAGCCGACCACCCGCGTTCACGGGCTGAAAGAGACCCGGGTACGAACAGCTCGCGCGAATCGGAAGAAACACGTCACCGGTGTCGCGGAACGACACTGGCTCGCCGGTGCAGAGATCAGTGGCGAGAATCCCGAGCGGCGTCCGCATCTCTTCGAAGCAGTGGGTCTTGAGGACTCCGGAGAGGAACTGCTTCATCCGATCGCTCCCCATAAATCCCATGCGGCAGATGCGCCAGCGCGCCACGTCTCGAAAGCGCATTGAGCAGCCGACGCGCGCAATTTCCTCTGCGCCGGTGCCACTGGCGTAGGCCGCGGCGACAATCGACCCTGCGCTGACTCCCGTGATGCAGTGAAGGCGAATGCCGTGGCGTTCGAGGACTTTCAAGACGCCGGCGTGGGCGATGCCGCGCGCGAAGCCTCCGCCGAGTGCCAACCCGATACGCGGTGCAGACGGTACGGCCGAAGCCTCATGCTTACGAATCGGCCGATGGACCCCTCCAGACGAAGCACTTCGTCTTCCCATAGATACCCGTTATTGCGCTGGCAGGTTCAGCGGAAATCGCTGGGAGTCAGAGCAGCAATTGGCACGCCAGCGAAGATAGCAACCGATTCAACGACGCCGGAGGAATGTCGCGCCCACGGCCAACGCGTCTGGCTCCGGATCAACACAGGCCCACGCGACGACTGACCTAGGATCGACTCACGTCCGATGGCGATAGATCAAAAAGTGTCACGGCGTCCAGCGAATCGGGCTGGAGGGCGCCCCCGAATTGGAGCCTTTTTGTCTGCTGGCGGTAAGAGTTACCGAAGGATTGTGGTCAAACTAACCCGCCTCCACCGGCTTCTTTCTCCACCGGCTTCTCCACCGGCTTCTTCTTGACGTAGCGGGGTGGCGGGCTGACAATTGGCCCGCGAAATTCATTGGAGGTGTGGCCATGACAAACCGGGCCGCCGTTCTCCTGGTTGCGGTTGGGTTCCTACTGTCTGCGCGGTCGGTCGTTGCGCATCACTCGTTCGCCGCAGAATTCGACGCGAGTAAGCCTATCAAGTTAACCGGCGCGGTCACGAAGTACGAATGGACGAACCCGCACGCCTGGATCTATATCGACGCGAAGGACGAAAAGACGGGTGAAGTTGCCAATTGGGGGTTTGAGCTGGCCGCCGCGAGCGGTCTCATGCGGCAGGGCTGGACGCGACTCACCTTGAAAGCCGGCGACGTCGTCACGATCGAAGGCACTCGAGCCAAAAACGGAACGAACAACGCGAATGCTCAAACGGTAATCCTCGCGAGCACAGGTAAGAAGCTGTTCGCCGGCGCGAACACTCCGACTCCGTAAAGAAGCCACAGCAAGCACGTACACGCTTTCAAGTGAAGGCTGGAGGCTGACATGAAGCGGCCGTTCACGGTTCTGGTGTCGGCGGTCATTGTTGCTGCTCTGTCATCGTCGCTCTCGGCGCAATGGCCGTTGTATTCGAAGCCAGGAGTTCCGAAGGGTGCTGACGGCAAACCGAACCTGAAAGCCCCCGCACCGCGAACACCGGATGGCAAGCCGGATCTCTCCGGCATCTGGATGCGTACGAATCGGACGGAGGCGCCAGGCACCGCGCCGGCAGGACAGCCTCCACTCGCGACGTTCGGCGACATCGGATACGGGTTCAAGGAGGGACTGCCCTATCGGCCGCTGGCGTCGGACCTGGTGAAGAAGCGCGCGGGTGCGCTCGACAATCCAGACGCCCTATGTCTGCCACAAGGGCCGCTCGAATACCATCTCGACCCGCAGCCGCGCGAGATCATCCAGCTGCCGCGGAAGATCGTCATCGTTTACGAATCGAATTACGGCCTCAGAACCATCTACATGGACGGGCGCCCGCTTCCCAAACAGGGTGAGCCGCAGCCCTATTGGCACGGTTACTCGGTCGGTCACTGGGAAGGTGACACGCTGGTCGTGCAGTCGAACAACTTCCGCGGCGCGTTGACCGGCTTGCCTGGCGACGGGTGGCTCGATGGGAAAGGCGATCCGTTTACCGACGCGTTGACGCTGACCGAGCGATTCCATCGGGTGAACTTCGGAAACCTTCAGATCGACGTCACGATTGACGATCCGAAAGCGTACACGCGTCCATTCACCGTCAGAGTTGAGCAGGAGATTGTGGCTGATGGTTCCGAGATGATCGAGTTCATCTGCCACGAGAACCAGAAGTTCCTGAAACTCACCGGCCGGGAGCCCTAGCAGAGCCAGCGCGATCGGCTTCGATCTGTAGACGCGCTCGATTTCTGCGCAGAAATCGGAGACCGGCAATCGCCGCCAACAGCACCAGTACTCCCAGGGCGACAGCTGTACGAACTGACAGGACTTCGATTTCCCGTCCAAGCGCATATGCCGCGAACCCGAAAATCGCCGACCAGGCCAGCGCCCCGAGTCCGCTCGCGATCACAAAGCGCTTCAACGGCATCGCGTTGGCGCCCGCGAGCAGCCCCGCCAGCGACCGAAGAAACGCGATGAACCGGGCGACGAAGACGACCCTTCCGCCGAATCGTTGAAACAGATAGCGGCCGAGGCGCAGATCGCGCTCATCGAGACCGAGGCGATGCAGAACGTGCCGCTCACCGTAGCGGCCGAGCATGAATCCCGCGACACTCCCCGCGAACGCCGCGACGGCTGCGGCGATGACGATGCCGACCACATTCAATTCGTGTGTCGTAGCGGCAAAGATTCCAGAGGTAATCAGAATGGTCTCACCGGGCACGGGGAGGCCGACGTTCTCGAGGGCGATAACCGCAAAGATCGCCGCATAGCCGTACGCATGCAGCAGGTGTTCGAGATAGGCAGCCATCACAAGCTATGACGAATCCAGCCCAGACTCGGTGTGCAGGAGCGATGCCGCCCCGATTTCCGCGTCGACCTCATCCGAGTACCATCGAAACGTGGGCCCGGCTCCATTCCTCGCGTACGTCGCTGCGTTTCATCTCGTCTGGATTGCCTGGCCGTGGCTGCTCTATCCGAAACTGACGGCGGCCCTTGGCGAGGAGACGCTCGCGTACGCGGTCGTTCAACTGAGCATCCGTGTCACCGTCTGGATCGTGCCAGTGTGGCTCTACCTGCGCTATGTCGACCGCGTCGAGCCAGTTGAGTACCTGAAATTGAATCGGCATAGAGGGCGCGGTCTCGTCTACGCGCTCGTGCTCACGGTGGTGAATCTCGTCGGGATGGTCGCCCGATTCGGCGTGCCGCACCCGACGATGGCACGGGTGACGTGGAACAGCATCCTCGGGACATCATTGCTTGTCGGCTTCATCGAGGAAATCCCGTACCGCGGGTTCATGTTGCGGAAGTTCGCGGAGCGTCTCAATTTCTGGCTGGCGAATCTGATTACGTCGGTGCTGTTCGTCGCAATTCACCTGCCGGGCTGGATGGCGCTTCATACGTTGAGAACCGAAACTGGCGTGACGATCTTCATCTTCGGCTTCGTGATGGGGACCGTGTTCAGGTGGTCGGATTCGTTGTGGACGCCGATCGTGACCCACAGTGCGAACGACTTCCTGTCGTATCTGATCTTTGGTCTGTAATCCGGTGCGGCCTCGCGAGAGGGCGTTAGGATCGCATTGTGACCATCACCATCTATCAGAAGCCGACGTGCACGACCTGCCGTCAAGTGTACGCGGCGTTGCGTGATGCCGGCGTCGATTTCGATGCCGTGGACTACTACACGGATCCAATCTCGAAGACGAAGCTTCGCGAGTTGCTTCGGAAGATGAAGTTGCCGGCGAGAGAGCTTCTGCGCACAAAGGAAGAGATTTACAGGACATTGAGGCTCGGCGAACGCGATCTCTCTGATGATGAGATTGTCGACTTGATGGTCAAACACCCTGACTTGATCCAGCGCCCGATCGTCGAGAAAGGGTCGCGTGCCATCCTGGCCCGACCGGCCGAGCGTTTGAAAGAAATCCTGTAAGCGTTCGCGTGCGCTATCATGCGCGTCGAACGCATGACCGCCCTTCGCAGTGTTCCGGCCGCTGCACTCCTCGCGGCGTTCTGTGTGATAGGGCCGCTCATCGGTGAAGCGGCCGCGCAAACCGACTTCAGGACGGCTCGCACCGAGCGCAGGTTACCCGCTGTTCGCGCCACGGGCGCCATCAGAGTCGACGGCTCACTCGACGAATCTGACTGGAGCCGCGCGCCGGTCGCGAATGGGTTCATACAGAACGACCCCCACGAAGGCGAACCCGCCACGGAAGACACCGATGTACGGGTGCTCTACGACGCCAACAGCATCTACATCGGGGTGTTCGCACACGACCGCGATCCTCGCGCGATCCTGACCAGCGAGCTCGCGAAGGACTTCAACCGTGAATCCGGCGACGACTTCGAGATCGTGCTGGACACGTTCCGCGATCAGCGAAACGGCTACGTCTTTGCGACCAACGCGCACGGCGCGAAGTGGGACGCCCAGATGATCAACGAGGGACTCGAGATCAACGAGAACTGGGATGCGCTCTGGGACGTTGCGACCCGCATCGTCGACACGGGTTGGTACGCGGAGATTGTGATTCCGTTCCGGACGTTGCGCTTCAGAACGGGCGACGAGCAGACATGGGGGATCAACTTCCAGCGCCGGATCCGGCGCCGGAACGAAGACAGCTTCTGGGCCCCGGTGCCGCGCATTTACGACCTGCAACGAGTCTCACTGGCGGGAACGCTCGAGGGACTGCAAGGTGTGCGGCCCGGCAACGACCTGCGCGTCAAGCCGTACGTGCTTGGCAGCGCGGGCAAATCGAGGCGCGTGGACGTCGGCACCGACGCCCAGGCTGGTCTCGACGTGAAGTATGGCGTCACCAACGGTCTCACATGGGACTTCACGGTCAACACCGATTTCTCGCAGGTGGAAGCCGACGAGCAGCAGGTCAACCTGACGCGCTTCAGTTTGTTCTTTCCCGAGAAGCGCGATTTCTTTCTGGAGAATTCCGGCATCTTCCAGTTCGGACAGGGTCGCGGCGTCGTCTTCGGTGGTGGAGGGCTGACGAGCGGGCGGCAGACCGACGCCATTCTGTTCTTCAGCCGACGTATCGGACTCTCGGACGATGGCGAATCGATCCCGATCGCCGGTGGCACCCGCCTGACTGGACGCTTCGGCTCGTACAGCATTGGAGTGCTCAACATTCAGCAGCGCGAAGGCAGTTCGTCCGCCGCGACGAACTTCTCGGCGTTGAGGCTTCGCCGGAACGTCCTGTCGAACTCCGACATCGGTCTCATCATGCTGAACAAGGATGAAGGCGGACCTCGCTTCAACCGCGTCGTAGGCGCCGATGCCAATTTCCGGTTCTTCAACAGCCTCGATCTCAACGCCTCGGTCGCGCGGACGATGTCGCCGGCGGCCGCGGTGACGGGCACTGGCAGCGAGTCGATGGGCAACGCGAGCTTCCACTATCGCGATCGGCGCTGGGAGCTGCAAAGCACGTACGTCAGGATCGGTGAACGATTCAACGACGAGATGGGGTTCGTGCCCCGAACGGGCGTCTGGAAATTCGACAGCACGTACGGTGCACGCTTTCGGCCGACGCCGCTGTCGAAGTGGCTGCGAGAGCTCTTCCCGCATCTCGGCGTCACCAACGTATCGTGGCTGAACAGCGGCGAGCTGCAATCGCGCCTGATCGGCGCGCACATGAGCATCAATCTTCAGGACGGCAGCGGCGGTGAGATCGGCGTCGACCCGACGACCGAAAACCTGATCGTCCCATTCCAGATCAACAGGCGGCGCGGAATCACCATCCCGATCGGCCGCTACGATTTCAACGACTGGCACGCAACCTGGCGCACGAACGCGTCGGCGCCCTTTTCGATGAATGCCCGCGTGGACGTCGGCGACTTCTACGACGGTCACAGGCAGTCGTACGGCGGCGGAGCGGCGTTGCGATTGGGAGGCCGGTTGAATGCCGCCGTCACCGAATCGCGGAATCAGATTCAGCTGGGGGCCGGCAGCTATACAACCGATCTCATCACCGCGCGCGTCGAATACGGGTTCTCGACAATCGCATTCGCCAATGCGTTGATTCAGTACAACACCGACGCGCAGGAGTGGACGTCGAACCTCCGATTCAACATCATTCACCACCGGCTCAGCGACTTCTTCCTCGTCTTCAATGAACGTCGCGATTCAACGACCGGTGGCCTGCTTGACCGGGCACTCGTGGCGAAGGTCACGCAAATGGTGGCCTTTTAGACGCGGACCACTACTGCTGCGGCCATTGAGGAGTGTCGGGCCGTGTCGCGATCGCGATATGAATCTGCACTGTCTTCGAGATCGACACGTGGAATCCGTATCGGCTGGCAGTTCCGTTTAATCCGAAGTCCGTGCGATCGATCTGAAAGGTCGACTCGAAGGCCGCACCCGACGGCGACCCCTTGAGCGTCGTTTGTCGTAGCGTCACCGGAATCGTCATTCTTCGGGTAATGCCGCGAATCGTCATGTCACCGGTGACCGAGAGCGTGCCATCCGGTCGCATGTCCGCCGATTCGCTCACGAAATGGATGGTTGGATAGTGTGCGACGTCGAAGAATTCGCCGGACCGCAGGAGCTGGTCGTGCTCTGAGTTCCGCGTCTCGATGCTGGCGGCGTCGACCGTCAGATCCACACGCGTATCGGCAGGACGCGCGGGGTCATATGCAACAATCCCGCTGAAGTCCTTGAAATAGCCGTCCTTCTTGAACTTGAAAATTGCTGAGCCGTACAACGTGAAGCCGACCGTACTCGCCGCACGGTCGAGCATGTAGACGCCATCGGGTGACGTTTGTGCGCGTGCCATCACTGGCATCGCGAGGATCAACAGTATCGCCGCGGTTGACGACACCGGCAGCCGCACGGTGGGCATGCCAAGCCTCCTGAGGTGATTCTTTTCTGACGGCGCAGCGGCGCGTCCGGTTTTCGCGTGTGGTGTCCGCCTTCGCGCCTGGCGCTGCGACGGGGAGCCTTCAGATGACCTGGTCAGCGAAGGCCGGCGTCCCCAGGTGGGACTTGGTGCATCAACCAGTTTACAGAGTGGGGGAAGCTCTAGTTTTCGTTTTCAGCGTCCACGCCGCCTGGGATCACCGTATCCGCCGGCGCAAACCAGAGATTCTCGGGATCGGCGCGCAGGTAGCGGCCGACGACGCGATAGCGATGCTGCGCGAAGTAATCGAGCAGCTGCTGGCGAACCTCGGGGTGCGCCTCGACCACGACGAGCCGAGGCGCGAAGCGCTCGATATCGAAGCCGGCCAGCGCCTTGGGCTCGGCCAACTCGATGTCCATCGACATAAAATCGAGCTTTGAGAGCTTCGCGCGGGCCAACAAGTCGTTGAGCGTGACCGTGTGAACTGTCCGCTCGCGACCCGAGATCTGGTCGCGCTCGGCGAAGTCCTTGTTGGACGAGGCGACGAGGTTGTTCAGCGTCGGGACGAACAACGACTCCACGGCGTCGGAGCGATCGCTCACGAAATAGGAATAGAACTTGGTCCGCGGCCGGTACTTCGCGTAATCAGCCGCGAACTCCTCCTGCGCATCGACCGCGACCCCTGACCAGCCAAGCGTCTGATCGAGGTAGTACGTGTTGCTGTACCTGCGGTAGTCATACGACCCGACGTCCGCGAACGTGCCCTCGCGGCGATCGTGAAAGAAGTCGCGGATGATCCATTCCTCGGCGTGCTCGGAGTTGCGCGACGGGCCGTACTTCGCCTTGAACCATTCGTATTCGGCATTGCTGCCACGGACGAGGGTTCCCACGAGAGCGACCGCTGCCAGCGCGAGCACCGCCACTCGAATCCAGCTTCTCAGTTGCCCGCGCGTCTTCGGCTGGGTTGATTCCATCGATCGTTCACACCCACGGCCCCGCACGTTCAGCGATCTCGCCCGTCTGTATCCCCGCGGGAGGAGGCGACAGGAATGTGATCAGGCTCACGAAAAAAGGCGATTGGACCTCGAGAAGCGCCGTAGCGTGAAGGTGAACGCAAACGCGAAGCCAGCGCGCCGGAAAGCGAGCCGGCGCTCAGCGTCGGCGTCTCAGAGTTGGAGCGTCGACGCAGCAGACACGTCGACGACGTCGTGAGGCGGCGAGCCGTGTCGGGGCAAGCGCACCGTAAACGTGGAGCCTTTGCCTTCGCCCTCGCTCTCGAGCGTGACCGTCCCTCCGTGCAACTCGATGATCTGGTGGACGATCGCGAGCCCGAGGCCCAGGCCGCCGATTTGTGGTGTCGACTTCAGCCTGACTTGCTGAAACGGCTCGAACACCTTTGACTGGAAGGCTACCGGGATGCCGATTCCAGAGTCCTGTACGGCGACTGTCGTGGCGTTCTCGTCACTCTTGAGTGTCACATTGATCCGTCCACCCGTCAGGGTGAACTTCAAAGCGTTCGACAGCAGATTCCACAATACCTGCTGGAGGCGTGCGCGATCGCCCTGTATCAGGACCGGGCCCTCGCCGGCGTCCACGTGCAGCGACAGGCCGTTCTCAGCGGCCTTCGGCGCCACCGACTCGACGCTTTCGAGTACGAGTGTACGAAGATCCATCGGCTCCATTGTCAAGGTGAGTTTCCCGGACGCGATGCGCGATACATCGAGCAGGTCGTAGAGCATCTGCGACACGGTCTTCGCATTCCGCTCCACCGTCTCGAGCGCATGCTCGCGACGATCGTCCGCCAACGCACTGGCTCGCAGCATCCATGTATACCCGAGGATCGCGTTCAACGGCGTTCGCAACTCGTGCGACAGCGTCGCGAGGAAATTGTCCTTGAGGCGATTGGCGCGCTGCGCCTCCGCATACGCCTGAGCGCTCTCGATGGCCATGGCCGTGCGGTCAGCCAGTTCCTGGGCCAGTGCGAAGTCATCGTCCAGAAATTGACGGCTTGATTCGCCCAGCGCAAACATCATCGCGCCAATCGCTCCGTGTTTACCCTTGAGTGGCACGCAGATGTAGGACACGATCCCGAGCGCGCGTACCAGCTGAAGCCGTTCTCTTTGGCCGGGAAACGCCGCGACGAGCATCTCATCGGTCACTCTTCGTACGAACACCGATTGACCTGACGTCGTCACCGAACCTGAGGCGCCAGGCGTGAACTCGATGTCCGGAAAGCGTCGCCGCAGCTCGTGGATCATCGCGCCCTTTGATTCGTCGACGTGCGCCGCGGCGACACGGTCCACCTTGCCGTCTCTGCCGATCAGATCGACTGCGCACCAGTCGGCCATCCGAGGGACGAGCACCGCGACCATATGCGTCAACATTTCCTGGTAGTTCAGCGGCGTGGAAAGACACCGCAACACGTCCGCAAGAACGCCGGCACGCACGACGCGATGGTGCTCGTCGAAGAGCTCGGCGTTCCTCATTGCCGCGGCCGTCAGATTGCCCAACGCAGCCGCGGTATTCACATCAACGTCGGAGTAACGATGCGGCATCCGGTGATAAAAAACGAACGCACCCTGACGTACGCCATTGAGGGTTAACGGGATGACCAGCATCGAGGCGATCCCTTCCTGGATATAGGCGTTGCGTCGGGGAGCGCCGGCCGGCCACGTCAACACGTCTTCCACGGTGATCGGCTCGGTAAAGTCAAGCTCGGTTTTGCCGTGTGCACTGGTGATGCTTGCGAACGTTGGCGACACGCCGTCGAAGCCGAGCGGCTGCCAGCCGATTTCCTGTTTCAGCCGCCAGATGACGTACGCATCGGCGGGTATCAGATCGGCAGCGACCTTCAACGCGGAGGCGACGACGGCGGATAGATGAGGCGTGCCGAATAGCGTCGTCGATGCAGCCACGAGCATCAGGAGGCGAGCGTGCAGGTCGGCACGGGCAGCTTCAATCGCCGCAAGCCGAGCCTCGCGATCTTTACGCTCGCTGATGTCCCTCGCGATCGTCGACGCGCCGATCACATTTCGACCGGCGTCGAAGATCGGCGAGATGGTCAGCGAAATCGGAATCAACGAGCCGTCCTTGCGGACGCGCACGGTGTCGAAGTGCCTGACGGACTTGCCCGCGCGGATTCGCCGCAGCACCTCGTCCTCTTCGGTTTGCCGGTCAGCTGGAATAATCAAACGGATTGATTGCCCGATGGCTTCCTCTGCCGTATACCCGAACATGTGCTCGGCGGCTTCGTTCCACGATATGACGATACCGTTAAGGTCTTTGCTGACGATTGCGTCGTCCGACGAGGACACAATTGCGGCGAGGTGATGTGAATTTCGATCGGCGGCAGTGGCGACCATAGCGACGTGGGGATGTCTGGCCGTTCAACGAGCGGATCAAACCCGGTACTTTGCGCGGCAGTCTTGATGCCACGACCGACCACATCCTGATTTCGCGAATGCCGGCCTGTTCGAGAACGCCAGGCTATCTGCGGGCAAAAATCGTGAGGTGCGTTCCCTCGCGGGCTGAGAGTGCCTCGCGGAATCGTGAGATCGAGAGCCTAGGTGCCAACTCGTGCTGCGGTGTCGATACGGAACTCGGCAATGCGAAGCGTGAGGGTGACTTCTGAGGTGACGCTGCGATGCTGGTACGTCACGGGGCAAATCGGTTCAGCGAGGTTGACGCCAGCCTTCGCCGCGCTGAGCGCCACATGTGTCAGCACCTCCACGAGACTGTGATCATGGTCGTCCACTTCGATGCGAATAGCCTTCTCTGGAGACTTCGCCGCTGTCACGGGACAGCCGAGGCCGTGAGCAAAATCCCGGACGAGACGAAGTAACTGATCGTTTTCGCTGACGAGCGTGACGGATAGGGTCATAGGTCCGCTAGTTGAAGTTCGCTTTTCCTGGAAATCCTGAGGCGTCGGCGAGTTGCGCCAGCGTCAAGACCTGACCAACGATCGTCCGGCCTTTGATGACCCATGTGGGATAGCTCTGCACGCCGGCGATGTTACACGACGGCGCCTGCGGGGCGTTGGGTCCAGCCGGACTGCATTCGATGTAGGGCAGCCGCTTCGCTGATGCGCCGAAGAGACGCTTCTGCTCCTGGCAATGCGGACACCACGATGCGCCATAGAACATCGCGCCCTCATCGGCAAGATGCTCCGCGAGCGCACGGACCATCGGGTCTTCCGGCCCTTCGGCCTCCGCTTGCGGAGCGACGTAATTGGCGTGGACGAGCAAGATGACTATGGCCGCAAACGCGCCACGCCCCGCGGCCAAACGCAGCCACGAGCGCTGAACGTACTCCGGAGGGCGCTGAACAACGACGAGCGCAAGGGTGGCGGCCATCAGTCCGAGCGACGTCAAGCAGTACGGACACGCGGACCCGAGAACTGTCAGCGACACGACCGTCAGATAGACGCTGTAGCAGATGCCGAAGAATGCGACGGTCCACGCATACGACCAGTGCCTGTCGGCTCGCTTGACGAACGCGATGGCCGCGAGCGCGGTATAGGCCAACAGTCCCCATAGCGACGTTGGCACACCGAGAAGCGTCGCCCAGCGGCTGGTGAGGACGAGATCGCATCCCCCGCCGGCAGGACATCCGCGCACGGCGCCGCCACTGAAGGCAACCCACGAGAGATACCCCGTCAAGGCGATGCCCAGGCCGCTCAACGCCAGGAGCGGCCAGTTGGGTGCGGGCCGGACGGCGTGGACTTGGGGCGCGAGCTTCGGCGCGCGTCGTTTTCGCGATTTGGTACTCATTTTGGCGGGTCACATACTACCTGAACCGCTTTGCGACGTGAGTTGCAATTTCTGGGAGAACGCCGGCTGGAAAGTGCGCGCACGCCCAGGCGCGCCGATCAGTCACGCCGCCGGTCGGATCGCGGGGTCGTCCGGCGATCCGAGGTGCGATGCCGCTTTTCCAGGATCACGATTCCGCCGGGAGGCAGCACCGTGATTCCTCTCGTCAATTGCTCGAGCGCGTATGGTGTGTCCAGCGGAACGACGAGTGCGGGACTAGACTCCGATGTCACTTCTTCGGCGAACCCGTTGGTGGTGAGGTAATGACCAAGCGTCGAATCCACGTCGTAAATACAACCTTCAACGAGGGACCGAAGGCTCACGCCGTCAAGAACACCCTCACCCTGTTTGAGGATGCGTACCCGCATGCCACAAGATACGGAATTTAGGTACTCCTGAAAAGCACGACAGCACGCAAACGGTTGAGAACAGACTAGCCGCCCCATTCGCAAGGCGAAGGAAGTGTTGAGCCGCGGCACAATAGTGAGCCGTGCAATCGGTGATTTCCTGTGCGTTGGGAACGCTTCTGCTCGTTGCCGCCGGCGTGAAGTCGACGCGATGGCGCATCGCGGCGGCAACAATCGCGTTGACCGCATTTCTGGCGGTCGCCCTCGTCGCACCAATTCCAAGCGATCGTTTTGTGATGGGCGACGGCTCCAGCATCGTTCAGGACCGAAACAACTTCGACGACATCGTCGCTCGGGGAGCCAGGTCCGTGCGTTTTTCAGCGCACCTCGCGTATCGGTTGCTGGGTCGCTTCGATGCAGCTCTCGGTTCGACCGCGGACTCCCCTGTTGAGGCGTATCGGATGCTTTCGTGGCTGGCCGGAGTTCTCTTCGCAGTGACGCTGTGGTGTCTGGCGGCCACGGATCAGTGGAGTTCCCGCTCCGTTCGATACATCGCGCTCTCCCTCATGGCTCCAGCCACGCTCATGTACTTCGGGTATCTCGAGGTGGGCTACCTGTCTCTGTCCGCTGCGGCGTTTCCGTTCATCTCTCGAGATCTCATGAAGGGGGACGATCTAACGGCCGGGTTGCTCGTTGGAGCGATTCTCTACGGCCTGGGAGCGGCGATGCATGGCATTGGGTATCTCGGTATTGCGGCATTGTTCATC
>Ga0075418_10001469_pt1 | contig 26706 bp, 23 predicted proteins | sample SoiMetdeltSBSDD2_FD_81776 | JGI IMG/M metagenome (GOLD analysis project Ga0075418, IMG submission 81776) | Bulk soil microbial communities from a Populus tree surrounding site in Tennessee, USA - Soil MetaG P. deltoides SBSDD2 | ecosystem: Environmental > Terrestrial > Soil > Tree plantation...
CCGTGCTGCGCCATCGCGGCGGCGTGTGGATAGGATGGACCGGGGCGTCCGGCGAGGATGCCGGGCTCGCCCCGGCGCTCGACCTGGCGGGGCAGGGCGCCGGCTTCACGCTGAGATCGGTGCCGCTCACCGCGGAGGATGTGCACGACTTCTATCTCGGGTTCTCGAACGAGATTATCTGGCCGCTCTTCCACGACCTGCAGTCGCTCTGCAACTTCGAGCCTGCGTACTGGCGCGCCTATCGCGACGTCAATCGGCGGTTCGCCGAAGTGGTGGCCGGGAATGCGGAGCCCGGCGACTTCATATGGGTGCATGACTACCACCTGATGAACGTGGCGGGCGAGCTGCGCCGCGCCGGCGTGAGATCGCGCGTAGGTTTCTTCCTGCACATCCCTTTTCCGTCCCCCGATCTGTTCCTCAAGCTGCCGTGGCGGAGGGAGGTGCTGCAGTCGCTCCTGGAGTTCGACCTGATCGGGTTTCAGACGCAGCGCGACCGGCGCAACTTCGTGCAATGCGTGCGGGCGCTCGTCAAGGATGCCGGGATCGAGGGCCGCGGACAGGTGCTGCTCGTGTCGGCCCTCGGGCGCGTCGTGCGCGTCGGCAGCTTTCCCATCAGCATCGACTACAACACGTTCATGCGCCGCGCCGCGGCGTCCGACGTCGCGGAGCGCGCACGCGAGCTGCACCGCCTGCTTCCGAACCGCCGGCTGATCCTGGGCGTGGACCGGCTCGACTACACCAAGGGCATACCGCTGCGGCTGAAGGCCTTCCAGAGCCTGCTCTCGCGCTTCCCGGAGCTGCGCGAGCGCGTGTCGTACATACAGGTCGTCGTGCCGAGCCGCGAGGACATTCCGCGGTATCAGGAGCTGAAGACCGAGATCGAGCAGCTGGTGAGCAAGATCAACGGGAGCTTCGTCCACCCCGGCGGCTGGGTGCCGGTGTGGTACGTCTACCGCAGCCTCTCGCGGCTCGACCTCCTGGCGTACTACCGCGCCGCCGACATCGCGCTCGTCACGCCGTTGAGGGACGGCATGAACCTGGTGGCGAAGGAATACTGCGCGTGCAGCATCGAGGAGGACTGCGCGCTGATTCTCTCGGAATTCGCGGGCGCGGCGGCGCAGCTCGGCAGGAGCGCACTGCTCGTAAACCCTTACGATATCGAGGGGGTCGCGGACGCCATACATCGGGCCTACCATATGGGGAAGAGCGAGCGCCAGGCGCGCATGCGGCGGATGCGGCGCGCGATCCGCGAGTACGACGTGTTCTGGTGGGTGGACTCCTTCCTGCGGGCCGCCATCACCAAGGATCTGGGGGCGTTTCCGCAGCCCCAAAGCTACGTCGCTGACGAGCACGCGGACTATTCGCTTTCGTTCTAGCGGTTGGTGTAAGTTACACATTCCCCCTCCTGCCTGAGGAGGGGTGGATGCGAAGCAGACGGGGTGGTGGGAGTAACTTGCCGCACGCTTCGCGGACCACCCCGGCGGTTTGTGCGCCACCCCTCCTAAATGAAGCAGGGGAGGATCACCCTTCCCATGTCCACCTTCCTGCCGCAGTTGCCGCTTCCCGACAGTCCGCTGGCGCTCTTCGGCCTGCTGCTCATTGCCGGCGTAATCGGGGGCGAGCTGATGCGCCGCGTGCTGCGGCTGCCGCGCATCGTCGGCTACGTCGTGATCGGCATGCTGCTCGGCGCGAGCGGGTTGCGGTTGCTCGACGAGAAGCTCCTGAACGAGGCGTCGAGCTTCGTCGATATCGCCCTCGGGCTCGTCCTCTACGAGCTGGGGCTGAGGCTCGATTTCTCGTGGCTGAAGCGGGACCGGTGGCTGCTCGCGACCGGCGTGGCCGAGAGCGCTCTCTCGTTCGGGTTCATCTACTACGCGCTCAGGTATTTCGACGTCGGCGTGCTCCATGCCGCCGTGGCCGCGGCGATAGGCGTGGCGACCTCTCCGGCGGTGGTCATGCTGGTGGCGCAGGAGCTGAAGGCCGAGGGACAGGTGACGGAGCGGGCGTTGAACCTGACCGCCATCAACAGCGTGGTGGCGTTCGTGCTCGTCACGATGCTGCTGTCCTGGATACATCACGAGTACCGCGCCGGCTGGACGCGCGCCGTGCTCCATCCCGTCTACCTGTTCGCCGGGTCGCTCCTCCTCGGGTACACGTCGTTCATGGCGGCGCTGTGGCTATCGCAATGGCTCGGCAAGCAGGCCGAGCGCCAGTTCGTCGTGGTGCTCGCCCTCATCATCGCCGCCGTCGGGGTCGCGCGCATGCTGGACCTGTCGGTGCTGATTGCGCTCCTCGCGTTCGGAGTCTTCGCGCGCAACCTGGACGAGCGCCACGATCTCGCGGCAGTGGATCTGTCGAAGGTCGGGCAGTTGTTCTTCGTCGTGCTGTTCGTCGTGACCGGGGCGCGGCTGCAGCTCTACGAGCTGGTGGCGGGCGGGTCGCTCGCGGTCGCCTACATACTGGCGCGCTTTACCGGAAAATCCATCGCCGTGATGTCCCTCGCGCACTTCTCGGGCGTGCGGCCGGGGACGGCGGGCATGCTGTGCCTCGCGCTGACGCCGATGTCGGGCATGGCGATGACGATGGTGCAGGGCACCGCGGGACTCTACCCCGAGTTCGTGAGCAGGCTCTCCGCGATCGTGCTCTCCGCGGTAATCATCCTGGAGATCGCGGGTCCGATCGCGGTACAGTTCGCCTTCACGCGCGCGGGCGAGGGCAAAGTACAGTGACCAGTGACCAGTGACCGGTGAGCGGTGACAGTGAGCGGTGAACGATGAACGGCGAGTCCCTGGATTTCAAGTCATCGCAGGCGTTCACGGTCGGCACGGAGCTCGAGCTCCAGATCCTGAATTCGCGCGATTTCGACCTCGCCCGCGACGCGCAGGACCTGATCGGGCTGATCGAAAAGGCCGACCATCCCGGCGCGGTCAAGCCCGAGATCACCGAGAGCATGATCGAGCTGAACACATCGGTGCACAAGGCGCACGACGCGCTGGCGCAGGAGTTGAAATCCCTGCGCGACACGGTGACCCAGGCCGCGCGGCGCCTGAACGTCCGCATCGCGGGAGGCGGCTCCCACGCTTTTCACCAGTGGACCGACCGCCGCATCTATCCGACCGAGCGCTTCAATCACCTGCTCGCCGTCTACGGCTACCTCGCGAAGCAGTTCACGATATTCGGGCAGCACGTGCACATCGGCTGCCCCGACGGCGACGCCGCCGTCTACCTCACGCATATCCTGTCGCGCTACGTGCCGCACTTCATCGCGCTCTCGGCGTCCTCGCCGTTCCAGCAGGGCGAGGACACCGCCTTCCAGTCTTCGCGGCTGAACACGGTGAGCGCGTTCCCCCTGTCGGGAACGATTCCGTTCGTGCAGTCCTGGGGCGAGTTCCGGCAGTTTTTCGACGGCATGAGCGGCTACGGCATCGTCGAGAGCATGAAGGATTTCTACTGGGACATCCGCCCCAAGCCCGAGTACGGCACCGTCGAGACGCGCGTGTTCGACACGCCGCTCACGGTGGAGCGCGCGGCGCTGATCGCGTGCTACGTCCAGGCGCTCTCCCGTCACATCCTCGTGGACCGGCCGCTGCCGCCGTCGCGCGAGGTGTACACGCTGTACAACTACAACCGGTTCCAGGCGTGCCGCTACGGTCTTGCCGGAAAGGTGATAGACGCGTACACCCGCCGGACGGTGAGCCTGGGCCAGGACCTGCTCGATACGCTGAAGCTCGTGGCGCCGCACGCCGGCGCGCTGGGCAACGGCGAAGCGCTGGCGCAGCTCGCGGCGAGCGTGGAGGCGGGTCAGTCCGATGCCGACTGGCTGCGGCGCGTCTTCCGCGAGCGCGAGTCGCTGAACGACGTGGCGCGCGTGCAGAGCGATCTTTGGATGGGAATCACACCCAGGAAGTGACCCAATGCTCAAAACTTGATGGCACTTTTATGGTCCGACAACATAAGCGGAAGTCGTGCCGGACCTCGTGGACCCTCAAAGGCTCAGTGTATAGAGGAGACACGATGTCACCGGCGGGACTCGCGTTCATCCCGCGTTCATCCTGATCAGCTCATGGCGTCAGAAGTTGCGAATCGTAAACCCCTGAAGATCGGTATTTCACCGCGGTTTCTTCATTCGGTGCCGCCCGAGATGGGTTTCAGGGGCAAGACGCTCCAGTACCTGGAGCAGTCGATCGCGCATTGGCTGACGAGCACGGGCGCGGGCGCGCTCGTCTTCATGATTCCCTCGATCGCGGGCGGCGGCGTCCTGCGGCGCGGCGACCTGCACGTGGCGGATTACGTCGCCGAGCTGGACGGGCTGGTGCTGCAGGGCGGGGCCGACGTAAGCCCGGTCACCTACGGGGAGACGGCGGGCCATCCGGACTGGAGCGGCGACCGCGTGCGCGACACCTACGAAATCGATCTCCTGGAGGAATTCGCCGCCGCCGGCAAGCCGGTGCTCGGCGTCTGCCGCGGGCTCCAGCTCATCAACGTGGCCTGCGGCGGCACGCTGTACCAGGACCTCGCGCTGCATCACCCGAAGGGCGGCGGGCATCACGATCCCGTGGCCTACGACCGGCACTTTCACGAGGTCGTGTTTACCGCGGGCTCGGGCCTGGCGCGGCTGTATCCAGGCACGGAACGCGCCCGTGTGAACAGCATTCACCATCAGGGCGTCAAGACGCTGGGCGGCGATCTCGCCGTCGAGGCGGTTTCCGTGCCGGACGAGGTAATCGAGGCGATCCGCTGGCAGGGAGCGAGCTACATGGTCGGCGTGCAATGGCACCCCGAGTTCCACGATCCCGCCGATCCCACGCTCCTCAACGGCGATCCGCTGCTGCGTGAATTTCTTCACGCCGCGGAGCAAGCAAAAAGGCGGTAACGGGGGGTGCAGGAATCGTCCTACAGACGAAAGCGCGATGTACTGCGGGAACAGGTGCCCCCCCTTATGGTCCCATTGCGTGAGCGTACTTGGTCGTCCGGCTGCAGCAGCCGCCCAGGGTGCGCACCACATCGACGGGCGTCATCAAGGAGGCACTCATGAAACGATTCATACTAGCAGCGGGAATCGCCGGACTCCTGACGGGAGCGGGCATGGCATGGAGCGCCGATCAGGCGACCGGGCGCGGCGAAGTCGCCGTCATGTCCGGCGGCATCGGTGACGAGGACGAGGCGCGGCTCATGGCCCGCCAGAACGAGTTCAACCTGAAGGTTCTGTTCACGATCAACGAGGGCAACTATCTCGCGAACGTGAACGTCGGGATCGCCGACTCGAAGGGCCGCAACGTCGTGCAGACGGTCACCGAAGGTCCGTACTTGATGGCGCATCTGCCCGCCGGCCAGTACACCATGTCCGCGTCCTACGAAGGCAAGACCTTCACCCGCAAGTTCCAGGTGAGCAACAAGGGTCTGCGCTCCGAGCACATACGCTTTCCGAGTTCCGTCGCGGATTTCCCCGGACCGCGCGACGGCCCCGGCAAGCAGCCCAAAGTAAGCTGAACACCGCGCTGAATCAGTAAGTACTCGCAGTCTCGTACCAAAGACCGGACGCCTCTCCACAGAGGGCGTCCGGTTTGTTTTATGGGCTGTCGTCGAGATCAGCGCAGCAACGGTATCCCGGAACACGAGGCATCGATTCGCTCTGCGGTCGATCACAGGTCCTGATTCAACCCATCAAATGTTGTGAATCGCGGATTCCGACTACCCGGCGTTCTCCAGGGTCAGCTGCGTGGCGACCCCGTGTACCGTCGCGATCCCAATGTTCCAAACTTGATGGCACTGACATGATGCTGCGTGCCCATAGGTATTTGTCATCAAGGACATCATGGCTACTTCGGAGCGGTGTGCCCGGGAACCGGGAGCGACGTAACTATCGGGTCCTGCTTGATTTTGTGGGAGTCGAGGTATAGCATTGCCGCCCAGTAACAGGGTATTCCGCATGACAAAATCCCGGCGTCCACCGGCGCGCGGGGTGCGTGCGGTAAGCCCGCGATCACTTGCCCCGTAGCCTCATCACCACACCGTCGGAGGAGATATGCTCAAAAAGCTGCTGAAGAAAGTCGCAACCCAGCAGGACCGGGGAGGTCCTTCGCGTCGCAAGTTCCTGACCGGGGCCGCCGCCGCGACCGGTGCCGCCGTGGCGGCGTTCCCGATGTTTGCCGCCGCGCAGGACAAGAAAGCCGAACCCAAGGGCGACGCCAAGGCGCCGGCGGCTCCAGCGGCTCCAGCGGCTCCCGCGGTAGTGAGCTCGGCGGGCGCGCAGAGCATGCGCTGGCAGAGCACGTGGCCGGCGAAGGACATCTTCCACGAGTACGCGCTCGACTTCGCGAAGAAGGTGAACGATATGACGGGCGGCGACCTCAGGATCGAGGTGCTGCCGGCGGGCGCGGTGGTGCCGGCCTTCGGTCTGCTCGACGCGGTATCTAAGGGGACGCTCGACGGCGGTCACGGCGTGCTCGTGTACCACTACGGGAAGAACAACGCTCTGGCGCTCTGGGGATCCAGCCCGGCATTCGGCATGGACGCGCAGATGCTGCTGTCGTGGCACAAGTACGGTGGCGGCAAGGCGCTGCTTGAAAAGGTCTACAAGGCCGTAGGCGCGAACGTCGTGTCCTACCCGTACGCGCCGATGTGGACGCAGCCCCTCGGCTGGTACAAGAAACCGATTACCAAGCCGGAGGACTTCAAGGGTCTCAAGTTCCGCACCGTGGGTATCTCGATTGACCTGTTCCAGGGCATGGGCGCAGCGGTGAACGCACTGCCCGGCGGCGAAATCGTCCCGGCGATGGATCGCGGCCTGATCGAAGCGGCGGAATTCAACAACGCGACCTCCGATCGCATTCTCGGCTTCCCGGACGTGTCCAAGGTGTACATGTTGCAGAGCTATCACCAGAGCGCGGAACAGCTGGAGATTACCTTCAACAAGACCAAATTCGATGCGCTGCCGGCCAAGATCAGGGCGATCATCGAGTTCGCGGTCGAGGCGGCTTCGCAGGACATGACCTGGAAGTCGATCCACCGCTACTCCCAGGACTACATCGAGATCCAGACCAAGCAGGGCGTGAAGGTCTACAAGACGCCGGACTCGGTGCTGATGAAGCAGCTGCAGGTCTTCGATACGGTGATCGCGAAGAAGACGCCGGAAAATCCCCTGTTCAAGGAGATTCTCGATTCGCAGAAAGCGTTCGCCGAGCGGGTCGTGAAGTGGTATCTCGACACCCAGATCAGCCCGCGCATGGCCTACAACTACTACTTTGGCAAGCCTGCAGGCAAGTCCGCCGAAAAGAAAAAGGCCTGAAGGCAGGCAATGAACGCTAAGGCATCATCCGGGCGGCCGTCCCGGATGATGCTTTTTTTATGAAATAATTTCCCAGAGCGGCCGCCGCCCATGAACGTTCAGCGCTTCCTGCGCTTTTCCGACAGCATCAGTGACTGGTCGGGGAAGATTTTCGCGTGGCTGATCTGCGTGCTGATGCTGGTCGTCTCGATCGAGGTCTTCAAGCGCTACATCCTTAACGCGCCTACCTCCTGGATCTTCGACCTCGACGCCATGCTGTACGGGACGCTGTTCATGATGTGCGGCGCCTATACGCTCGCCCAGAACGGGCACGTCCGGGGCGACTTTCTCTACGTCAACATGAAGCCGCGCACGCAGGCGTGGTTCGACCTCGTCCTCTACATCGTGTTCTTCATTCCCGGCATCGTCGCGCTGATCTATGCAGGCTATTACTACGCCGCCGACTCCTGGCGCATCCTCGAGCACTCCAACGTGACCTCCGAAGGGCCGCCGGTCTATCAATTCAAGGCGGTCATTCCCGTTGCGGGCGTGCTCGTGATGCTCCAGGGCTTCGCGGAAATCGTGCGTTGCGTCCTGTGCATCCGCAGCGGCGCCTGGCCCGAGCGGTTGCAGGACGTCCAGGAAATCGACGTGGTCGGGGAACAGCTCGCGCAAAGCGAGTTCGTGGACGAGGAGTCGCGCCTTGCCGCTATCAGGCAGGCGCACCACATCGAAGAATCCGCGCACCAGCGGACCGGAGCCTGAGGGTCATGAGCGATCCCCTTCTCGGGCTGTCGATGCTCGCGCTCATCGTGGCTGCGATCATGATGGGCTTCCCGACGGCCTTTACCATGATGGGCCTGGGGATGTTCTTCGGCTACCTCGCGTTCTGGGATCCGGCGTCGCACCACTGGCTGGACAATCAGATCTTCGACCTGATGGTGCAGCGTACCTACGGCGTGATGAACAACGACACGCTGCTGTCCATTCCACTCTTCGTGTTCATGGGCTACATCATCGAGCGCGCGGCGCTGGTGGACAAGATGTTCTTCAGCGTCCAGCTCGCCTTCCGGCGCCTGCCCGCTTCGCTCGCCGTGACTACCTTGCTCGTATGCGCGTTCTGGGGGATTGCCTCGGGCATCGTCGGGGCGGTGGTCGTCCTCATGGGGGTGATCGCCATGCGCCCGATGCTGAAAGCGGGCTACGACGTGCGCCTCGCCTCGGGCGTGATCACGGCAGGGGGCACGCTGGGCATCCTGATCCCGCCTTCGGTCATGATCATCGTTTATGCGGCGGTCGCGGGGCAGTCGATAGTCAAGCTCTATGCCGCGGCGATGCTGCCCGGTTTTTTTCTCACCTTCCTGTATCTCGTCTACATCATCGGCTGGGCGATGCTGAATCCGAAGATCGCGCCGAAGCTCGGGGAAGACGAGTTCCGGATAACCGTCCCTGCTTGGCTCACGAAAGTGGAGCGCGGACCGTCGCGCCGCGTTTTTGTCGGGTTGCTGCAAGCGCTCTTCAGGCCCGGCATGCTGAAGGCGACGATACGCCCCGACGGGCTGGCGGTTGATTACCCGTTTATCCTGAAGAACGTTTTCTCGTTGCTGGTGCCGGCGGGGCTCGTCGTCGCGTTGTTTGCAGCGGCATGGTGGTACGTCGTCATCCACAATGCGGCTCCGGTTGATGTCCAACCCGGTTCGGCAATTTCCGAGCGAACTGCGCAGGCGCCGCAATCCACAGAGAGCACAAAGCCCGCGTTACCAGAGGCGCAGCCGCAGGCGCCTGGCGGCAGCGCCGAGCAGCCGGCCGAGGCGCCGGCGCCGCTGGAGTTGAGCAGCAGCGAAGCGTCAACCCCGGATCCGGCGGCGAAGGACGAGGGGCCTCCCGAGCAGGTGGGCATGGAAGTCCAGGAGCGCAACGAAGCCCTGGGCAGGATCCCCGAGAACTTCTACGCATGGTTCTGGGGATTGGCCTTGCTGTCCGCCATTGTCGTCTTCATCTATTACTGGCGCCTGGATGGCGAGCACTTCGAGATCCTCAAGCTCCTGGAATCCTCGGTGGTTCCGCTGGGGGTGCTCACCTTCATCGTGCTGGCGGTGATCCTCTTCGGCATTACGACCGCCACGGAGTCCGCTGGAGTCGGCGCCCTGGGCGCAATGTACCTGGCGGGATATTCGAAGTATCCACACCGCGTGCTCTGGTCGAGCCTCGTGGGGGTAATCATCGGGGTGGCTCTCGGGTCGATGCGCGGCGACGTGGCGACGCTGATCGTATCGGGCTCGCTCGGCGGCGTTTTTCTCGGCACGTTCGTGCCGTGGCTGTGGGATTTCGCGACCAGGCGACAGCTGCTGCAGAATCTGAAAGAGTCCACCTTTCTGACGGCGAAGACGACGGCCATGGTGTGCTGGTTGTTCGTGGGCTCCGCGCTGTTTTCCGCGGTATTCGCGCTCCATGGCGGCCAGGGAATCATCGAAAGATGGGTCTTGAGCCTCAACATGACCCCGGTGCAGTTCCTGCTGCTCTCGCAGGCGATCATCTTCTTCCTCGGCTGGCCGCTCGAATGGACCGAGATCATCGTGATTTTCATACCGATCTTCATCCCGCTGCTCGCCCACTTCAACGTGGACCCGGTGCTCTTCGGCACCATGGTGGCCGTGAACCTGCAGGCGGCCTTCCTGTCGCCGCCGGTGGCGATGTCGGCGTTCTATCTGAAGGGCGTATCGCCGCCCCACGTCACGCTCAACCAGATTTTCGCGGGCATGATGCCCTACATGCTGATCGTCATTCTCTGCCTGGTGTGCATGTATATCTGGCCCGGCATGACGCTGTGGCTGCCGAACTTCCTGTATGGGAGTTGATGCCGTTGCGAGACCCAGTACGTGAGTTTCGGAGCAGCCGCTGGCTGCTCTTTTCATGACCGGGTGTTTATCCGGGAGACGCAGTGCCGTAACATCCGGGCTGATCAACCGGAGGGCAGAAGGCCGCATGAAACCGAAGATACTGGTCACCCGCGAGGTGTTCGACGAGACGCTCGCTTTCCTTACGCAGCATTGCGAAGTCGAGTCCAACCAGCAGGACACGGCATTCGATCCGGAGACGCTCGCGCGCAAGCTCGCAGACAAGGACGGGCTCGTGTGCGCGCTGACCGACCGCGTGGACGCGAAGGTCCTCACGGGCGCCGCCAGGCTCAAGGTCGTGGCGAACATCGCCGTCGGCTACAACAACCTCGACATCGCGGCGTTGAGCGCGCGCGGCATCATGGCGACGAACACCCCCGGCGTGCTCGACGATTCGACCGCGGACCTGGCGTGGACGCTCATCCTTGCCGCGGCGCGCCGCGCGACGGAGCTCGAACGGCGGGTGCGCGCCGGGGAATGGACGGGCTGGAAGCTGAAGCAGTGGCTGGCCGTGGACGTGCACCATGCCACGCTCGGCGTCTACGGCATGGGACGCATAGGGCAGGCGATCGCGAAGCGCGCCGCGGGGTTCGAGATGAAGGTCATCTATCACAACCGGAAGCGGGTCGATTCCGGCATCGAGAGCAGGCTCAATGCGGCTTACGTTTCGAAGGAGGATTTGCTTCGTCAGTCCGATTTCCTGGTGCTGCAGATGCCGTACTCGCCGGAAACGCACCACCTGATAGGCGCGGCCGAGTTGAAGCTCATGAAACCGACCGCGATCCTCGTCAACTCCACGCGCGGCGGGGTAGTGGACGACGCGGCGCTCGTCGCGGCACTGAAGGGCGGCGTGATCCGGGGAGCGGGGCTCGACGTGTTCGAAGGCGAGCCGGCGCTCAATCCCGGCTTTCTCGCGCTGGACAACGTGGCGCTGCTGCCCCACGTTGGCAGCTCGACGGAGACGACGCGGCAGGCGATGGCGATGACGGCAGCGAGGAACGCGGTGGCGGCGTTGAAGGGCGAGACGCCGCCGAACCTGGTCAACCCCGAGGTGATACAAAAGACGAAAGCGTGATACGTGATATGAACGTGTCCACAATTTGTGGATAGGACCACTGCTCATGAACGAATCCGAGCTTGTCCGGGTAGCGTCGGAGCTATCGATCCAGCTACCGGATTACTACCGGACCACGATGCTCTCATATCCCTTTCCCGGCCGTGGAGACATCGAGCAGGCTGAGCTCGTGAATGATCCCGATCTACTGATATCACTAAACAGAAACCATCCAGCGGCGGAGGGCAGCAAGACTATCTTCGTTATCGGCACGGATCAGAGCGAAGAGTCTTACTACGTAAAGACAGGCGAGCACGGGTCGACGGTCTACTGTTTTGAGCTGGAGACCGGCAAGCACCTCGTACTGGACGCATCGTGGGACGAGTATTTGGCTCGTTGCGAGCGCCAGATCCAGGAAGCAGAGGCGGACGAACGCCTAATGACAGAGAGGGCGGCCAATAAAAAGTGGTGGCAGCTGTGGTGACGCTGAGGTTGACCAGCCGGGGAGATAGGTAACAAAAGCCGGAGGCTGTTGAACTTGCGTTGCCGCCGGTGGTCTGGACCGTATCCTCCGCATTCGCGCTGGTTTCAAAGTGGAGACGAACATGAGTGAACTGCGGTACCCGAACGAGACCAGGGAGTATCGCGATGCGCGCGACGCATTGCTCAAGGACGAACAGGAGCTTGTCGACAAGGTAAAATCCGTGGCGGAAAAACGCCGCAAGCTCCCTCCCGGCGGGCAGTTGAAAGAGGACTACGTCTTCCAATGGGCCAACGATGGGAAAGTCGGTAAGTGCGTGAAATTCTCCGAGCTGTTTGCGGACAAGAGCACTCTGCTGCTTTACTCGTTCATGTTCGGCCCGAACTGGGACCATCCCTGTCCCTCCTGCACGTCGCTGGTCGATGGGTTCGATCGCACCTGGTATCAGGTCACTCGACACGCCGCGTTCGTCGCAATTGCCAAGGCCCCGGCCGATCGAATCAATGCGTGGGCCAGGCGGCGTGGATGGTCGCAAATCGCGCTGGTGTCCGGATCGGACTCTCCCTATCAAGCCGACTACAAGTGCCAGGGAGATTCCGATGACATGCAGTGGCCGGTGATGCACGTATTCAGGAGGCAGGGTGGAAGGATTGTTCATTTCTGGGGAACCGAATTGTCGTCGAACCACGTCGACACGGTGTGGCCGTACTGGAATCTCATGGACTTTGCGCCGGAAGGTCGGCCGGACATTCCCACTCCGCCGCAGGATTTCAGGTCCGAGTTCCTGGAAAAAAACTATCTGAACAGGAAGTAGCGTGGGTGGCGACATGAGCGCGCAGCGACGATCGATGAAACTACCGCCCGACGGCTTGCCTGCCTATCGCCTTCTCACGGGGCCGGACGATGCTGCCTTCTGCCACCGCGTCAGCGAAGCGCTCGCGCTGGGCTACAGGCTATACGGGTCTCCTGCCGCCACATTCAACGGCAAGGACGTCATCGTGGCGCAGGCTGTTATCTGGCCCTCGATCGAGCAAGCAGTTGTGAAGTAAAAGTGCGGAGGAGCGAGGATGAGAATGCGAATGGCAGGGTTAGTTTGTATCGCGGCGCTGGCCGGGTTGAGCGCCGATCCGGCTCTCGCCCAGGCCTACCCCGCCAAGCCGGTGCGCATCGTCGTCCCCCAGGCGGCGGGCGCCCAATCCGATCTTTTCACGCGCCTGCTTGGGCAGAAGCTCGGCGAAAGCCTCGGCCAACCCGTCATCAGCGACCCGCGGCCGGGAGCCGGCGGCGCAATCGGCGCCGAGGTCGCGGCCCGGGCCGCGCCCGACGGCTACACGCTCCTGATGGGGACCAATTCCACCCACGGCTCCAATCCGGCCCTGTATGCGAAACTGCCGTACGATCCGGTCAAGGATTTCGCGCCGATCACCCTGACGGTGATCACCCCGTATGTATTGACGGTGCATCCATCGCTCCCGGTAACGACGCTGAAACAGTTGATCGCGTTTGCGAAAGCGCGACCCGCCCAGCTGAACTACGCGTCGGCCGGCAACGGCAGCACGCACCAGCTGTGCGGCGAGCTGCTCAAGTCGATGACCGGTGTCGATATCGTCCACGTGCCGTACAAGGGCGGGCCGCCCGCTACCGCGGCGAACATCGGCGGTGAGGTCTCGATGCACTTTTCCAGCGTCAGCGCGCTTCACACGCATATCAAGAGCGGCAGGCTGAAGGCGCTCGGCGTGACTGCGGCCAGGCGCGCGGCGCTGCTGCCCGAAGTTCCGACGATGTCGGAGGCGGGGCTGCCGGGATTTGAAATGTCTTCGTGGTTCGGTCTCCTCGCACCAGGAGGGACTTCGAAAGCGATCGTGAGCCGCCTGAACGCCGAGACGGTCAAGGCGATGAACCTGCCTGACATCAAGTCCGTCGTCGCCGCGCAAGGATCGGAAATCATCGCCGGCTCGCCCGAGCAGTTTGCCGATCACATCAAGTCCGAGATCGCGCGGATCGGCAAGATCGCCAAAACGGCCGGCATCAAGGCGGAGTGAAGGAGCAGGATTCGGGATTCAGGAGTCGGGATTCAGGATTCAGCGCCTTGTTTCCGTGTGTTTCCGTGGCTGGTTTGACCTTGACTTCATCTGCGTTCATCGGTGGTTTCATACTCGTGTTTTCTTGGCGGTCTTGGCGTCATGGCGGTTCAAATTGACAAGCTCCACAAACTGACCCTGCGCGAAGCGGCGCAGCGCATCCGCGCGCGCGCGCTGACCGCCGCGGATCTCACGCGCGCCTGCCTGACGCGTTGCTCGCGCCTGGAACCGCGCATACAGGCGTGGGAGCATCTCGCCGCCGGGCGCGCGATAGAGCAGGCGGAGGAGCGCGACGCCGCTCTCGAGTCGGGTGGCGCCGTGGGGCCGCTGCATGGTGTGCCGCTCGCCATCAAGGACATCATCGACGTCGCCGGCATGCCGACGACGATGGGCTCCCCGGTGTATGCCGGGCGCGTCGCCAACGCGTCGGCTTTCGTCGTGCAGGCCCTGGAAGCCGCGGGCGCCGTGATACTCGGGAAGACGGTGACCACCGAATTCGCCTACTACACGCCCAACAAGACGAGAAATCCGTGGAACCCGGAGCACACGCCGGGCGGCTCGTCGATGGGGTCCGCGGCCGCGGTCGCGGCCGGCATGGCGTGCGGCGCGCTGGGAACGCAGACCAACGGCTCGGTCATCCGGCCCGCCGCCTTCTGCGGCGTCGTCGGCTTCAAGCCCAGCCTCGGCGCAATCCCGGTCGAGCGCGTGCTGGTCTTCGCACCCACTTTCGACACCGTCGGCGTCTTCACGCGGCGCGTCGCCGATGCGGCCTTGCTGATCTCCGTGCTCGCCGCGCCGGGGCGCGTATTTCCGGATTCGCCCGCGGCATTGCCGGAACCGCCGCGGCTCGTCGCTGTCCGCTCGCCGGTCTGGGATGCCGCGGATGACACGCAACGGCGTGCGTTCGCACAGGGAATCTCCGCCTTGCGCCGTGCGGGGGCGAGCGTCGAGGAAAGAGAGCTTCCCGCTCCCTTCGGGCAGGGCCATGACGCTCACCGCTGCATCATGGCGTACGAAGGCGCGGTGAACATGGGGCCGATGCAGCGCGAGCACCGCGACCGCCTGAGCGGGCGCCTCAATGCGCTGCTCGACGAGGGAGCCGCGGTCCCGGAAGCGCGCTACCGGGAGGCGCTGGAAACGCGCGAGCGTTTGCGGGGAGCCTATTCGCAATTCCTCGACGGGTACGCGGCGGCGATTACGCCGCCCGCTCCAGGCGAGGCGCCCGCGACGCTAGCGGAGACCGGCAGCCCCGCTTTTTGCACGCTGTGGACGCTGCTCGGCGTGCCGGCAATCACGATTCCCAGCGGCCTCGGCCCGCGCGGGATGCCGCTCGGACTGCAAATCGTGGGGATATCGGGGCGCGACGGGGATCTGCTGGCGGCTGCGTCGTGGTGCGAGCAGGCGTTCCCACACCAGGGCCTGCCGGATTGAGAATCTCTCAGCAGCGTTTATCGGCGCTTGCCGTCACGCCGGAACCAGAGTTCCCACCCCGCCTTCGCCGCGCTCTATCCGCAACCGCCGCTTATGGAAGGCCGCCAGCGCGGCGCGGTGGCCGATGCTGACGACCGTGGCGCCCGGGAGCTTATCCCGCAGCGCCCGGTAAAGGGCCGCCTCGCCCGCCTCGTCCAGCGAGGAGGTGGCCTCGTCGAGGAAGAGCCATTGCGGCTTGTGCAGGAAGGCGCGCGCGAACGCGATGCGCTGCTGCTCGCCGGGAGACAGGATCAGCGCCCAGTGCTGTTCTTCGTCGAGCCGCCCCGCGAGCGCCGGCAGTCCGCAATCCGCCAGCGCGGTTTGGTACGCCATCTCATCGAACGCATCGGCTGACGCGGGATAGGCGAGCTGCTCGCGCAATGTGCCTATCGTGAGATAGGGCTTCTGCGGCAGGAACAGCACCCGCGCGTCCGGCTTCACCAGGCGGCCGCCCCCAAACGGCCAGATGCCGGCGAAGGCCCGAAACAGCGTGCTCTTGCCCGAGCCCGAGGGGCCGGTGACGAGCACGGATTCCCCCGGCGCTATGCGCGCGTCGAACGGGGCGATGAGGGGCTTGCCGTCGGGGAGGTCGAGCTTCAGCGCTTGCGCCTCGAGCGCGGCCCCGGCTGTCGTGGCGGCGATGTCGGCATCTGCTTTTTCCGCGGTGCGCGCGTGCGTCATGGCCGCCTGGAAGCCGGTGAGACGGTCGACCGTCGCTTTCCACTCCGCAAGCTGCACGTAGGCCGAAACGAACCAAGACAGCGCATCCTGCACCTGGCTGAAGGCGGACGCGGTCTGCATCAGCCCGCCCAGCTGGATCGCCCCCGAGAAATAACGCGGGGCGGCCACGACGTACGGGAACAGGATCGCGACCTGGCCGTATCCCGAACGCAGCCAGGAGAGCTTCTTCTGCCTGCGCATGATCTCCCACCAGTTGTTCACGACGTCCACGAAGCGACGGCTCAACCCGCGCGTCTCGCCGGCTTCGCCGCCGTAGATCGCGATGCTCTCCGTGTTCTCGCGGAAACGCACCAGGGAGAAGCGGAAGTTGGCCTCGAACCGCTGCTGGTTGAAATTGAGGCCGATGAGCGGCCGCCCGACGAGGTGCACGAGCCAGGTTCCGACGATGGCGTAGAGCAGAGCGACCCAGACCATGTAGCCGGGGATCGTCACCTGTGTGTTTCCGAGAGCGAATTCGAGCGTGCCGGACAGCGACCAGAGGATGGCGACGAAGGAACCCAGCGTGACCACTGCGGAGAGGAGCCCGAGCGTGAGGGCCAGCGTCTTGTCGACGAACAGCGCGAGGTCTTCCGAGATGCGCTGGTCCGGATTGTCGGTGCCGCGGTCGGTCAGCTGCATGCGGTAGTAGATTCGCCCGCCTATCCAGTCTCCCAGGTAGCGGTCGGTCAGCCAGCGCCGCCAGCGGATCTGGAGCATCTGGTTCAGATAGAGCTGGTAGACCGCGGCCACGATGTACGCCGCGGCGAGCAGGCTGAACTGCCCGATCAGCGTGTAGAACGCATTTATGTCTTTGTCCTGCAGCGAGTTGTAGAAGTTGTTCTGCCACTTGTTCATGAGGACGTTGATGTAGACGATGCCCAGGTTCAGCGCGACGACCGCGGCGAGCAGGCCGCGGGCGGCCCAGCGTTCGTCGGAGAACCAGTACGGCCGCGTAAGCGTCCACAGGTCGCGCAGGAATGCTCGGATCGATGACATGGGTTCTGTGCTCCGGTTGCCGTCGATGATAGCCGAAGGCCCGTCGATCCTGACGGGCGCTTTATGGCGGCGGCGAATTTGGCTACACTGTCCGGGTATCGGCTGGCGGCACTCCTCAGAGGAGATCGCAATGAGAACCCTGACGCAACTTCTGGAAGCCAAAGGCGGTGAGATACACACCATCGGCCCTGACGCGCGCGTGTACGATGCGCTCAAGCTGATGGCGGAGAAGGACGTGGGCGCGCTCGTGGTCGTGGACGCCGGCAAGCTCGCCGGCATTATTTCCGAGCGCGACTACGCGCGCAAGGTGATCCTCCAGGGCAAGTCCTCGTACGACATACCGGTGAGCGAAATCATGACCGGCAAGGTGATCACGGTGCAGCCGTCGCAGACGGTCGAGGACTGCATGGCGCTGATGACCAGCCGGCGCGTGCGGCACCTGCCCGTGATCGACGGCGAGCGCCTGGTTGGCGTCGTGTCCATCGGCGACCTGGTGAAAGAAGTGATCGCCGAGCAGGAGCAGACGATCAAGCAACTGGAAAGCTATATCCACAGCTGACGCTGCGGACTGGAGTGTTGAGTTTTGAGTGTTTAGTGTTGAGTTGACTCGAAACTCAAAACTCAAAATTTAAAACTAAATACTGAGAGCTCGCGAATGCGCTTTGGCGCGATCATCATCGGCGACGAGATCCTGTCCGGCAAGCGGCAGGACAAGCACATGGCCAAGGCCATCGAGCTGCTCGGCGCGCGTGGGCTGGAGCTCGGCTGGTGCCACTATCTCGGGGACGATCCGGACCTCATTACCGCCACGTTGAAACGGACGCTGGCCACGGAGGATGTCGTGTTCAGTTTCGGCGGGATCGGTGCGACTCCCGACGATCACACGCGGCAATGCGCGGCGCGCGCGGCGGGAGTCCAACTGCGCCTGCACCCCGATGCGGAGGCGGAGATCCGGGCGCGCTTTGCCGACAACCCGCAAGGCGTCACGCCGCAGCGTCTCGCGATGGGGGAGTTTCCCGCGGGCGCGGAGATCATTCCGAACCCGCACAACCGGATACCGGGCTTCAGCTTCGGTCGCCACCACTTCGTGCCTGGGTTTCCGCAGATGGCGTGGCCCATGCTCGAGTGGGTTCTCGACAACCGCTACGCTCACGCGCACGCGCCCGGCAGCGTGGCGGAATGCTCGATCATCGTGCGCGAAGCCGGCGAGAGCCAGTTGATCGAGTTGATGAACCATTGCCTGGCCCGGCACGAGGGGATCAAGGTATTCAGCCTGCCGCGCCTGGCGCCGGAACGGCATATCGAGCTCGGCGTGCGCGGCAAACCGCACGCGGTCGCGACCGCGATCGCCTCGCTGAAGGAGGGGGTGAGCGCGCTGGGATTCCCCTGGTCGGATCCCGCCTGACGGAGCGGTACCCGTACAAAGAAAAAGCCCGCGGTACTAGCAACCGAGGGCTTGTCTCTCGCGGACGTAAATCGGCACGCAGAGTCCGATTTACGCCGATTTACGCTTTCTTCGTAGCCTTCTTCGTGCCGTTCACTGCATGCTTGGTGGCGGCTTCCACATTTGCCTGGGTCGCTTCCGTGAACTGCTTCGCGACCTTCGAGAGGTTGTCGTAGGTGGAGTTCACCGCGGCAATGCCGGACTTGAGCGCGGCGATTCCGACTTCCGAGCCCGCCGGGGCGGTCTTGACCATTCTGTCGAGCGTCTCGACCACCTGCTTGTTGAACTCGGCAACCTGCTCTTCCATGAGCTTGCTGAATTCAGCCTGGGTCGCGGTGGCAACGTCGTACACGTTCTTCGCGTACGCGGTCGCCTTGTCGATGGTGGGCTGCGTCATGCTGTCCTTGATCGCCGCCAGTTGCTGCAGGTCCTTTGCTTCGGCGATGGCCTTTGCGCTCTCGACGCTGTCGGCAATGGCGTTCTTCGTGACCTTGACCTGCAGGTCGAGCATACGCTCGGCGCTGTGAAGCGCCACGCCGGCGAACTTCACTGCGGTTTCGAGGCCGGCCTTGTTGAGGGCTATGAGTTGCTCGGGGGCTTGATACATTCGGGGTCTCCTTAACAAACTGAGTGTTGGTGGGCGAACGGTCTTCAGTGGCTGAATTTGTTGCGCTGCACAATTACAATTATAAGGGCTAAAGTGACACTGTCAATGGGTTTTTCGAACTATTTTTGTGCGATGCACTACGCGGGCACGCCATTGAGCCTCCTTTGACTTATGTCAGTGCTGACTATACGATGCAAAAACTATTCTGAATCAATGTCCTACTGCCTACATTCCCGCCACCGCAGGTGGTAGGTGTCGTTCGACACCCCTGTCCACGCCGGCCGTATGTCACAGCCCAATACCACACCGAGACTGGAGCCCCAGCTGCGCCAGGTAACCGCGGGCGCCGATGACCGGCTGGAATTGTCGGGTCCGTGGATCCTGCGAGCGCTGGAAGAGCGCCTGGCGGATTTGAGCCGGCAACTGGCGGAATACGCGCGCGACGCGAACCGCCATTGGGATCTCACCGGCGTGACGCGGCTGGATCACGCGGGCGCGATGCTGCTGTGGCGTGCATGGGGCGGGCAGCGCGCGGCGCACCTCACGCTGCGTCCCGAGCACGAGGCGCTGTTTTCCGGCTTGAGCGTGCACCGGCAGCGGCTGCCGGGACCGGCGCGCGACTGGCGCGAGCCCCTGGTGGTGCTCGGCGAGCAAGTCGTCGGCTTCCGCGACCACGTGCTTCAGTTCGTGCGGCTGGTCGGGCAGATAGTCATCGATGGGTCACGGCTGCTGCGCCATCCCGGGGAAGCGCCGGCACGGGAAATCTCGGCCGGCATCTACCGCGCCGGCGCGCAGGCCCTTGCCATTACCGCGCTGGTCGGTTTCCTGGTGGGCATCGTGCTGTCGTACCTGTCGGCGCAGCAGTTGAAGACCTTCGGCGCGGATATCTTCATCATCAACCTGCTGGGCGTTTCCATCATCCGCGAGCTGGGACCCGTGCTTGCCGCCATGCTCGTCGCCGGGCGCTCGGGCTCGTCCATGACGGCGCAACTCGGCGTGATGCGCGTCACCGAGGAGCTCGACGCGATGACGGTAATGGGCATCCCGCACACGACAAGGCTCATCCTGCCCAAGGTGATCTCGCTGGCGATCTCGATGCCGCTGGTCGTTGCGTGGACGTGCACGGTCGCGCTGATCGGTGGCATGATCGCCGCGCAATGGGAACTCGGGATACCCTACAGCCTGTTTCTCCAGCGCCTTCCCGAGGCGGTGCCGATCGCCAACCTGTGGCTGGGACTCGGCAAGAGCGTCGTATTCGGCCTGCTGATCGCGCTCATCGCCTGCCACTTCGGATTGCGCATAGAGCCCAATACTGAGAGCCTCGGCAGCGGCACGACGGATTCGGTGGTGACCGCGATCACGATGGTGATCATCGTCGACGCGGCCTTCGCCGTCATGTTCTCCGACGTAGGGACCTTCTGATGAGCGAGGATGTTGCGGCGAAGCGTTGCCTGATCGAAGTGAACAACTTGTGGACCCGGTTCGGCGATCATATCGTGCACAAGGACGTGAGCCTGAGTGTGGACCGCGGCGAGGTGCTCTCGCTGGTGGGGGGCTCCGGGAGCGGCAAGACCACGCTCCTGCGGCAGATGATGGGGCTCGAAACCCCGTCGGCGGGCGAGGTGAAGGTGTTCGGGGTCTCGCTCCAGCACAGCGACGCGGACGAAGTGCAGCGGATACGCAATCGCTGGGGCGTGTTGTTCCAGCAGGGCGCCCTGTTTTCCGCCCTCACCGTCTACGACAACATCGCGCTGCCGCTCCGCGAGCTGGGCACCGTGGACGAGGACCTGATCCGCGAGCTGGTGCTGCTCAAGCTGCAGATGGTCGGAATCGAAGGCGCGCATGGGGCCAAGATGCCCTCGGACCTGTCGGGCGGAATGGTGAAACGGGTGGCGCTCGCGCGCGCCCTCGCGCTGGAGCCCGAGCTGCTGTTTCTCGACGAGCCCACCGCGGGACTGGATCCGGACCGCAGCGAGAGCTTCGTCAGCCTTATCGAGGATTTGAGGCGGGAGCTCGAATTGACGGTGGTGATGGTCACGCACGACCTGGATACGCTGATCTCGCTTTCGAACCGGGTCGCGGTGCTGTGCGACCAGCACATCGTCGCCATCGGACCGCTGGCGGAAGTGGTCAAGAACTCGCACCGCTTCATCTGCAACTTCTTCCAGGGAGAACGCGGCAAGCGCGCGCTGACGGCGGTTCACGAGGCGCTGGTAAGATGAAATAGGTTGACAACGGGAGCAAGGGGAGAACGGAATGGAAAATCGCGCCTACGCGTTCGCGGTAGGCCTGTTTACGCTGTTGCTCGGGGCTGGGGTCGTCACCGCGGCGATGTGGTTGAGCGGGAAGACCGAGGCGCGCGAGAGCTACATGCTGGAGACGCGCTATCCGGTCACCGGGTTGAACGTGCAGGCCCCCGTACGGTTCCGCGGCGTGGAGGTAGGGAAGGTCGAGACGATAGACTTCCTGCCCAACGACGCGCGCATCATCCTGGTGCGCGTGGCGGTGCGCGCCGGCACGCCGATCACGAAGGGCACCTATGCCCAGCTCGGCTCGCAGGGCGTAACCGGTCTCGCCTATGTCATCCTCGACGACGACGGCAGCAAGCCCGAGCGCGTGGCCGCGGGAGACCTGAGCTATCACATCCCGGTGCGGGCGTCGTTCCTCGACGAGATAGCGGGATCGGGCAAGGATCTGATCACGGACGTGAGGCAGGTGGCGGCGCGGGTCAACGTGCTCCTCGGCGACAAGAACCAGGCGCAGCTGCTGCGCACGCTGGCGGGCCTGGAGGGGGCGACGAACCGCGTGAGCGAGCTCGCGGTGAAGTTCGAGCCCGCGGTCCGCAACCTGCCGGTGCTGACGGAGGATGCCCGCAAGGCGATCGCCCGCGCGGACGAGCTGATGGCGAACCTCAACAAGCTGACGCTGGACCTGACGAAGGAAGTGGGCGCCGTAGAACGCGTCACGAAGAGCGCGGAACAGGTGGGCGGCGCGGCGCAGTCGTTCTCCGGCGCTGCCGTCAACGAGACTCTGCCGCGCATCCATGAGCTGGTTGCCGAAATCGCGCGCACCTCGCGCAGCCTCGACCGGCTGCTCGCCGACCTGAACGAACAGCCGGCCTCCCTCGTATTCGGCCGGCAACCGGCGGCGCCCGGCCCGGGCGAGCCCGGATTCAATCCACGTCGCGGAGCGACCAAGTGATGAGTAAATGGCGGGGGATGACCCGGTGCGCCGCGGTTGCGACTGTGGTCTCCATGGTATGCGGAGCGCTGGCGGCGTGCTCGCTCGGTCCGAAGGCGGAGCAGCCGGTGACCTACGACCTCGGGGCTCCGCGCAGTCACGCCGGGGCAAAGCCCGGCATCGCGGCGGTGCTCTACCTGCCGGACGTCACCGCTCCGGCCTGGCTCAACGGTCCGGGCATCGTGTATCGCCTCAACTACGACAATCCCGCCCGCCCGCAGCCCTACGCCCTGAGCCGGTGGTCGGCATCTCCGGCGGCGCTGCTCACCGAGCGTCTGCGCAGCCGTTTCGCGGCTGCCACCGCGAAAGGCATCGTGACCGGCCCCGACGGCGTGCGCGCCGATTACCTGTTGCGCGTCGAGCTCGAGGATTTCAGCCAGTCGTTCGACGCGCCGAACTCGAGCCGGGTCGTGCTCCACGCGCGCGCGAGCCTCGTCAACGTCGCGACCCGGAACCTCATCGCCCAGCGGGCGTTTGCCGTCGAGCAGGCCGCTCCCACTTCCGATGCGCCCGGCGCGGTCCAGGCGTTGAGCGCGGCGAGCGAGGAGTTCACGGAAACCCTGCTCAAATGGACGGAGGAACGGCTCAGGGCCGCCGGCGCAAAGTAAGGATTCCTCAAACGGTCATTGTTCTTGAGAACACCATGGCTACGATATTCAGCAAGATCATCGCGCGCGAAATCCCGGCGGATATCGTGTACGAAGACGAGCTGTGCCTCGCCTTCAAGGACATCAATCCGCAGGCACCGGTGCACGTTCTGATCGTCCCGAAGAAGGAGATCGCGCGGCTCGCCGATGCGCGGGCGGAAGATCAGGCTCTGCTCGGCCATCTGATGCTGGCGGCGGGCAAAGTCGCGCGCCAGCTCGGCGTCGAGGACGCGTTTCGCATCGTGATCAGCAACGGCGCCGACGCCGGACAGACCGTGTTCCATCTGCACCTTCACCTGATGGGCGGCAGGAAATATAAAGAGCACGACGGCGAATAGAACCGGTCTCAGAAACCCGTTTGAGCCACAAAAACACCTTTCGCACCAGTGACGGGCACACAGGTTGACTACACCAAGGTATGCCGGCACCTGCGGTAAGCATCCGGTTCCTGCGATTCATCACACGTCCCGATTCAACGCATCAAGTGTTGTGAATCCCGGATTCCAGGTCCTACGCGTTCTCCGGGGCCTGCTGGCGAACGCTCGTGCCGTCACCATCCGATACCCTGGACTTGATGGCACTGATTTCGTGCGACACGAAAGTGGAAGTCGTCCCGAGACTCGCGGACTTCTTGAGCCGTCATTAGTTACAGAAATTCCCTGACGATGCTGTTCAGATGCTAGCCCTCGCCGGCAAGAAGCCGGCGGCGGAAGGCTACGAGATACCCGAGCCCGGCGATGGCGCGGCTGCCATACCACGACGTCATCTCGCCGTCGATCAACGACACTTTCACGTGCGGCGGCGCGGCGCGTCGAAGCTCGATGGCGTCGCGCTCCCGGAACCGGTAGGGCTCGCTCGGCAGCAGCACCCGGCGCACACCGCCGGCGAACAAGCCCTGCTCCGCCACCTCAGGGTAGCGTCCGGCCCCCGCTTCGGGAACGGTGTCCCAGCCGACCGCGGCCAGGGTAGTCGAGATATAGGTGTCGCGCGCGACCGTCATCCACGGCTTCTTCCAGATGAGATAGAGCGCCTTCTCGCGCGGGCAGCCGGCCGCGGCGAGCGCCGTCTCGCGCCACGCTCGTTCGAAGCTGCGGACGAGTGCCTCGGCCGCGGCGCCGCGGTGAAAAATGCCTCCCAGCAGGCCGTAGAGGGCCGGGTTGTCCAGGGGATGCAGCGGATGGGTCACCACCACGTGCGGCACGAAGCGGGCGATCTCCTCGACCGTCGGCTTCTCGTTCTCGTCGATGTTGACGATGACGTGCGTCGGCCCGATCTTCCGCAGGCGCGCCAGATCGACGCTCTTGGTGCCGCCGACCTTCGGAATCGCGCGCACGGTCGCTCGCGGGTGCACGCAGAATCCGGTGCGCCCGACGAGGTGAGGCGCGAGCCCGAGGTCGCACAGCAACTCGGTGAGACTGGGCACGAGCGAGACGATGCGAAACGCGCCGCGCGCCGGCGCGTGCCTGACGCCGGCCGCGTCGGTCCAGTCCCGCTCTCGCGCGAAGTGCATGAAGTTGCAGGGAATACGGGATTCTCGCCCGCGTCCCCATGATAGTATTACAGCGTCGAACCGGAGTCAGTCCCCAACGATCCGTGATCCCGTTTGACTCAAGGGATATATAGGGGAGCATGAGGGGAGCAATCCCCTCATTCGTCATAGCCAAGATGACCGACCTTAGCGTCAAGAGCCTGTCCGGCGCCTCCCGGGCGCGCTTTGCGTTGCGCTTCGTTACCGCCGCGAGCTTGTTCGACGGCCACGACGCCTCGATCAACATCATGCGCAGAATCCTCCAGGCGTCGGGCGTGGAGGTGATCCACCTGGGGCATAACCGCTCGGTGGACGAAGTGGTTACCGCCGCGCTGCAGGAGGACGTGCAGGGCATCGCGGTCTCCTCCTACCAGGGCGGACACATCGAGTACTTCAAGTACATGATCGATCTCCTGCGGGAGCGCGGCGGCGGGCGCATCCAGGTGTTCGGCGGCGGCGGCGGGGTGATCGTGCCCGCGGAGATCCGCGAGCTCGAAGACTACGGCGTGGCGCGCATCTATTCGCCCGAGGACGGGCAGCGGATGGGCCTGCAGGGCATGATCGACGACATGATCGCGCGCTCGACTTTCGACCCGGCCGAGGACGCGCCGCGGGACATGGTTGCGCTCGCCGCGGGCGACCAGCGCGCGCTGGCGCGGATCATCACGGCGCTCGAATCCGGAGCGGCCGACGTGGAGCTCGTTCGGGCGATACGCGGCGCGGCGGCGCGGAGCCAGGCGCCCGTGCTGGGCGTGACCGGCACCGGCGGCGCCGGCAAGAGCTCGCTCACCGACGAGCTGGTGCTGCGCTTCCGGCTCGACCGCGGCGATGGCCTGCGTATCGCCATCGTGTCGATGGATCCGACCCGCAGGAGGACCGGCGGAGCGCTCCTGGGCGACCGCATCCGCATGAACGCGATCCACGCGCCCGGCATATTCATGCGCTCGCTCGCCACGCGCGCTGCCGGCGGCGGCATCTCGGCCGCGCTCGGGGACGCGATAGCCGCATGCAAGGCGGCCGGCCACGACCTGATCGTCGTCGAGACGGCGGGCATAGGCCAGGGCGACGCCGCGATCGCGCCGCTCGTCGATGCGTCGCTGTACGTCATGACGCCGGAGTTTGGCGCCGCGAGCCAGCTCGAGAAGATCGAGATGCTCGACTTCGCCGATTTCGTGGCGATCAACAAGTTCGACCGCCGTGGCGCGGAGGACGCGTTGAAGGACGTGCGCAAGCAGGTGCAGAGAAACCGCCAGGCGTTCGGGCAGAGCCCCGAGGACATGCCGGTGTACGGGACTATCGCTTCGCGCTTCAACGACGACGGCGTCACCGCGCTGTACCACGCAATCGTCGAGCGGCTGGAAGGCAGGGGCCTGCAAGCCGCGGCGCGCAAGCTGCCGCGGCCTGCCTCGAAAGCCTCCAGCAGCATCAACCTGGTGGTGCCGGCGCGGCGCGTGCGCTACCTGGCCGAGATCGCGGAGTGCGTGCGCGGCTACCACCGGCACGCCCGGGAGCAGTCGCGTGCCGCGCGCGAGCGAGCGAGCCTCAGCGCGGCGCAACGCATGCTCCGGGAGGCGGGGAAGGACGGCGGCGAGCTCGACGCGCTGATCGGCGACCGGAACGTCGCGCTCGACGCGCGATCGCGCGAGCTGCTCGACGCCTGGCCCGCCACGGTACGGGCGTACGCGGGCGACGAGTACGTGGCGAGCGTCCGCGACCGGGAGGTCGTGAGCCGCCTGAACTCCGTTTCGCTCTCGGGAACCCGGGTGCCGAAGGTCGCGCTGCCCCGCTTCGAGGACGCGGGCGAGATCCTGCGCTGGCTCCTCACGGAGAACGTGCCGGGATCGTTCCCGTACACGGCGGGCGTGTTCGCGTTCAAGCGCGAGAACGAGGACCCGATCCGCATGTTCGCCGGCGAGGGCGATCCGTTCCGCACCAACCGGCGCTTTCACCTGCTGTCGAAAGATCTGCCCGCGAAGCGGCTGTCCACGGCCTTCGACTCGGTGACGCTCTACGGCTTCGATCCCGACGAGCGCCCCGACATCTACGGCAAGGTCGGCAATTCCGGCGTCTCGATCGCCACGCTCGACGACATGAAGGCGCTCTATTGCGGTTTCGATCTGTGCGATCCGGCGACCTCGGTCTCGATGACGATCAACGGTCCGGCGCCGACGCTCCTCGCCATGTTCTTCAATGCGGCGATCGACCAGCGGCTCGAGGCGTTTCGCGGGGAACACGGCCGCGAGCCCGGCGCGGAGGAAGCGGGAGCGATACGCG
>Ga0075418_10001470_pt1 | contig 26704 bp, 16 predicted proteins | sample SoiMetdeltSBSDD2_FD_81776 | JGI IMG/M metagenome (GOLD analysis project Ga0075418, IMG submission 81776) | Bulk soil microbial communities from a Populus tree surrounding site in Tennessee, USA - Soil MetaG P. deltoides SBSDD2 | ecosystem: Environmental > Terrestrial > Soil > Tree plantation...
ATCGGCATCGCGCCCGGCGGCAATATCAATTATGTAACGGGCCATGCGATTTTCGAGGCGACGCACGGCACGGCGCCGAAGTACGCGAACCAGGACCGGGTGAATCCGGGCAGCGTGGTTTTGAGCGGCGAGATGATGCTGCGTTACATGGGCTGGACCGAAGCGGCGGAGTTGATTCTTAAGGGTTTGAATGGCGCGATCGCGTCGAAACGCGTGACCTACGACTTTGCGCGCTTGATGGAGGGAGCGACGGAGATCAAGTGCTCAGAATTCGGCGCGAACATCATTCAAAACATGTAGCGTGTGAAGATCGTCCTGCCGGGCGGTTCAGGTCAGGTCGGAACGCTGCTGGCGCGGAGGTTCCAGCGGGACGGGCACGCGGTGGTGGTGTTGAGCCGCGCACCCGCTCAGGCGACGTGGAAGACAGTTTCATGGAATGCGGCGACCCTTGGGCCGTGGGCGGATGAAATCGACGGAGCTGACGTCGTGATCAATCTGGCGGGACGCAGCGTCAATTGCCGTTACACACCAACTAATCGCCGCTTGATCAAGGAGTCGCGCGTTGCTTCCACGCGCGTTGTGGGCGAGGCGATTGCGAAAGCGAAACGTCCGCCGGCCGTGTGGTTGCAAGCGAGCACGGCGACGATTTACGCGCACACGTTCGGTCCGGCGCACGACGAAAGTGGCGAACTCGGCGGCAAGGAGCCTGGCGCGCCGGACACGTGGAGGTTCAGCATCGATGTGGCGACATCGTGGGAACGCGCGCTGGACGAAGCGCGGACTCCGAATACGCGCATAGTAAAACTGCGTTCGGCGATGACGATGAGTCCCGATCGCGGTGGTGTGTTTGATGCATTGCTGAGACTCGTGCGCTGTCGCCTGGGCGGTCGGGCAGGGGACGGACAGCAATACGTGTCATGGATTCACGAGGAGGATTTTGTTCGCGCGGTTTACTGGCTGATTGAGCGGCGGGACGTTGATGGCGCGGTGAACCTCTCGGCGCCCGAACCGCTTCCGAATGCCGACTTCATGCGGGTGCTGCGCGAGACGTGGGGAGTGCGAGTCGGTTTGCCCGCGACCGAATGGATGCTGGAAATCGGCGCCCGAGTTATTCGCACGGAGACGGAGTTGATTTTGAAAAGCCGGCGCGTGATTCCGGGGCGGTTGCTGCGGGAGGGCTTTCAGTTCCAGTATCCGAACTGGCCCGCGGCGGCAAAGGAGTTGTGTGAACGGTGGCGGGCATTGGAGGGGCGAGCTCCGCGAGCCCTGAGTTAAGGAGCAGACAAAGCGGGCTCGCAGAGCTCGCCCTCCAAGACTACCCTGCAACTTTTGCGCTCGACGGCGTGTGCTTGAGGCGGTGACATCAGAGTTATGAGAACCCTTTGCGCTTTCTTCATCGTCCTTATCACTGCCTTCGCCGGAGCCGATGAAATCGATCGCATGGTCGAGACGCGCTTGAAGCGCGACAATGTGCCGGGCACATCCATCGCCGTCGTGCGCGAGGGCAAAGTGATCAAGGCGCGAGGCTACGGCCTGGCTGACGTGGAGAACAACGTGCCGGCGACGGAGCACACGGTTTACCAGTGGGCGTCGGTAACGAAGCAGTTCACAGCGGGGGGCATCATGCTGCTGGCGCAGGACAACAAGCTGGACCTGGGTGCGCCGGTGAGCCGTTACTACACGAACGCGCCGTCGTCCTGGAGCAACGTGACCGTGCGGCATCTTATTTATCACACGGCCGGGATGAAGAGTTACACGGGCATTAAGGACTTCTTCAAAACGATCCGGAAAGATTATGAACACGAAGAACTCATCGACCTCGTGCGCAAGATGCCCCTCGAGTTCGATCCCGGAGAGAGGTCGTCTTACAACAACACGGCGTATTACGTGCTGGGCCTGATCATCGAGAGCGTCAGCGGCAAGAGCTATGACGACTTCCTCACCGAACGGATTTTCAAACCGGCTGGAATGACCACGGCGCGATTGAACGAACAATTTGAGATCATACCTAACCGCGCGACGGGCTACACCGGGACGAGCAACAAACTCGTTCGCGCGGAGTTCGTCAGTCCGACTCAGCCTTACTCGGCGGGAGCGCTGGTCGGCACCGTCCTGGACTTGGCCAAATGGGATGCGGCGCTCTACGATGACGCGATTTTCTCCAACTCCGCCAAGGATCAAATATGGACACCGGCCAGGCTCAATAACGACGACGAAGTGCCCTACGGCTTTGGCTGGGCCGTGGAAACACTCAGAGGCCACAGGCGCGTGTCTCACTCGGGAGGAATTCATGGGTTCAGCACGCACATCGCGCGCTTCATCGACGACAAACTGACTATTATTGTCCTGATGAACTCTGACCGCAGCGATGCCGGGTCACTGGCGCGCGCAATCGCCGGCCGCTACCTGCCCGGCGTGACGCTGGCCTCGGTGAAGCCGCCGAAGAAAGACCCCGATCCGGAATTGACGGCGCGTTTGAAGCAGTCGCTCTTCGATTTGGTCGAGAACAAGCGTTCGGACACAATCGTTCCGGAGTTTTTGCAGGATTACGCGCGATCGACGAACCGAATCGCTGCGCTGAAGGAGCGCCTGAGCAATCTCAAGTCATTTACCTTTGTCACTTCCGAGGATCCGCCGAAGGACCGCAAGAGCCGCTTTGGCGTGCAGGTCGCGCGCCTGTCGTCCTACAAATTTGTGACGCCGACCGAAACGCGTTACTACACGTTTGAACTGACGCCGGAAAATAAGGTGGCGTGGTATCAGTCGTCGGAGAATTGAGTCTCACGCGCATTTCCAATCTCGCCGCTGTTTTGTAATTGCGACCGCGCCTGCGCGGACGAGAATGCGGCTATGTCTGGGGATGAAGTGCTGGTGCTGGTGGTCTCACTGATACTGGCCGTGTTGCTCTGGGGCAAAGCGATATATGAAGCGTTTCGCGTTCGCCCTCGCTCTTCGTCAACATTGGTCGAACGAACCGCAGCAGTAGCCGTCCCTCTTCTGTGCGGCGGCGCGCTTTACTATGTGTTGCGTAACTATGCTTCCCACGATGTAAGAGACAGCACCGTCTACACCACGTTCTATATGTCAATGGGCGCCGCCTGGGTTGCCGCCGCCATGCGCGTGTGGGGGTGGCTCGGAATTAGCACGCGCGATGACCTCATTGAGCGCGGCAACGCCGCAGCGGCCTTCGCGATTTTCGGCGCGCTGTTCTCAGTCACATTTTGCTTCGCCGGCGGGAACGTCGGCGATGGTCCTGGCTGGTGGGTGGTCGTCTTTGCCGCGCTCCTTTCGACCGGCACCCTTTTGGTGCTCTGGTCTGTCCTGGAAAGATTGAGTGGTGTCGGGGAAGCGATCACGGTCGACCGCGATCCCGCCACTGGTCTGCGCGCCGCCGGTTACCTCATCGCCTCTGGTCTGATTCTCGGACGCGCCGTTGCAGGCAACTGGGTTTCCGTCGACGCAACGGTTGTCGATTTCGCAGCGCTTGGCTGGCCTGTGCTCGTCATTTTTGCCGTCGCGCTTATTACCGAGAGACTCTTGCGTCCAAGTCCTCACGCCCCGCGGCGTTCGCCTTTCCTCTTTGGACTGCCCGTCTTCCTCGCCGTCATCGCCGCCTCGTCATGGTACTTGAAAGTAACATCATCATGAACACGCCCTGGCACATTGGCACCGAGGTGCGTCTCGCCGCCTTCACTGAAATCCGTCGCCGCACGATTTTCGAGTGTTGCAAGTGGGATGTTCAGGTTGAGGACACGAACACGCTTTGCCCGTTTCCACTTGTGCTCAAGCGCGAGGCGTGGAACGACCTGGTGCAACTGGGAGAGCAACTCGCCAGCGAAACTTTGAGGGCAGAAGAGGAACTCTTTGCGCGTCCGGATCTCCACGGATCCTTGGCCCTTCCGGGAGCCATACGGCGTGCCCTGCGCGCTGGTCCCCAGGCCCTCAACGCCATCGGCGCCGCTCGCCTGATGCGATTTGATTTTCATTGGACGACGGATGGCTGGCGCATCTCCGAGGTCAACAGTGATGTGCCCGGCGGTTTCGTTGAAGCTTCGGGCTTCTCCAGATTGGTAGCCACCGAGGTCTCGAATGCGTCCTTTGAAATCGACGCCGTCGCCATTTATGCGCAAACAATCGCGCGTCGCCTTCCTCCAGGCGAACTCGTGGCGCTAGTACACGCGACCGCTTACTCCGACGATCGCCAGGTAATGCAGTTCGTCGCCCGCACTCTCAATGAACGAGGATTGCGGACCGCGCTTGTGAGTCCAGAGCATTTGGAATGGCGCGATGGTCGCGCCTGGCTCGGCGGCCCGTTTCCGCCCGAAAGCTTGGGATTCATTGTGAGGTTCTTCCCGGCAGAGTGGCTCCCCGAATTGCCGAGGCGCAGCGGCTGGCAGCATTTCTTTATCGGCGGGCGCACCCCCATGAGCAATCCCGGCACAGCTTTGCTGACGCAGAGCAAGAGGTGTCCACTCGTGTGGAAGGCGCTGCGGGGAAAGCTCGATGGCTGGCGCAGCCTGTTGCCTGAAACCCGGGATCCCCGACAGGTTGATATGAACAATCCAGAGTGGATCCTCAAACCGGCGCTGGGCCGCGTTGGAGATGGGATAGGGATTCGCAGCGTCACTTCGGCAAAACAATGGCTGCAGATTCAGCGCGCGGCGCGGAGATATCCCGATCATTGGATCGCCCAACGTTACTTCGAGCAAGTCCCATTGGTGCATGAGGGCCAACGCCTGTTTCCGTGTCTGGGTATTTACACGATCGATGAACGCGTCGCCGGAGTTTACGGGCGCGTCTCGACAAATGGCCTGACCGATTTTCGGGCTCGCGACATAGCCGTGCTCGTGGAGTCGACAGAGCCATTGGCAGCAGCAATATGAATGCAGATGAAGTCTATGCCGTCTGGGCGCCAGGCGAATCGGAGTGGTCCCAATGGGCCAAGCCGACGCTCTTCGCGCAGGAGAACGATATCGAAGTGACCGCAGGCGATGTCGCGCCCATCAATACCACCGCGGTGCAGGAGCCGGCGGCTGATACTGTGCTGATCGTTGATCTGCCCGGTGTGGAATCGGTGCAGTGGGGTACTGCGCTCGCGCAACGCGGCTATCGACCCGTGCCGCTCTACAATGCCTGCCTGTACCCAGGATTCGATCGTTCGAAAGCGCTGATCGATATGAAGCCCATCGTTGACGAAATTGGCCGCGGAACCCGCGCTCTTAAGGGTTCCCAAATCGCTCCCAAAGCCCCGCCCGTGTTTCTCCTCGATGCAGATCGCTGCCGCAATCGCTTTCCGACCGCAGGCAAGTTCGACAATCGTTGGCTCGTTTTCCCGCAGGATTTTCCATCAGCGAATTATCTGCTCTCGCGCGGCGTGCGACGGGTGATCGTTATCCAAGAGAGCGACGCTCCCCAGAATGACCTGGCGCATGTGCTCTTACGGTGGCAGGAAGCCGCCATCAAAATTCTGGTGCAGCCCTATTTGGGCGCCGGTCCCGCGCGTGACATCACGGTCAACAAGCCTTCGGGATTTCGGACGATGTTCTACCGGGCGCTGGCAGTTATGGGTCTGCGACGCAATAGCACTGGCGGCTTCGGAGGAATAGTGCCAGAGCCGAGTTCTGCCGGGTGGGGCGGGGGATAAGGATTAGTTCGAACCGGCGATCACCTGATAAATCCCGATAGCGAGCGTAGCAACGACGATTAAAAGTTCGAACGCCGTTAGCGCCAGAGCGGCGTAATTGAGGGGCCGGTTGGACCCGCGTGTTCGCGCGAACAAAGAATAACCAAAGGCAAATGGCGTGACCGCCCCAATGATGCTCGGACCGAGCATCGTTAGAGGGTGTCCTCAACAGAAGGCCCGCATCAGGCCGAACCCGGCGATGGGCGCCAAAGACAGACCGAAGGCGAGACCACTGGACATCGGCAGCCGCCCGGAAAAAAAGGCGGCGACACTTCCCGCCAGCGTCAACGCAACGAGAATATAAAAATCGATCATTCCGTTCGACTATCGGACGCTCCCGACGGAAGTCAAGGCGCGCCCGCTGTCGGAGAACGCACCCACTTGCGCAGTGCCTGCCGAGTCGCTAACACGGGCGGATGACAAATGTGCGGAAGGCCGAGGAAACGATTGAGGCGAAGATGAAACGAGAGGGCATCGGGGCACCGACGATCCGCGCGTTCGTTAGCGCGGTGCGCCGCGTTGCCGCAGGCGACAGAGGGTTGATGCCCGAACAAACCATCGAGTTGGTCGAAAGTCTCACGGAACTTGACAGCTTGCCTTTGAAAGCAGATGCGGCGCTCCTGAAGCAACTCGCGGTCATCAAGTTGAATGGCGGCCTCGGCACGGGCATGGGGTTGGATCGTGCCAAGTCGTTGTTGCCTGTGAAGGGAAGCGACACGTTCCTTGATTTTATCGCTCGACAGATTCTTCGCCTCCGTCGGGAACAGAATTCAAAACAACCAGCGTTCTTCCTGATGAACAGTTTTAGCACGCAGCAGGACACGTTGGAATACCTGAAGAAGTATCCCCAGTTGAGCAACGATGGCGTGCTGGATTTCCTGCAAAGCAAAGTGCCGAAGATCGATGCGGCCACGTTCGAACCCGTCTCGTGGGCGGAGAATCCCGAACTGGAATGGTGCCCGCCGGGACACGGCGACTTGTACCCGGCGATGCTCGCCAGTGGGTTGATGGATCCTTTGCTGGAGCGCGGCGTGAAGTTTCTGTTCGTGTCGAACTCCGACAACCTCGGCGCGACGGTGGACCTGCGCGTGTTGAATTATCTTGCGGCGACGAACGCGTCGTTTCTCATGGAAGTGACGGCGCGCACGGTGGCGGACCGCAAGGGCGGGCATTTGGCGCGCCGGAAGTCAGACGGGCGGCTTGTGTTGCGCGAATCGGCGCAGTGTCCGAAGGAGGACGAAGCGCAGTTCCAGGACATCAGCGTACACCGCTATTTCAACACGAACAATCTGTGGCTGCGCTTGGACCATTTGCGCGCGGAGTTGGAACGAAACAACGGCATTATTCCGCTGCCGCTGATTCGCAACGTCAAAACGGTCGATCCGCGCAAGCCCGAATCACCCAAAGTGCTTCAACTGGAATCGGCCATGGGTGCGGCCATCGAATCATTCCAGCGCACAACTGCGGTGGTCGTTCCGCGCACACGTTTCGCGCCTGTGAAAACAACGAGCGATTTGCTCGCGTTGCGCTCGGATGCGTACGTGGTCACGTCTGACGATCAGCTGGTGCTGGCGGAAGAACGCAACGGTCAACCACCAGCCATCGAACTGGACGCCCATTACAAAATGTTGCCGGAATTCGATGGGGCTTTCGTCGATGTGCCCTCACTGGTCCAGTGTGATACCCTGAAAATCACTGGCAAAATGCGCTTCCCACCGGCTGTAATTTGCCGTGGAGACGTCGAGTTCATTAACTCCTCAAGCGAGTCACGCCCCGTAGCGCCCGGGGAGTATCGGGATTGCCGGGTCAACGTCTGACGACACATTTTTGTAACAATTCTGCTTAAATTCTGCCAGCGGACGTGGTATGTTCCTTGACCATGTTCCAACACGCAGTGCGCACCCTTGGGGTCTTTTGTTTTTTGGCAGCCCAGATTTTTGCGCAGGACACGACGTTACCGACGATCGCGCAAGTGAATCCGGCACCAGGCACGGTCAATTCGCTCACGAGTATCACAGTCGTCTTCAGCGAACCGGTGACTGGAGTCAACTCGGAGGATTTTTTGATCCAGGGGCTGGCTATGGGGCAGATGGTCCTCGGGCCTGACGCGCGAACCTATACCTTCAATTTTCCCCAACCGCCCTACGGCACGATCCAGATCGGTTGGGTGATCGGAAATGGGATTGCCGACGCAACCGGCAATCCGTTCAACGCGACCGCGGCCAGTTCATCGTGGCAGTATCAACTGGTCGACAACACGCCGCCCACCATGGCGACGCGCTTTCCCGCGCCGGGAGCCACCGTGCGCGCGCTGCAGCAGATCGAGGTGACGTTCAGCGAAGAGGTCGATGGAATCGACGCCAGCGATCTGCTCGTCAACGGCCAGCCGGCAACCAGCCTGACGAAGTTGCCCGCCGGCCCTTACATTTTTGGTTTTCCCCCGGCGCCGCCCGGCAGCGTCACTGTGAACTGGGCGGCAGGACACGGCATCACGGACATCTCACCGGCCAACAACGCCTTTGCGGGCGGTTCGTGGAGCTACACCGTCGACCCGAACGCGACGCGCGGCGACCTGGTGATTACCGAGTTCCTCGCCTCGAACGTGGCGACCAACGGGTTGCTCGATGAAGACCGTGACAACTCGGACTGGATCGAAATTTACAATCGGGGCAGCAACGCCGTGAACCTCGCGGGTTGGTCGTTGAGCGACGATCCGGAAGTGCCTGGCTTCTGGGTCTTCGGCTCGCGCGTGCTCAACCCGGGCCAATACATTGTGGTGTTCGCGTCGGGCAAGGACCGCCCCAATCCCGCAACGACGAATCGTTTTCACACCAGCTTTCAACTGGGCACGGGTGGCGAGCATCTCGGTCTGTATTCGCCGGATTCTCCGCGCGTGCTCGTGAGTGGGTTCGATTATCCGGAGCAGCGCAACGACCACTCCTACGGATACGATCCCGCCGGAAATATACGTTACTTTAAAGTCCTGACCCCGGGCGCTCCGAACGGCAACAGCACCATTTCCGGCGTCGTCGAGGACGTTCACTTCAGCGCCGAACGCGGGCACTATACCAGCGCCTTTGACCTCTACCTCTCGACGCCCACGCCGCAGACGACGATCCGCGTGACGTTCGATGGCAGCGAACCGACTGAGACGCGCGGGTTCACCTACACGAACGCGATTCCCATCAACGGCAATCGATTCGTGCGCGCGGCCGCGTTCCGCCCAAATATGCTGCCCTCGCGCGTGGAGACGCACACCTACTTGTTCAACCAAAGCGCAGCCATCCGCTCCCTGCCGGTGATTTCCCTCGTGACAGCCACCAACAACCTCATCGGGCCTACGGGGATCATCGGGATGTACCCGGGCAAACCCTGCGATCAACTCCCTGTCACCAACGCCACCCAGTATCACAATCCCTCCCTGCACGGCTTGGCGTGGGAGCGTCCCATTTCGGCGGAGTTTCTGAGGCTCGACGGCCAACCCGGTTTCCAGATCGATTGCGGCATCCGCGTTCAGGGCAGCGACTACCAGCGGCCAAGGACCTGCGAGAGCAGCAAGTTTTCGTATCGCCTCTACTTCCGCAGCGACTACGGCGAGGGCCGCCTCGACTATCCGTTCTTCACGAACACCACTGTCACGAGGCTCGACCAAATGGTCCTCCGCGCCGGGTTCAACGACCCTTCCAATCCATTTATCCGTGATGAATTGGCTCGTCGCCTTTCCCATGAAATGGGGCAGGTCGCTTCGCATGGCAACTTCGTGAACCTCTTCGTCAACGGCGTATACAAGGGCTACTACAATCCCACGGAGCGCGTGCATGAAGAAATGTTGCAGGAATATCACGGCGGCGGCAGCGACTGGGACGTGATGAGCCCGCGCTTTGCGACCAGCTCCAGCGGTCTTGGTATCGTGGACGGCGACCGCCAGAACTTCAATGCCTTCGTCAATTACGTGAACACGCAGCCAGTGACCCAGCAGGCGATTTATCAGCAGGTCACACAACGGCTCGACGTTGTGAACTTCGTCGATTACTGCCTCCTGAATGTCTACGCCGGCATGGGCGATTGGCCTGACAATAACTGGCGCGCGGGCCGCGAGCGCAGCACCAACGGCATCTGGCGCTTTTACGCCTGGGACGCCGAGTGGGGCTTCGGAATTTACGGCCGCGTGGTGACTCGCGACACCTTTGCCGAGAGCGGCGGCGGGCCGGACAATTCGGGGTTGGCGACGCCCTCTTCAGAGATTGCGAATATCTACCAGCGCCTCCGCCAGAACCCTGAGTTTCGCATGGTCTGGGCGGACCGCATTCACAAACACATGTTCAACAACGGTGCGCTGATGAACCAGAACATCACCAATAATTTCCAGAGCCTGCGCACAAACTTGCTGGGGGTCATCCCGGGAATGGACACGAGCATTCTCTCGGCCTGGGTGGCGCAGCGCCGGGGAGTCATCTTTCCGCAATTTCAGCTGTACGGACTCCTGCGCTCCTCGAACGCGCCCAGCTTCAACCAGCACGGTGGCCGCGTGCCGCGCAATTTTCAACTGACGATGTCGGTCAGCAATCCACCGAACACGGTCATTTATTTTACGACCAATGGCGTCGATCCGCGCTTGATGTTTAGCGGTGGGCCGTCGCCAGCCGCGCAACTGTGGAATTCGTCCGGCGAATTTCGCCTCCAGCAAAGCATGGTTGTCAAAGCCCGCAGTCTCGAGTACGGCACCAACTGGAGCGCGCTCAGCGAAGCGCAATTCGACGTGGGAACAATGGGCGTCCCGATCCGCATCACCGAAATCAATTACAACCCCCCCGGAGGCAGTGGTTACGAGTTCATTGAGTTGCAAAATGTCGGCGCCGCGCCCGTTGATCTGAGCGGCATGTATTTTGAGGGCATCACCTTTACCTTTCTCACCGGAACCATTCTGCAACCCGGAGCGACCCTCGTCTTGAGTTCGGACGCCGATCCAAATGCGTTTGCGGCGAGATATCCGGGCGTGATCGTCGCAGGGCGTTTCGGCGGCGGCCTCGCCAACGAAGGAGAACGCATCACGCTCAGAGAACGGTCGGGCGCGATCGTCGTGACCGTGGATTACAACGACGGCAACGGCTGGCCTGAAGCCGCGGACGGGCAGGGGAGTTCGTTGGAAATCACCGATGCCTACGGCGACCCGGACGATCCGGGGAACTGGCGCGCGAGCACGACCCTATACGGCACGCCCAGCCAACTCAGTCCCGCTCCTGCCATTCCCGCCGTGCGCGTCAATGAAATCATGGCCGACAACGCGAGCGCCGTGGCAAACGGGGGCACGTTTCCGGATTGGATCGAATTACACAACGTCGGCGGTGCAGCGGTTGATCTTACAGGTTGGAGCATTACTGACGATGGTGACGCGCGGAAGTGGGTTTTCGCGTCGGGCACCAGCATTTCCGCCGGCGGTTACCTCGTGGTGTGGTGCGACGCGATCACAAACACGACACCGGGAATCCACACCGGCTTCGCTCTCGATCGCGCAGGCGAGACAATTTCCCTCTACAACTCCGCCACCTCTCGTGTCGATGCCGTTACCTACGGCTTGCAAGTGCCCGACTACACGCTCGGACGGATCGCCGCCGAGTGGCAATTGACTGTGCCCACGCCCGGTATTGCCAATTCGCCCGCGGTTCTCGGCAATGCATCGAGCCTCGCTATCAACGAGTGGTTATCGAATCCCTTGCCCGGCCAATCCGACTGGGTGGAACTTCACAACCTCACCAACAGGCCCGTGTCGCTCGAGGGCGCGTACGCCGGAGTAGGCGCCCTCGCGCAACAAATCACCTCGCGCTCCTACATCGCGCCTTACGGCTTCGCTCAAATCTTTTTCGATGAAAACGTCGGCGCGGACCACGTCGATCTGCGCCTGTCGAGCAGTGGCGGGACCATCGTGTTCTATGACTCCGCCGCGAGCGAAGTCGCGCGGCAAACCTACGCCGCCCAGGCCGAAGGCGTGAGCCATGGCCGCTTCCCGAATGCCACCGGCGCCGTCACCAGTTTCGTCGGATCGATGAGCCCCGGCGCGAGTAACTACGTTACGAGTTACACTGGCCCGTACCTCAACGAGGTCATGGCACGCAACCGCGCGGCCTTCACCAACGGCCTCGGAGAGGTGACCGACTGGATCGAACTCTATAACCCTGCCACGACCAACGTCGATTTGGGAGGCATGAGCCTGAGCGTCGGTAGCGCCGAGCCCGGCGAATGGGTCTTCCCAGCCGGCACGACCATCGGGCCGGCGGGCTTCCTGGTGATCGCGTGTACGGACGATCGCCCTGCATCGACCAACGCCGAAACTTTCCTGAACACGGGCCGCAATCTCGACGGCGAAAGCGGCGGCGTTTACCTGTTCAACGGGCAAGGTCAAGCCGTCAACTTCGTCGAGTACGGCCATCAAATCGAAGACCTCTCCATCGGGCGCGTCGGCACCCCGTGGCGGCTCACCGCGACGCCAACTCCGGGCGCGGGGAATTCGGCCGCGGCGGGTCTCGGCTCGACGTCCACACTGGTGTTCAACGAATGGATGACCGGCTCGCCCGAGGGCGGCGATTGGTTTGAGTTGTTCAACAACGGTACGTCGCCGGTTGACCTGGGTGGGCTCTTGCTCACGGACGATCCCTCACTCGCAGGTGTTTCGCGCTTTCGCATCGCGCAGTTGAGTTTTATTGGCGCGCGTGGCTTCGCCTTGTTCCGTGCCGACCAGGATCCCGGTGCGGGCCGCCACCATGTGAATTTCAACTTGTCAGCCGCGGGCGAGTCGCTGCGTCTCTACGGCGCGACTTCCAACCTTATTACCGCCGCCTATTTCGGCGCTCAAGAGCCGGGTGTCTCGCGCGGGCGGCTGCCCGACGGCGCCTCCCAATTGGCCGACTTCCCCAGCTCGGCCTCGCCCGGTGAGAGCAACTACCGCTTGCCCGGCAACATTATCATCAATGAAGTGCTCGCGCACGCACCGGCCACGTTCCAGCAAGAGATCGAGCTCTACAACCCAACTGACACGCCCGCTTCGATCGGCGGCTGGTATCTCAGCGACGATCCGCGCAATTTCAAAAAAGCGCCGTTTACTGGAGCCATCACAATTCCCGCCCGTGGCTTCCGGACCTTCGACGAAGACTTTTTCAACGACGGCTTCCCTGGTGCATTTGCCTTGAACCGCAGCCGCGGCGGCGAGTTGTGGGTCTCTGAGGCCGACGCCGCCGGCAATCTCACCGGCGTGCGGGTCAAAGCCACCTACGGCCCGGCTCTCAGTGGCGTTTCGAGCGGTACCTACAAGACCAGCATGGGCACCGAGTTCGTCGCACTCTCGTCGCGCACCTTCGACGGCGACAATTCCTACCCCAAAGTCGGGCCGGTCGTGATCAACGAAATCATGTATCACCCGCCGGACCTCGTCACACCCACCAATGTCATCAGCAACATCGACGACGAATTCATCGAACTGCACAACCACTCCGCCTTGAACGTGAACCTTGGCGGTTGGAAACTCCGCAATGGCGTTGACTATACCTTCCCGCCAGCGGCCACTGTGGTCGAAACCCTTTACTTGCTCGTCGTGGGCTTCGATCCGGTGCGCGACACCGCGAAGCTCACCGCCTTCCGCGCAAAATACAACATTCCTCCAGGCGTACCGATTTTCGGCCCGTGGGACGGCCAGCTCAGCAACAACGGCGAACGCCTTGAACTCATTCAGCCGGACATTCCCGACGGTTCGTACATCCCGCAAGTCCTCGTCGAAGCCGTCGATTACCGCGACAACGTTCCCTGGCCGGGTCCGGCCAGCGACGGTGCGGGTGCGTCCATGCAGCGACGGCCGACGGGAGGGGTAAGCACTTTGAACCCGATCCCTTACGCCAATGATCCGTTGAGCTGGATTGCCGGAAACCCGACGCCTGGCGCCATCAACAACGGCCCGCTCGTGCCGCTGCCTGTCATCACTCAATCACCGCAGTCCCGCACGAACCTCGTCGGTTCTTCGGTCACATTTAGTGTCGCAACCACCGGCGCCGAACTTCGTTATCGATGGCGCTTCAATCCTGCCGACGAATCTGGAGGGGCGAGCTCCGCTAGCCCGCGTGACATTCCGGGCGCAACCAATGCCCAGCTCACGATCGCGCCCCTCGAACTCGAACACGACGGCTTCTACGATGTCATCGTGAGCAGCCTTGGCGGCTCTGTCTTCAGTGCCGTCGCCAGGCTCACCGTCACCGCGCCGCCCACCATCATCACCGCGCCGTTCGACGTCGAGGTCCGCAGCGGCTCCAACTTCACATTCTCCGTCACCGTCATTGGTCCCGGTCCCATGACCTACCAATGGCGCTTCAACGGCACGAACATTCCGGGCGCGACGGGCCGCAACCTGGTGCTCAACGACCTGCAACTCGAACAGAGCGGTCGCTATGAAATCTCTGTGTCGAACGCGAACGGCACCGTCAGCGCTGCGGCGGATCTGACCGTGCTGGTGAGGCCGGTCTTCCTCTTGCAGCCCCAGAGCGTGATCGCTTTCGTGGGAGACACCGTCCAGCTCGGCGTCGATACCTACGGCACCCGGCCGATGGGATATCGCTGGCGGCGCAACGGCATTAATTATGTGCCACTCGGCCAATCGGTGCTCACCCTCACCAACGTCCAGCTCGCGCACAACGGGTTTTTCTACGACGTGGTCGTCACCAACCGTGCCACCGGAGGCACCGCCGGCGAGTTGAGCCAGCGCGCCTACCTTCTCGTCTATGCGGACAACGACTCCGACGGCATGGGCGATTCATGGGAAGCAACCAACGGCCTCAACTCCGCCAGCTCCGCCGACGCGATGATCGACTCCGACGGCGACGGCCTGACCAACCTCGAAGAATTCCTCGCCGGCAGCGAGCCAACCAACGCCTTAAGCGCCTTGCAATTCGACATGCTCTCCCTGAGCCCCGAGACCACCTTGGAATTCATGGCCTACTCCAACCACAACTACACCGTCCAATTCACCGACAACCTCGGTTCTGGGGCATGGTCCAACCTCACCCACGCCTACACCCGCCCAACCAACCGTGTAGAACGCGCCACCGACCCGGCGCCCAACCCAAGGCGGTACTACCGGCTGGTCACCCCCTATCAACCGTAGCACGCCAACATTGTAGCTGCCGACGTCAGGAGGCGGGACTTCCGGTTGGAACGTCTGGAGCGCCAGCACATGTCCTCCGCGTACGCGGCTCGTACCTATCGAACATCGCGAAGCCTCATGTGGAGTGCGCCGGTGCTCCGGCGCTTTAGCCCCACCACCTGCGTGCGCTCCTTTATGACCCCTCCACACCAGGACTATTACCCTGGCTGGCCGCAGGTGACGGCGGGGCGTTTGAGCCTGCCGAAGCCTCCGGCTGTTCAGGCACCTCGTTTTTCATCTGAAATAACGATCCCGCCTTTGAAATTCTGAGAGATTGCTTGGACGGTATAGATCGGACCCCAGGGTATACCCCACCAGCCAAGAATCGAAGTGGCAAAACTGTAAAGCAAGCCGGCTCTGACGCGGCACTTGTGACAAACGGGTTTAAATTCTCCGGGACTCTTTGACGTATAAACAATCACACTATAAGTCAGGAGATACGCCCTCCTGCTGACATCATCCCGGGTGCCACATTTGCAACATTCCAGTGGGGTCAAAGCTGGGGTGGAAATGGCCTCCGCTTCCCGGACTGCTTTACGCTTGCGAGCGAAGAAGATCGCAAACATGACTGCTGAAATAACCAGACCGCCGGCCATTTCTCGATAGTCGCCCTTGACGATGTTGTAGATAACACCAGCCAGGAACAAACAACCTATGATGAGAAAGAAGTACATATGTGTTCTACATTGCGAACCCGCTTGCCAAGGATACTGAACCGGCAAAAGCGGCGCCAGTCTGATCAAGCCACATTCGCACACGCTCCCTCTCCTGGGGCTGCGTCCCGCGATTGCGGGATGGGGCCAAAGCACTCCCGTGGAACGCATGTGGCGAGGCTTTCCTTCGCGTATGGCCGGGTCACTCTCGTGGCTAGTCGCGAGGGACGCCAAGAACGGTGATCGGTTCGGCTATCAATCAGGAAAATTGGATCAGAGCAACCGTCTCTTGACTGAAATCCTTGAGGCACAGCGAAAGGCTGGCTCCCCAAGCAGCTGGATTCTTCTTGGGTGGATATTTGAGGGCGCTTTTCGAGGCGAACTCGGAAAAGTGGGAACAAGTTCTTGATCAGGCCGCGGCCGATCAAGAGTTACGAATTCACGTTCCAGAACTAACTTGGCGATCGGGCACTGACAGATCGAGCCGCTGGCTCCTGTAAAAAGCCGGGGTGGAAAACCCCATGGCTGGAGGCGGTGGGGGAAGGTACGGTAAGTCTGGGTTCAGGTCGTGGTCGGAAATCCGTGGAGAATTTAGAAGGCAGAAAGTGTTTATGGAATCTATTGAAAAGACAATCGAGGTGGATGCGCCCTTGAGCAGGGTTTACAACCAGTGGACGCAGTTCGAGGAGTTTCCGCAGTTCATGGAAGGAGTGAAGGAGGTTCGCCAACTCGACGACAAACGGTTGCATTGGGTCGCCGAGATCGGCGGGAAGCGCAAGGAATGGGATGCGGAAATTTTCGAGCAGATTCCGGACGAAACCATCGCATGGCGCAGCATGGGCGGCACGAAGAACTCGGGGCAGGTTTCGTTTGCGCCGGCGGGGAATAACGCCACGCGCGTGTGTCTGAAGTTGAATTACGATCCGGAAGGAGCTCTGGAGAATATGGCCGGCACGCTTGGCGTCGTGGGGCGGCGCGTGGAGGGCGACCTGGAGCGGTTCAAAAAGTTCATCGAAACAAGGCGTCACGAGACCGGCGCGTGGCGCGGCGAGATTTACAAACGCGAGGTGATCCCGGACGGGGACGACAGCGTTCCGCGGGGAAAAGCCGTCGGCAAGCAAGCGAAGGACGGAAAGCTGCCGACGCCCGGCTACGGGAGCATGGGCACAAGCGGATTGACAGGTTCAACGGGCACCGAAGGAGGTGCGGGGTAAAGGGGCACAAGTGACGGGAGAACATGCCGGGTCAACCCACAGGTTGGCCCGGCATCTTTGGGTGCTGTGTTCCGACAGGGGCAAAGATTTTATGACGGAACATTCTGGGAATACTGAATCGTTGTGGATGGAAGCACGCTCCGGGTTGCCGGTGCCGCGGCCGCTCGAAGATGACATTGACGTCGGCGTTTGCATCATCGGCGCGGGCATCAGCGGGCTTTCGACGGCGTATGAATTGACGCGGCGCGGTCACACGGTCGCGGTGATTGACGATGGGCCGTTAATCAGCGGCGAGACGGAGCGAACGACGGCGCATTTGTCGAACGCGTTCGACGACCGCTATTTCGTGCTGGAGCGATTGCACGGCGAGCGTTGCGCGGAACTAGCCGCAACCAGCCACAGTGCAGCGATCGATTACATCGAAGAGGCGGTGCATCGCGAGCGGATCGACTGCGACTTTGAACGGCTTGACGGTTTCCTCTTCGCCGGGCCGGAGCACGATAAGGGCTACCTCGACCAGGAATTGGAAGCGGCGCATCGGGCGGGATTGCAGAGCGTCACGCTCTTTGACCGCGCCCCGATACCTTCCTTTGATACGGGTCCGGCGTTGCGTTTTCCGCACCAGGGCCAGTTTCATCCCATCAAATATCTCAACGGTTTGCTCAAAGCGATGGCCGCGCGGGGCGCGCGGTTGTTTTGTCACACGCACGTGTGCGAAATTCACGACGGCACTCCCTGCGTGGTCCGCACAGAAACAGGGCGGACCATTCGGGCCGACGCCGTAGTGGTGGCGACCAATGCGCCAGTGAATGATCGGGTGACGATCCACACCAAGCAGGCGCCGTATCGCACTTACGTAATCGGGGCGCGCGTGCCGCGCGGCATCGTTCCTTGCGCGCTCTATTGGGACACGTGCGATCCGTATCATTATGTGCGGTTGCAACGCGGGACCACGGGAGACTTGCTGATCGTGGGCGGCGAAGATCACAAAACCGGGCACGACGATCATCCCGAGCACCGCTGGCAGGCGCTGATCGATTGGACGCGCGCGCATTTCCCCGAAGCGGGCGAGATCGCGTATCGCTGGTCCGGCCAGGTGCTTGAGCCGGTCGATTACCTGGCGTTCATCGGGCGCAACCCCCGGGACAAGCACATATATATTGCGACCGGCGACTCGGGGCAGGGCATGACGCACGGTACGATTGCGGGAATGCTCTTGAGCGATCTCATCATGGGCAGCGACAACCCGTGGAAGGAACTTTACGATCCGTCGCGCCGGACGTTGCGCGCGGCGGGTGAATTCACACGGGAGAACATGGACGTTGCCGGCCACTATCGCGAGTGGGCGACACCTGGAACGGCCAAAACGGCGGACGACATCATGCCAGGCAGCGGCGCTGTGTTGCGACACGGCCTGCGCAAAGTGGCGGTGTACCGCGGCGAAGACGGGTCGGTCCACGAATGCTCCGCGGTCTGCCCGCACATGGGCTGCATCGTGCATTGGAATGACGGCGAGAAGACGTGGGATTGTCCGTGCCACGGCTCGCGGTTCGATCGATTTGGCTCGGTGCTCAACGGGCCGGCCATCACCGATTTGGAGCCGGTGGAGCGCCACGCGCATGTGTAGGCGCCTGCGTGACCAGACGCTGCTATTTCTGCATTTCTAACGCCAAGGCGCTTTCGACGCGCCTAAACTCTGCGGTCGTTTGGTCGAGCAGTCCGCGCGCACCCTCGGCATCCGAGGTGCGGGCGGACTTTTCGAGCGTGGCGCACAGTTCAGCCAGCCGGCGTGCGCCCAGATTGCTGGCGCTGCCTTTGAGGCTGTGGGCGATGGACGCCAGAGCCGCGAAGTCCTTGCGGTCGAGAACTGAGCTCATGCTCTGGAGTTTCGGCCGCGCGTCGCGTAGAAAGAGTTCGGCAAGATCGCGCAGCACACTCGCCCGGGGACCCTTGGGCTCGACGGATCTGCCCCCTCCGGAAGGCGTCTCCGGAGCGTCGAGTTCGCGGAGCCCCGCGATGATTTCGCGGTCGAGAGGTTCCTCAACGAGTTGAGGGTTAAGGGTTGAGGGCTGGGGGTCGGCGACGCCGTTGCGCACCTTGGGTTCGACCTTGAGAAGGGCGCGCTGCAAAACACCCTCGAGAGAATCGAGGCGCACCGGTTTGAGCAGGTAATCGTTCATGCCGGCCGTGAAGCAGCGGTCGCGATCTCCGGGCAACGCGTTGGCGGTGAGAGCGATCAGGTAAGGCTCGGATTTGAAACTGCGCAGACCTTCAGCGCGAATGCGCGTGGCGGCTTCATAGCCGTCGATCTCCGGCATCTGGCAATCCATCAGGATGATGTCGTAGGGAGCGCGTTTGAGCGCATCGAGCGCTTCGCGGCCATTCGAGACCGCATCGGCCGTAAAGCCGATGCGCTTGAGCTGGCTGAGAACGACCCGCTGATTGACGATGTTGTCTTCCGCGACGAGCACGCGGACGCCGAAGGCGGAAAGCGGAGCGTGCGACTCGGTAGAAGCCGCGCCGCCGAGCAGGTTGGCAGCGCCAGCGCTTTCGAGGACATCGGAGATGCAATCGAGCAGTCGAGATTGGCGGATCGGTTTGACGAGGCACGCCGAGATTCCGACCTGCCGCATCACAGGCGTGCTGAGTCGCTTGCCCAAAGGCGCGACGACGATGACCCTTGTCGCCCCCGCCGCCGGATCGGCCTTGATTGCTTGCGCGAGCGCGAGGCCGTGCATTGCCGAGTCCTCGCTATCCAGAATCACGATGCCCATGGCGAGGTGCTCGCTGGCGGCCCGCTGCAATGTTTCGAGCGCGAGGGCGGCGGTCGTGGTCACGACTTCACAACACGGCGCCCCCGCGAGTTGATGTTTGACGACCTTGCGCGTGGTCTCGTGATCGATCGCGATCAACACGCGGCAGGCGCTCCGCTCGTGGGCGAGGGCTGCGGCGGGTTCCGGTTGTCGCGGCAGCGTCACCTCAAACCAAAACGTGGACCCTGGGCCATCGTTGGCATGGCAGCCGATCCGCCCGCCCATGAGGTCGACGAGTTGTTTGCAGATGGACAGGCCCAGCCCGGTGCCACCGTATTTGCGCGTGGTGGAGGTGTCGCCCTGCGTGAAGGGCGCAAAGATGTTGGGGAGCGCTTTGGCCGAAATGCCGACGCCCGTATCGACAATCGTGAAGCGCAGTCTCGTGAAAGGCGAGGTTTCAGCAACGCGCCGCACGCAGACGAGGACTTCGCCGCGCTCCGTAAACTTGACAGCGTTGCTGAGGAGATTGGCGAGGACCTGGCGCAAGCGCCCCGGATCGCCGCGCAGCAGGACCGGCACGTCCGGTTCCAGCCAGGAGCCCAACTCGATTTCTTTTTTGCGCGCGTGATCGCCCAGCATCTCGACCGTGCTCTCAACCACTTCGCGCAGATCGAACGCGATGTTCTCCAGGGTCAACTTCCCTGCCTCGATCTTCGAGTAGTCGAGGATGTCGTTGACGATGACCATCAGGCTGTCGGTGCTGTCGCGAATCGTGCTGGTGAACTCGCGTTGCTCCTGCGAAAGCCGGGTGTCGAGGAGCAGGCCGGTCATGCCGACGATGGCGTTCATTGGCGTGCGAATTTCGTGGCTCATGTTCGCCAGGAATGCCGATTTCACGCGCGCGGATTCCAGAGCCGCATCGCGCGCATGCTCCAACTCGTTTTCGATGCGCTTGCGCTGCGTGACATCCCAGAAAATTCCCTGGATGCCGACGACCCGCCCCAGTGCGTTGTAGAGCGGCGTTTTAATGACGTGCACGAAAAGCTTTTCGCCCCCGGGCGTGACGTGCTCCTCGACGGTGTCGAGGTTCTCCAGCGTTTGCATCACGCGCATGTCGTCCTGGAGATATTTATTGGCGAGCTCGGGCGGGAAAAAATCGAAATCCGTTTTGCCGAGAATATCGTAGAGCGGCTTGCCGATCGATTGACAGAACTTGCGGTTCGCGAAGGTGAACCGGCCCTGCGCGTCCTTGCGCAAAATGTTTTGCGGCAACGTTTCGACGAGCGTCTGGTAAAACGCTTCCGAATTGCGCAGGCGATCCTCGGTGGCCTTGTGCTCTTCGATGGTCCGCGCGAGGTCCCTGAGATGATGCCGCAGCTCCAGTTGCGTCATCACCTGGCGGCCAAGCACCTCCAGCGCCTCGGCCTGCTCAAACGCGAATGTGCGCGGCTTGCGATCGGCCAGCGCAAGTGTGCCGATTGCCTGCCCGTCGCTGCTCAGCAACGCAGTCCCGGCGTAAAACCGCAGGCCCCGCTTCAAACAAAGAAGTTCGTTGCCCTCGAACCGTTCGTCTTTGGCCAGGTCCTCGCACACCAGCGGCTCACGTTGGAGGATCGCGTGCGCGCAAAAGGCCACATCCCGTGGGATCTGCGTCAGATCAAGCCCCGTACACGCCTTCAACCACTGCCGCTCTTCATCGATAAACCCGATATAGGCGATCGGCACGCAAAACAACGTCGCGGCGGTGGAAACAATTTCGTCGAAGATTGGTTCCGGGAGCGTGTCGAGGATTTGGTAGCGGCGAAGCGCCGCCACGCGGCCATTTTCATTTTCAAATTTCCGGGCAACTTTCACGGACGCTTCCACCGGGCTTAACCTGATCATCGCAAACGCAGGAGCCAGTTGAAAGTACGAATTCAGGTGGAATTTAACGCAGATTCCTAACGGCTTTCTGCGTACTCAGGATGTGCGGCGGCAGACGAGGGTTTAGCAGGCTCGGGCGCGTCTCGTTCGTGGCGGGGTCGATTTGCCAGCTATACTCGAACTCGTACGCCATTGATCTGGCCAAACCATCCAAGCCAGGGAATAGCGTCGCCTGAGTAATATTCATCGAGTACAGCGAGGCCATGGCGTCGGCACGCATCTTTTGTGTATCGAGGACAAACTTGACGACTAACCCGTCCGACCCGGGATAACGCGCCAGAATCTCTTCGATGGTGAACCCAAGATGTGCCGAGACAAGAAACGTCCCGGATTGCGCAATGACACGTTGGGGCATATGAAACGGATCGCCTTGCCAAACGAAGGCATGTTTGTTTGGCAGGTAATACCGCCGAAAGGAATCGCGCTGTCGCGGATCCGCCCTTTCAACCCGCACGCCGTCTATTTTGCGCCTTTCGTGGATTTCCCAAAGAAGAGCCAGATTCAAGGCCCACACTGCGGAGCGACGCGTAGAGTGTTCGAGCGCAAAAAGCGCCGCGACATAAGGTGACCACGTGAAATCCAGCAGGCGGGTTGGCGCTCCATGGTGCTGCATCAGAGCCAGCCATTCGAGTTCGTCGTCGCCCGGAGGGCGCGTCAAATGGAGATGCGACTTCCGTTCGAAAATGCGGCGGATCCGTTCTTCTTGGAGCGGCCATGCATCCCGGCAGACCTTGGAAACAATGATGTGGCGGGAAAGCGCACTCCGAAGCGGCCACTTCGCATCACCCTGGCCGCGAAAAGCCCAGTTGCGGAAGCCCGACAATTTTTCAATGATCGTAACGAACTGCGGCCAGGAGGTTACGGAATAACGGCGAATGGGAGATGCTGTTTTGGCCATTTTCTCAGCAAGCTCTGGATCAGGTCACCGACACAGCTTTTATGAGGGCGTACGCCACTTCTTCCTTCGTAATGTCTGAGTGTCCGGAAATAGTCTTATCAGAGTTTAAGTTGTATAGCTTGCCGGAAGCAAAACTGTAAGACCCTCCGGCTTTTTGTAAGATGAGATCACTTGCTTCGGGAGTTTTTTGCGCACCGTTGCATCCGATGCCGCCATATTTACTATTCTTATCGCCGAGGGCAGATGCGACCTGCTGAGCCAGGAGAGAAGCCGTGGGATAAGCGAGTCCGACGGCACGATCGTTGGTGGTACACGTAATCAGGATCGGACCCTTCACCATCTCGTCTTCGATAACCCGTCGGAAGAAGCCGTTTTTGTTGGCGACATAATTCTGAGAGAAGCCATAGTGAGAAAAAGCGGCCTGGAGTAAGGTCATGGTGCTAACTCCTACCGGAGGCTGATTCAATGGGCCTGCGGCGGCAGCGGTCACCAGACGACCGCCAAAGCTGTGACCGATGAGATGAAACTTTAGGCCTGGCGCCAACGATCGAATTTTGCGGAGCAACGAATTCACGCCGCTCTGTCCGACACTTCCGGCACGCTCTTTCATTTGGTAGTAGGTCGCTAGATTCAGAGCGTTGCGCGCCCCGGAAAGAATTCCTGAAAAGAAGCTGCGAATGCCCGCGGCGCCTCCTGCGCCGGGCGTGATGGCCGTGGCGCCACCAGGGCCTTTGGGTCGAGTTGCCGACACCGGCTTACTGAGGCGGTCGATTAACTCATCACCAGCGATCTTTCGGAATTGTTCGGTGCCGTCAAGCTCGTCGCCGGCTTTGGGCGGCACCAGCGACCGAAGCAAGTCGCCGAACTCTTTACGCGCGCCCTTGCTGTCTTCCAGCTTCGGAAGAAGCGCCTTGGCGCGCGTCAACTTTTGATCCGCCCTGGGCGCGTCAAACGCGCCGCGAAGGTTGTCCAGCTGCTTTCTGAGTTCAGCGACGCCGATGGGCGAGCGCGCCCCAGCAGCTCCGCTGGGGATGAGCTCGTCATCTGCGAACTTTTTGGAAGGCCAAAGCACGGCAAGGATAGCGTAACTTCGATTCGACGCGCCCGGTATCCTGGCGGAGTCCAGAACATGGCGCACCCATTTGAAAAGCCGATCATAGAGGTTCCGGGCATCTGCCATATCGTTGTTCCAGCCGTGCGAAATAACGAACAGATCTGTCGTGCCGCCTTGCTTAACGAAGTCAATCAACTCCTTCTCTTCTGCACTTTTAAAGACGTCCCCCTTTTTTGTGAATTGGACTTCAAAATATGGAAAGCCGTGTAGTTGTTTCATAAGGGATTGCTCTAGACTGATTGAATGGCGCGCATGAGATCCACCAGACCGTGCCCCTGAAAATACTTTTCCCGTCTCAAATCCGTAGCCGTAGCAAGAAAGATTTCCTTCAGCTTTTCGGGATTGCCAACGAATTCCGGACGAACCGAAAGGAAAGCGGCGATCACGCCCGACACATGCGGCGCAGCCATGCTCGTGCCGCTCTCTTCCAGGTAATCGCAATCACCCGCCTTCTCACGCATCTCTGCGCGACGCTTACCGGCAGCACAGGATAGAATCCTTTCGCCGGGGGCAACGAGATCAGGCTTCGGTCGGCCATCTCCCGTGGGGCCTTTGGACGAGAAGTACGAGACGCCGTAGACGTGAGGCATGTCCCGATGGGTGGAACCGACGGTGATCGCGAGTTCGGCGTTGCCGGGATCGTTGATCGTTAGATCAAGACCGGCGGAGACCGTGCCGCGGAACGCGGACTCGGTAAACCCATATCCGGTGTTGCCCGCCGCGACGACTACGACGACGCCTGATCGCACAAGCCGATTGACTTCCACACAAAGGGGGCTTTGGCCACAGGCGAACCACTCAGGCTCGAAATCGTAGCCGACGCTCATATTCACGCCCTGAACAAGCAACCGTCGACCGTGCCCATTCCATTCCTGGATTTGGGCGATCGCTGCGATCAAGTTGCTGGCGGATCCCTGGCCTTCGTCATCGAGGACTTTAAGACTGACAAGCTTGCATTTTGGAGCCATTCCGGCGATGGAAGTTATTTCAGGCTTTCGGTAGCGGATCTCGCCGTGTTCGTCCCGTTCCCGCAAACGAGCGCGGATGCGGCTTTTAGGTTTGCCATTCCTGGCGGGGATTTCGCCAGCTATGATTCCTGCAACGTGTGTACCGTGCCCGTAGCCGTCGCCCTGCGAACGTTGACTGCCGCTGAAATCAAGGTGCTCTAGCGGGGCCTGGACGATCAGATTCTCGTGCTCGGCAAAGTGCGGATGCTTGACATCGATGCCCGAATCTATCACCGCCCAAACGACGCCATCGCCGAAAGCCGAAAACGCCGCCCGCGCTGCGTCTGCCTTGACCGTTCTGGCCGAGCTCGTGATCAGCGCATGAATTTTGAAGTCGGGCCAAAGATGAAAGATGGCCTGAAATCTTCGCCCGCTTTTCCCTTTTGCTTCGGGTTTGGGCTCGCGATCACGACGGACCAACTCCTGGATGACGTCTCCGTCAAGTCGGGCAAACAGATACTGCTCGGTAAGTCGACTCTTCGTGTAGTCAATTCCCTGGGACGCCGCTTTCCCTTTTTTCTTAAGATCTCGGATTACCTTTGGAATCTCTTCCTCCACCCATGAGCGCGCGGCTTTCCGGCCTTTGATTTTCTGGTCGCCCCCGGCATATTCCAGGTTCAAATCAATGATAACCGCGTGCGGATCCGGCTCTTTCTTCTCCCGCAGGATCCGCAGCAGAGGAATGGCGATGACCGAGCTGGATAGATTCTCTGGATCAAACGGCTTTTTCGTCGCGTCGCTGAGTGGCAAAGCCGATTTTTTTGAAGGCATAGCAACAAATGAAGGGTGATGAAACTCAGGTCATCTCGATCGCAGGTTCCTTTTTGATTTTGGTGGCTGCTGTGCCGGACGCGGCCACACGCGTGTGGATTTTGATTCGAGCGCAGAGGTGAATCTCCTTCGCCCGAAAGCAATTACGGATTAACCATGGCAGAGTGGCTGAGCCACGCATACGTAAGGGAAACCTTCAAAGGCGAGATTAGACGCCCTGCTCGAGCTGTCAACCGTTATTTATGCGACGAGAGCGGCTGCGCGGAGCAATGGAACGCTCCACGCTCGCGAACGCTTCGCGACGTGCTACGATGAGCAAATGAAATTTGGCGCGCACATGCCGACGAGCGGTGGGGTGTGGAAGGCTTTGGAGCGGGGTGTGACTGTCGGCTGCGACATTGTTCAAATTTTCGTGAAGAACAATATGCAGTGGTTCGGCAAGCCGCCCGACGCGCAGGCGCTGACGCTCTACGCCAATGAGTTGGCCGCGCGGAAAATTTCGGCGGTGTTTGGGCACACGGGTTATCTGATCAATCTTGGGGCGCCGGCGTGCGAGAATCGCGACAAGTCGCTCAAGTCGCTTGGGCAGGAGCTTGGGTTTGCGACGGAGTTTGGTTTGCCGTTTCTGGTGATGCATCCCGGCGCGCACCTTGGGCAAGGCGAGGCGGTGGGTCTGAAGCAAATTGTTGCCGGATTGAACGAGACGTTTCGCGCGACGAAAGATTCGCCCGTGCGCGTGGCCCTGGAGAACACAGCAGGGCAGGGGAGTTGCCTTGGCTGTGAGCTTCGCCATCTGGCCGCAATCTATGACGAGGTGGACCGACCGGAGCGGCTGGCCGTGTGCCTGGATACGTGTCATTTGTTTGCGGCTGGTTATGACATTCGCACGCCCAAAGGCTGGGACGCCGCGATCGACGAAGTCGATTCATTGCTCGGGCTTGATCAAGTAGTTGCGTTTCACCTGAACGATTCCAAAGCCGAGTACGGCTCGCGTGTCGATCGTCATGAACACATTGGCAAAGGCAAGATCGGCAAGGAGGCTTTCCGGCATATTGTCAATGATCCTCGCTTTGCCGATACGCCGGGTTGCCTGGAAACCCCCAAATCGGATGATTTGCACGAGGATGTGGAAAATCTTGAGACCCTGCGATCACTGGTGATAAAACCGGTCCGTAAGAAAGATTAATATGTGGTGGCGAAGGATCGCTATGCGTAAGAAACGTTTGCGCCCGTGAGCGGAACTGGGCATAAGTTAGGCCGCATGGTTCAAACGGGGATTCGAAGCAGCTCGGAATCCGCCACCGGCACCGAAACGTTCATTCAGGCTTTTCGCCTGATGCTTTTGGCGCGCACGCTGGACGATAAATTCGCCAGCCTGTACCGCGCGGGCAAGATTCACGGAGGCGTGTTCCTGGGGCGCGGGCAGGAGGCCTTGAGCGTGTCCGTGGGGTTGGCTTTGCGGAAAGGGGATGTCTTTGCGCCGCTGATTCGCGACCAGGCCGGGCGA
>Ga0075418_10001471_pt1 | contig 26704 bp, 27 predicted proteins | sample SoiMetdeltSBSDD2_FD_81776 | JGI IMG/M metagenome (GOLD analysis project Ga0075418, IMG submission 81776) | Bulk soil microbial communities from a Populus tree surrounding site in Tennessee, USA - Soil MetaG P. deltoides SBSDD2 | ecosystem: Environmental > Terrestrial > Soil > Tree plantation...
GTGGGTGTGCGCGGCCAGCTTCGGCACCCCGGTGGTACCGCCGGTGTGGAACAACGCTGCGAGGTCGGCGGAGCCCGGCGGGTCGCCGTGGAAGCCGCACGGGTCCACGTCCGCGGCCAGGTCCGTAAGGTAGCCCACCTGTACGCCGTCGACGGCCGCCAGCGGCTCCGGTGCGCCCTGCGCTCCTGTGGGCCGCAGCACCAGCACGGCGTCGAGCCCTCCACCGGCCGCGAGCGCGCGAGCGGCGGCCCAGGTGGCCGGTGCCAGCTCGGGACCGGCCGTGATGAGCACCCGTGCGCCCGAGCGGCGGAGCAGCCCGGCGATGTGCTCGGCCGACAGTGCGCCGTTGACCGGTGCGGCCATCCCGGCGAGTTGCGCGGCCAGCGTCGCAGGGATCAGTTCGGCGCAGTTGGGCGACATCAGGGCGACGGCGTCACCCCGCCGGACTCCGAGCTCGCGGAGCAGGTTGGCGTAGCGGTGGACGTCGGCGAGGAGTTCGGCGAAGGTACGCCGCTGCGGCTCCCGCCACCGGGCGGCTTCGGGCATGACGGTGATGGCGGTGCGGTGCGGCCACCTGGTCGCGGCCCGGACGAGCAGCGCGTACGTCGAGTCGGGCAGGCCGCGCTCTTCCAGCGGAACGGCCTCGATCGCGGCGAGGTCGTCCGGTGACGCGTACCGCGGCCACAGCAGGTCTTCGGTCATCGTGCGTTCCTCACGATCGTGCGCTGGGTGCCGAGGTCGATGACGCCGTCGTCGGTGGCCACCGTAGTTTCGATGACGTCGCCGTCCTTGAGATATCTGGGATTGCGGGCCTGGCGTTTGAAGAACAGCCGCCACTTGGTCGCCGGAGGAAGCAGCGAGGCGAGGAGTTCGACCGGTTTCGGCGGCGCGGACAGCGCGGTGCCGACCGGGGTGCCGGTCAGCAGCAGATCTCCAGGGTCGAGGCGCTGGAAGCGGGTCAGCGCGTGCAGTGCCTCCACCGGCGGATAGATCATGTCGGCCGCCGGCATGTCCTGCCGCAGCTCACCGTTGACCCGCAGCCGCAGCCGCAGATCGGTGAACCGCTTGAGCTCGTCGGCGTCGAGCAGCACCAGCGCCGGCCCGACCGGTGTGAACGTCGGGTACGACTTCGACTCGTAGAACTGCGTCTTCGGCAGTTGCAGGTCACGCGCGGAGACGTCGTTGGTCACCACCACGCCCGCGACGTACTCGGAGAGGTTCTCCTCGGTGATGGTCGTGCCGACCGGAGCCTCGCGGCCGATGACGAGACCGATCTCCGCTTCGTAGTCCAGGAACCGCACGTGGCCGGGCTTGACCACGTCGTCGTACGGACCGCTGATGGACCCGGACGACTTGCGGAAGAAAGTCAGCGGGACGCTGCCGGGATCCATTCCGGCGTCCTTGGCGTGCGAGGCGAAGTTGGTCATCTGTGCGACGACCCGGCAGGGCGCGGTGACCGGCGGAACCAGCGCGAGCGTCTCGGCCGGCACGGTGTCGGTGCTCGCCGCGGCGGCGGCGATCGCGGGCCGGTCGGCGAGCAGCTGTGCGGTGGTCTCGGCGCGGGTGTTCACCTTGGCGGCTCCGGTGGGTGTCAGCACCCACCACGCGTCGGCGGTACGGAGGACGGACGTGGTCATGTGGACGCTACTTTCAGCAGCCCTTGGAGGCGGCGCAGGTCGAACTCGTTGTCGGCGCGAAGCGCGGTGAAGATCGAGGTCAGTTCCTTGAGGGACTCGCGGCCCGGCTTGATGCCGAGGAAGTCCTTGGTCGCGGGCGGACCCCACTGGGCGAGGTTGGAGGCCGTCATCGGCGCCCACCCGGGCTCGAGTGTGCAGTCGAACATGTCCCCGTCGGTGAAGTGCTCGACCATGAACCCGTCCGGGTCGCGCCAGTAGTCGAAGATCTGGCTGCCCATGATGTGCCGGCCGATGCCCCACGACCGGTTGTAGCCCGCGTCACGCAGGTACTCACCGCCGGCGGCCAGCGCGTCAAGGTCGGCGACCTGGTACGCCGAATGCACGTACCGGTTGGCCGGGCCGAGCACCAGCGCGAGCGTGTGGTGGTCGGTCGGCGTGCCGCCACGGTCGCAGCGGATGAAGCTCATCACCGGCCCACGCTCGCGCTGCCCCGGGAAGTACAGGAAGTCGCTGACGATCAGACCGAGGTGCTCGAGATACCAGTCCAGCGTCTCGACGTACTTCGTGGTCTGCAGCACCACGTGACCGAGCCGCTGCACGGCCACCGGCTCGCGCGGCGGCCGCTGCGTGGTGTTGGTGCGCGCGACGTCGTGGCCCGCGTTGACCGTCAGCGGAGCCTGTGCCGGCAGTGCGGGCTGTTCGTTCATGTCGGACACGACCCGTACCCGTACGCCGTTGGGATCGACGAGGTCGACCGTGATGCCGCCCAGGCTGTCCGGCAGCTTGACCACGGTCCGCCCGGTCGCCTCCGCCAGCCGAAGCACGTCGCTCGAGTCGGCCGCCCGGAAGGCAGGCCCCAGGAAGGTCGAGCGGGGTCCCTTGCGGATGAGCACACACGGCGACCCGGCGTCCCTGCCTCGCAGCTGCAGTTCGTCGGCGGTACGCAGCACCGGAGTGAAGCCGAAGGCGCGCGCGAACAGCTCGGCGCGGTGCAGGTCGGGCTTGCGGAACTCCAGCCAGGCCACGTCCTGCACCTTCACGATCGGGTTGCTCGCCCGGCCCGGATGCTCACCGGCCAATGGGCCCTGCTCACTGTGCAGGTCGGTGTGGGGATCGCTCATTGCCCCTATCCTCTCAGTTAATGACGATATCGTCACTTAAGAGTATGTCGTCAGTCAAGTGCTTGTGAGGGTTTCGTCATGACTGAACGCAGGCGTAGCCTGGTCACGGACACGTCCCGTGGGGGCTACCAGAGCCGAAGGCCCCGCACCTCACGCAGGTGCGGGGCCTTCGACATCTCATGGTGGCGTCCGCGGGTCATCGCCGCAGGGCGCGGACGCACGGGTCTGCTCGGCCTCACACAGTCGCGGCCACCGGCGTTGTACGGGCGTGAAACGCGTCGTGGAACCCAAGGTCCTGTACTTCGGCACACCGGTCGTGCTGATCAGCTCGCGCAACCCGGACGGTACGACGAACCTCGGGCCGATGTCGTCGGCCTGGTGGCTCGACCGCAGCGCGATGCTCGGTATGAGCGCGTCCTCGCAGACGGTGCAGAACCTGAGCGAGCGCCCGGAGTGCGTGCTGAACCTGGTCGAGCCGGCGATGGTGGCTGCGCTTGACCGGATCGCCCTGCTGACCGGGTCGCGCGAGATGTCGGCGGCGAAGCGCGCCCGGGGATACCGGTACGAGCCGGACAAGTTCGCGGCGGCGGGTCTCACCCGCGTGCCGAGCGAGCGCACCGGCGTCGACGCGGTGGAGGAGAGCCCGATCTGCCTGGAGGGGCGGATCGAGGCGATCCACCCGGTGGGCGGCCCGGACTCGAGGCTGCGTGCACTGGAGATGGCTGTGCAACAAGTCCAGGTCCGCGAGGACCTGCTGGTTCCGGGCCGGGAGAACTACATCGACCCGCTGCGCTGGGACCCGCTGATCATGAAGTTCACCGAGTACTTCGCGGGCGGTCGGCCGGCGTGCCCCTCGTCCCTGGCGCGCGGCTGGCAGATGCCGCCGCTGGCCCTCGACCCCGCCTGACTCGTCGGACGCGAGGGTCTACTCGGACGCGCGGCGGAGGGCTTCGGAGAGGCGCTCGGCGGCAGCCATCACGGCGGGGGCGTGCATCCGGCCGGGCTGCCGGGACAGCCGCTCGATCGGGCCGGACACCGACACTGCGGCGATCACCTTGCCGGAGGGGGAGCGGACGGGCGCCGACACCGAGGCCACGCCCTGCTCGCGCTCGCCGACGCTGTGCGCCCAGCCGCGCCGTCGTACGCCGGCCAGTGCGGCGGCGTTGAACGACGCGTTGTGCAGCCCGCGGTGCATCCGCTCGGGGTCCTCCCAAGCCAGCAGTATCTGGGCTGCCGACCCGGCGCCCATGGTGAGCTGGCTGCCGACCGGGACGGTGTCGCGGAGGCCGGACGGACGCTCGGCGGCGGCCACGCAGACCCGGTAGTCGCCCTGCCGGCGGAACAGCTGCGCGGACTCGCCGGTGATGTCGCGGAGCCGGGCCAGTACCGGGCCGGCGGTGGCGAGCAGCCGGTCCTCGCCGGCCGCGGAGGCGAGCTCGTTCAGACGCGGGCCGAGCACGAACCGGCCCTGCATGTCACGGCCGACCAGGCGGTGGTGCTCGAGCGCGACGGCCAGCCGGTGAGCCGTCGGGCGGGCCAGTCCGGTCGCTGCGACCAGTCCGGCAAGGGTGGCCGGACCGGACTCCAGCGCGGACAGCACCAGGGCTGCTTTGTCGAGTACGCCGACTCCGCTAGAGTTGTCCATGGGACGATATTGACGTCTCGAATCGTGGAACGCAAGTCGCCAGACCGGCCCTCTGAGGAGCACCGTGTAGGCGGTCGTTCAGTGGCATGGATCCATCACACAATCCCTAGGAGCGCAGAGCAATGGGCCGGACGTTGTCGGAGAAGGTCTGGGACGCACACGTCGTGCGTCAGGCTGACGGTGAGCCGGATCTGCTCTACATCGACCTCCACCTCGTGCACGAGGTGACCAGCCCGCAGGCGTTCGACGGGCTGCGGCTGGCCGGCCGCCAGGTGCGCCGCCCGGACCTGACCATCGCGACCGAGGACCACAACGTCCCGACGTACGATGTGGACAAGCCGATCGCCGACCCGGTGTCGCGAACCCAGGTGGAGACACTGCGGCGCAACGCCGAGGAGTTCGGCATCCGGATCCACACCCTCGGCGACGCCGACCAGGGCATCGTGCACGTGATCGGCCCGCAGCTCGGCCTCACCCAGCCGGGCCTGACCGTGGTCTGCGGTGACAGCCACACCTCGACGCACGGCGCGTTCGGTGCGATCGCCTTCGGCATCGGCACCAGCGAGGTCGAGCACGTACTCGCCACCCAGACACTGCCGCAGGCACGGCCGAAGACGATGGCGGTGACCGTCGACGGCGTCCTCACCGAGGGCGTCAGCGCGAAGGACCTGGTGCTGGCGCTGATCGCGCAGGTCGGAACCGGGGGCGGACAGGGCTACATCGTCGAGTACCGCGGCGAGGCGATCCGCGCGCTGTCCATGGAAGCGCGGATGACGATCTGCAACATGTCGATCGAGTGGGGCGCCAAGGCCGGCATGATCGCGCCCGATGAGACCACGTTCGCGTACCTGAAGGACAAGCCGCACGCGCCCGAGGGCAAGGAGTGGGACGCGGCGGTCGAGTACTGGACCAGCCTGGCCACCGACGACGACGCGGTCTTCGACGCCGAGGTGGTGATGCGCGCCGAGGATGTCACGCCGTTCGTCACCTGGGGCACCAACCCGGGTCAGGGCGTGCCGCTGGCCGGCGTCGTACCGTCACCAGACGACTTCGCGAGCGAGAACGACAAGGTCGCCGCCGCCAAGGCGCTGGAGTACATGGACCTGAAGGCCGGTACGCCGATGCGCGAGATCCGCGTCGACACCGTGTTCCTCGGCTCGTGCACCAACGGCCGGATCGAGGACCTGCGCGCCGCCGCCGCCGTGATCGGCGGCCGGAAGGTTGCCGACGGCACCCGGATGCTGGTGGTGCCGGGCTCCGGCCGGGTCCGGCTGCAGGCCGAGGCCGAGGGCCTGGACGTGATCTTCAAGGAGGCGGGCGCCGAGTGGCGCGGCGCGGGCTGCTCGATGTGCCTGGGCATGAATCCGGACCAGCTCGCTCCCGGCGAGCGCAGCGCGTCCACCTCGAACCGGAACTTCGAGGGCCGGCAGGGCAAGGGTGGCCGCACCCACCTGGTGTCGCCGCTGGTCGCCGCCGCGACCGCCGTCACCGGGACCCTGGCCGCACCCGCCGACCTGCCGAACGCCTGAGAGCAAGGGGAATCTTCGCGATGGAAGCCTTCAGCACGCATGCCGGCACCGCGGTCCCGCTGCGGCGCGGCAACGTCGACACCGACCAGATCATCCCGGCCGTCTACCTCAAGCGGGTCACCCGGACCGGCTTCGAGGACGGCCTGTTCGCCGCCTGGCGCAACGACCCTGAGTTCGTCCTGAACAAGCCGGAGTACGACGGGGCCTCCGTGCTGGTCGCGGGGCCGGACTTCGGCACCGGGTCGTCCCGCGAGCACGCGGTCTGGGCGCTGCTCGACTACGGCTTCCGGGTCGTGGTCTCGTCCCGGTTCGGCGACATCTTCCGTGGCAACGCCGGCAAGTCCGGGCTGCTGCCGGCGCTGGTCGAGCAGGACGTCGTCGAGCAGCTGTGGAAGCTGATCGAGGCCGACACGGCGACGGTCGTGACTGTGGACCTGGAGCAGCGCACGATCTCGGCCGGCGACCTGACCGCCTCGTTCGAGATCGACGACTACACCCGCTACCGGCTGCTGAACGGGCTGGACGACATCGGCATCACGCTGTCGCACGAGTCCGCGATCTCCGACTACGAGGCCGGCCGGCCGTCGTACAAGCCGGCCACCCTTCCCGTGAAGGCGTAGCGAGGCCTAGACCCAGCCTCTGCGGGCCGCCTGCATAGGCTGGGTTTGCTGTGGCAGTTGGAGGGGTACCGCGGTGGTACCCTGGACGTCTTGGTTATGACATGGACCGCGAGTCGAGGAGGTGAGGCGCTCATGAGTAGCGATCCCTCCAGTCATACCGTCCTCGCTTGACCTAACACGCCTTTCTCTCTCGGGGTCGGCCGTTTTCGCGGCCGGGGCTCCGCCATGGCGTCGCGGCTGGTCCTCCGACCTGGCCGGCGGTCGAGCAGATGGTTGCCCAGCTCGCCCGTTCTCACGAGTCCGGAGGACCGCCATGTCCGACCTTCGTCGCCTGCCCACCCTGCGTGCGTTCTCGCGCCGGCACGCGGTGCGCCACGCGCCCGCCGCGCAGCCCGCGCCACCCAAGCCGACGACCAGGCCGTACGGCCACAGCGTCGTGGACAGCGCGATCTACCGCGACGGCAGTCGGATCGCGTCACCCCGGTCGCTGGCCGATACCTACCGGAACCTGCACGAGACGCCCGACTCCCTTGCCTGGATCGGCTTGTACCGCCCGGACCAGCGCGAGCTGATGTCGCTGGCGTCCGAGTTCGACCTGCACGAGCTCGCGGTCGAGGACGCCATCACCGCGCACCAGCGGCCAAAGCTCGAGCGGTACGGCGACACCCTGTTCGTCGTGCTCAGGGCAGCGCGCTACGTGGACGCGTCCGAGCAGGTCGAGTTCGGCGAGGTACACGTGTTCGTCGGGCCCGACTTCGTGGTCACCGTGCGGCACAGCGAGGCGCCCGACCTTGCTGCCGTACGGCGCCGGGTGGAGGCCGACCCGGAGCTGCTCGGCCGGGGTACCGAGGCCGTCCTCTACGCGATCATGGACAAGGTGGTGGACGGCTACGAGCCGGTCGTGGCCGGTCTCGAGAACGACATCGACGAGATCGAGACCGAGGTGTTCCGCGGTGACCCGACGGTGTCACGGCGCATCTACGAATTGTCCCGCGAGGTGATCGAGTTCCAGCGCGCGACCCATCCGCTGCAGGACATCCTGGCCGCACTCACCGCCGGGTTCGAGAAGTACTGCGTGGACGAGGAGCTGCAGCGCTCGCTGCGCGACGTCGCCGACCACGTCACCCAGGTGATCGAGCGCGTCGACAGCTTCCGCGAGCTGCTCCGCGACATCCTCACCGTGAACGCCACCCTGGTCGCGCAGAAGCAGAACGAGGAGATGAAGAGCCTCGCGCTGGCGAGCCACGAGCAGAACACCGAGGTCAAGAAGATCTCGGCCTGGGCGGCGATCCTGTTCGCCCCCACGCTGGTCGGCACCGTCTACGGGATGAACTTCGACTTCCAGCCCGAGTTCGGCTGGCGGTTCGGGTACCCGTTCGCGATCTCGATGATGGTGCTGGTCTGCGCCGGCCTGTACGTCGTGTTCAAACGCCGCGACTGGCTCTGAGCATCGCGGGTACGGGTCGTCGTACCTTGTCCCGCAAGGGGCTCGAGATGAGAGGCGACGGCGATGTGGGTGTTCCTGAGCAGGCGTTTCCGGCTATGGCTGATCCTGGTGATCGGGCTGCCGCTGCTGGACTGGTTGCTGGGCAAGCTGAGCGACACGATCCGCGCCAGAAAAGGCGAGAGCCGGATCACCCGCGGCATCGACACCACCCGCGAGGGGGTCCGGGTGGTCCGCAACCGCGGGCGCTGACCGGCTGTCACGCCGGGACGCCGATCCGTTGCGCGACAGCGCTTTCGGCACTCATATGCGGCGAATCGGCGAAAATCCCCTGCAACAAGGGGGTTTCGCCGCGTGGGAGTTTGTGCATAGCGTGCAGAGTCCATAACGTTCACGGAGATCGAGCGCAGTGCTCGACGTCAAGGTTCACGGAGGGAAGCAGTGAACAAGAGCCAGTTGGTCGAAGCGCTCGCTGTGCACTTCGACGGGAATCGCCGCGCGGCGCAGCACGCATTGGAGTCGGTGATCGACACCGTTGAGCGCGAGCTCACCAAGAAGGGCGGCAAGGTCGCGATCACCGGTTTCGGCGCGTTCGAGGCCGTCGAGCGGGGCGCCCGGATGGTCCGCAACCCACGGACGGGGGAGACCAAGCGTGCCAAGAAGACGGTGGTGCCGAAGTTCCGCGCCGGTGCGGAGCTGAAGGCCGTCGTCTCCGGCGCCAAGAAGCTGCCGAAGATCGCGGTGGCGAAGGCCACCGCCACCAAGGCCACGCCGGCCAAGGCGACCGCCACCAAGACGGCGGCGAAGAAGGCCACCCCGGCCAAGGCCACCGCCAGCAAGACGGCGGCGAAGAAGGCGCCCGCGAAGAAGACGGTTGCCAAGAAGGCACCCGCGAAGAAGACGGTTGCCAAGAAGGCTCCCGCCAAGAAGGCACCCGCCAAGAAGGCTCCGGCGAAGAAGGCGGCCGCGAAGCGCGCTGGCTGACCTTCGGCGGTAACGGGTCGAGCAAGAGGCCGGCACTCCTCAGGGGTGCCGGCCTCTCGGCGTCCCGCCCTCTCTGTCGCACCTCCCGCATGGACACGCCGGTGGGGCACGCGACGGACGGCGTGCCGCTACGGGAGGTGCGTCAGGGGAGGGTGATGAAGTGGACGCCGGTGACCGTGAGGGTGTCGCCGGAGCCGGTGGTGTCGAGCCGGACGCGTTGCCCTGGGCGGAGGAAGCGGACCGGGGTGGCCGCGAGTGCCTCCGGGGCGAACGGCAGCTCGACCCCGGTGTCGGTCAGCACCGCACCCGCGCCGGTGCGGTCGTCGTACCTGCTCACGGTGCCCTGCATGGACGTCACCGTATCCGTTCGGAGACGTCGATCGTCGCCAGGACGGCATCCGTTCGTGGTCCGACACCCAGGACGACGGCGGCGGCCAGGTCCGCGGCGGTGTCGACGTCGCGCCGTACCGAGTCGATGCCTTCCAGGGTCACCGGTCTGGCGCCGGACACCAGGTGCGCGGTCGCGGAGTTGCGGCCGAACCGCGGATCCAGGGCGAGGCCGCCCGGCGCGGCGAGCAACGTCGTACCCGTGCCGGCGAAATCGGCCACGTAGCCGCGCGCGGACCCGCACGCGCCCAGCGCCGCGGCCAGCTCGTCCGGCCGCAGCGCCGGCAGGTCGGCGGACAGCGCCGCCACGCCGTGACCGGACCGGATCGCCAGATCGGCGGCGTGGCTCAGCGCCGGGTTCAGGCCGGCATCCGGTTCATCCGGTACGACGCGTGCGCCGAGCCCGGTGACCTCGCGCGCGACCACCCTGTCATCGGTGATGACCACGACACTGGCGACGCCACGGGTGCGCAGCGCGGCGGCGGTAGTGTCGACCGCGAAGGCCACGGCGAGGTCCGTGCGGTGCGTGGGGTAGTCGGCGGCGAGCCGGCTCTTGGCGATCGCCGTACGCTTCACCGGGATCACCACGGTCCAGGAAGCGTCCTCAACATCTGCCATCGGGCAGGATTCTCCCATGACCCACCCGATCGACGTCCGCCAGGAGGTGCCGTGAACCGACAGCGTCCGAAGACCGGTTTCTGGTTCGGATTGGTCGTCGTGATCGTCAAGCCGTTCATGCTGGCGTTCACCAAGCGCGACTGGCGCGGCGGGGAGAACCTACCGAAGTCCGGCGGTTTCGTGGTGGTCACCAACCACATCTCGCATTTCGACCCGGTCGCGCTCGGGCATTATCTCTACGACAACGGCAGGGTCCCGCGGTTGCTCGGCAAGGCCTCGCTGTTCAAGATCCCGGTGTTCGGCCGGATCATCCTGAACGCCGGGATGATCCCGGTGTACCGCGGCTCCGCCGAGGCCGCGCACGCCTTCACCGACGCGGTCAAGGCGGTGGAGCACGGCGACTGCGTGGTGTTCTACCCGGAGGGCACCATCACGCGGGACCCGGACCAGTGGCCGATGACCGGCAAGACCGGCGCCGCCCGGGTCGCGCTCACCACCGGCTGTCCGGTCGTGCCGATCGCGCAGTGGGGTCCGCAGGAGGTCTACGCGCCGTACGGGCACAAGATCCGGCTGCTGCCGCGCAAGACCATGCGACTGTTCGCCGGCGAGCCGGTCGACCTCAGCGCGTTCCAGGGCAAGCCGATCACCGCCGACCTGTTGCAGAAGGCAACGATGGTGCTGATGCACGCGGTCGCGGACCGCCTCGGAACGCTGCGCGGCGAGGCGCCGCCCGCCACACTGTACGATCCGCGCACCGCACGCGCGGCGGATCGTGCCGCTGATAGCGGCGCAGAGAAGCAGGACGGCGAGGAGGACCGATGACGAAGGTGGCGGTGTTCGGGGCCGGTTCATGGGGTACGGCGTTCTCGACGGTGCTCGCCGATGCCGGGAACCAGGTGGCGGTCTGGGGCCGGCGCGAGTCGCTCTGCGAGGCGATCAACGCCGACCACGAGAACCCGGACTACCTGCCCGGCGTACGGCTCCCCGACGCCATCACCGCCACCCATGACCCGGCCGCGGCTGCCGACGGCGCGGAGGCCGTGGTGCTCGCGGTGCCGAGCCAGTCACTGCGCGAGAATCTGGCCGACTGGGCCGGCGTACTGCCCTCGGCGGCCCCGCTGGTCAGCCTGATGAAGGGCGTCGAGGTCGGCACCACGAAGCGGATGAGCGAGGTGATCGCCGAGCTCACCGGCGCCGGCCCGGAACGGATCGCCGTCGTCTCCGGCCCGAACCTCGCCCGCGAGATCGCCCAGGGCCAGCCGGCCGCGAGCGTCGTCGCCTGTGCCGACGAGGGCACCGCGGAACGGCTGCAGAAGCTGTGCCACTCGCCGTCGTTCCGGCCGTACACGAACACCGACGTGGTCGGGTGCGAGCTCGGCGGCGCCACCAAGAACGTGATCGCGCTCGCCGTCGGGATGGCCGTCGGCCTCGGGTTCGGCGACAACGCCCGGGCCTCGGTGATCACGCGCGGCCTGGTCGAGACCGCGCGTCTGGGTACGGCGCTCGGCGCGGACGTGCACACGTTCTCCGGCCTCGCCGGCCTGGGCGACCTGGTCGCCACCTGCTCGTCGCCGCTGTCGCGCAACCGCACCTTCGGCGAGAAGCTCGGCAAGGGCCTGTCCGTCGACGAGATCGCCGCCGCCTCCCGCCAGGTCGCCGAAGGCGTCAAGTCCTGCGCCTCCATCACCGCGCTCGCGCACAACCACGACGTCGAGATGCCGATCGTCGAGCACGTCACCCGGGTGGTGTCCGGCGAGATGACCCCGAAGGACATGCTCGTCAGCCTGATCTCCCGCTCCGCCAAGTCCGAACGCTGGGGCTGACCTCTCCGCGTCGCCCGGATCTCGTCGTACTGCCGTCCGGCGACTTGGTCACAAGGGCCCGATGAACGGCGACACGCCGGGTCACGAGGGCCCGATGAACGGGGTTCAGGCGGTGGCGAGGGAGTCTAGGGAGGTGTCTACCTGGGCGGGGGAGAGGACGTGCTGGATCACCATGGTGGCGGCGCCGATGACGCCGGCACGGACGCCCGCGCGTGAGACCACGACCTGGAGCTCCATGGTTGCCAGTGGCAACGAGCGGCCGTAGACGACCTCGCGGACCCCGGCCAGCAGGCTGTCGCCGGCCTGGGCGAGCGAGCCGCCGATCACGATCACGGACGGGTTCAGCAGGCTGACGCAGGCGGCCAGCACGGTTCCGATCTCGCGGCCGGCCTGGCGGACCGCGTTGGTCGCGGTGACGTTGCCGGAACGGACCAGGTCGACGACCGCGGCACTGCCGGGCGCGTCCAGCCCTTCCGCACGCAAGCCCTGCGCGACGGCAGCGGCTGACGCCACGGCCTCGAGGCAGCCGGTGTTGCCGCAGCGGCAGACCACGTTGCTGCCGGACGGGGTCTGCACGTGGCCGAGGTCGCCCGCGGCGCCCTGGGCTCCGCGGTGCAGCCGGCCGCCGCTGATGATGCCGGCGCCGATACCGGTGGCGACCTTGACGAACATCAGGTGGTCGACCGCGGCGTACTCGGTGGCGTACTCGCCGAGCGCCATGATGTTCACGTCGTTGTCGACCAGCACCGGTGCGCCGAGCTGTCCGACCAGGTGCCCGACCACGTCGTAGTCGTCCCAGCCGGGCATGATCGGCGGATGGTTCGGCCGGCCGGTGGAGTGCTCGACCGGGCCGGGCAACCCGACGCCGGCGCCGGCCAGGTCCTCGACCCGCCGGCCGGACCGCTGGAGCAGCTCGCGGCCGAAGCTGGCGATCTCGCCGAGCACCCGGGCCGGTCCCTCGACGATGTCCAGCGACTCGGTGATGCTGTCCTGGATCTGCCCGGACAGGTCGGTCAGCGCGACGGTCAGGTGGGTGGCTCCGACGTCGGCCGCGAGCACCACCTTGGCCTGCGGGTTGAACGCGAACCGGGCCGGTGGCCTACCGCCCGTGGAAGCCGCCTCACCGGACGGTACGACGAGCCCGCTGGCGAGCAGTGCGTCGACCCGGCCGGCGACCGTGGAGCGGGCCAGCCCGGTGAGCTCGATCAGCTCCGCACGCGTCCGCGGCCGGCCGTCGAGCAGCATCTGCAGCAGCATGCCTGTTCCTGGTGTGGCCAGCGAGAGCGGGACTGGTGACGCGTTCATCGTCGGTGACGATACACGACTTCAGCATCACAGATCCGCACTTAATGCGGCTGTGACAAAACTTTTGCTTGACAGAAATCAGAAGTCTCTCTAGCGTCCCAAGGCATGGCGGCAGTGTCTGAGGTCACGTCCACGGATCGGGTCCGACCCGGTGCCGGCGCGGCACCGTTACGGGTCGGGATCGTCGGCGGCGGCTTCATGGGCCGGGTGCACGCGCACGCTGCCCGGGTCAGCGGCGCGGTCGTTGCTGGCGCGGTCGGGTCACGTCCCGATCGCGCGTCCGCGGCCGCCGCTGCGACCGGCGCGGAGGCGGGGTACGCGACGGTCGACGAACTGCTGGCCGATGCCGCGGTCGACGTGGTGCACGTGTGTACGCCGAACGCCCAGCACGTCCCGGTCAGCCTGGCGGCCTTCGAGGCCGGCAAGCACGTGGTCTGCGAGAAGCCGCTGGCCACGTCCGCAGCCGACGCCGCCCGGCTGGTCGACGCGGCGAGCGCGGCGGGACTGGTGAACACGGTCCCCTTCGTCTACCGCTACCACCCGATGGCGCGGGAGATGCGGGCCCGGATCGCGGCCGGTGAGGCGGGCCGGATCAGCGCCGTGCACGGCAGCTACCTACAGGACTGGATGACCGGCGCGGACGACCACGACTGGCGGGTCGACGAGCTCGCCGGCGGACCGTCCCGGGCGTTCGCGGATATCGGTTCGCACTGGTGCGACCTGGCGGAGTTCGTCACCGGCGAGCGGATCGCGGCACTGAGCGCACTCACCAGCACGGTCCAGCTGCAGCGCGGCGAGACCGTCGTACGCACCGAGGACCTCGCCACCGCGCAGTTCCGGACCGCGTCCGGGATCCTCGGCACCGTGCTGGTCAGCCAGGTCGCCGCCGGCCGGAAGAACCGGCTGTACCTGGAGGTGTCCGGTACGACGGCCAGCCTCGGCTTCGACCAGGAGAACCCCGAGCAGCTGTGGCTCGGCCGCCGCGACGCCAGCAGCGTGCTGGTTCGCGACCCGGAGACGCTGAGCGAGCCGGCCGCACGGGTCAGCAGGCTTCCGGCCGGGCACGCGCAGGGCTACCAGGACGCGTTCGACTCGTTCGTCGCCGACAGCTACGCGGCGGTCCGCGGCGACCGGCCGGACGGCCTGCCGGTGTTCGCCGACGGCGCGCGGGCGGCGCGGATCGTCGACGCCGTGATGCGATCGGCCGCTGCCGACGGTGCCTGGACGGAGGTCGACGGATGACCGATCCGCTGGTCCGGATGACGGGGATTCGCAAGAGGTTCTTCGGCGTACCCGTGCTGCGCGGCGTCGATCTCGAGCTGTACGCCGGCGAGGTGCACGCCCTGGTCGGCGAGAACGGCGCCGGCAAGTCGACCCTGATGAAGGTGCTGGCCGGCATCCACAAGCCGACCGCGGGCACTGTCGAGGTGGCCGGCGAGACGCTCGAGCTGAGCTCGCCGCGGGCCGCCCAGGACTCCGGTATCGCGATCATCCACCAGGAGCTGACGCTGCTGCCGGATCGCACCGTCGCCGAGAACGTGTTCCTCGGCCGGGAGCCGACCCGGTACGGCATCGTGGTGGATCGGCGGAGGATGGCGGCGGAGACCGCCCGGCTGCTGGACTGGCTCGGCGAGCCCGGGATCTCGCCGACGGCCGGCGTCCGCGGACTCTCGGTCGCGCAGCAGCAGGTGGTCGAGATCGTGAAGGCGCTCGCGGTCGACGCCCGGGTGCTGGCGATGGACGAGCCGACCGCGGCGCTCGCGGACCACGAGGTCGAGCTGCTGTACACGATGGTTCGCCGGCTGACCGAGCGCGGGATCGCGGTGTTGTACGTGTCGCATCGGCTCACCGAGGTGTACGACCTGAGCCAGAAGATCACCGTGCTCAAGGACGGTGCGATGGTCACCAGCCGGCCGACCACGCAGCTCAGCAGTGACCAGCTGGTCCGGGCGATGGTCGGCCGCGAGCTCGGCGAGCTGTTCCCGGACAGGGCCACCGAGACCGGCGATGTACGGCTGGAGATCCGTGCCGGCGGCAACGACCGGCTGCGGGACGTCGACCTTACCGTGCGGGCCGGCGAGATCGTCGGTGTCGCCGGCCTGCAGGGATCCGGTCGTACGGCCCTCGCGCAGGCGGTCACCGGCGTGGACCCGCTGGCCCGCGGCGAGCTGCTCATCGACGGCCGGCCGATCAGGCTGCGCAACCCACGCGCCGCCATCGCGGCCGGGATCGCCTACGTCACCGAGGACCGCAAGTCCGAGGGACTCGCGTTGCATCAGCCGGTGCGCGACAACGCCCTGCTCGTCCGCCGTGCCTCGCGTGGCGCGCTCACAGGGGTTCGGCAGCGGTCGGTCCCTGGCGGGTCCACCGACGTGGACGACCTGCTCGGCCGGCTGGCCGTGACGACCGGCCGCAGCAACGACGAGGTGCGGTACCTGAGCGGCGGCAACCAGCAGAAGGTGGTGATGGCGAAGTGGCTCGCGATCGCACCCCGGGTGCTGGTGGTGGATGAGCCGACCCGCGGTATCGACGTCGGGGCCCGGGCGGCGCTGTACGAGCTGCTGCGAGGCCTGGCGCGGGACTCCGGGGTCGCGATCCTGATGGTCTCCAGCGAGCTGCCCGAGGTGATCGGGATGAGCGACCGGGTGCTGGTGATGCACCGTGGCTCGATCGCCGGTGAGCTTCCGGCCGGGCCGACCGAGGAGGCCGTGATGGAGCTGGCCACCGGCTACACGACGGCGCTCGCCAATGGGGGAGCGACATGACGACGATCGCACTGCCCGCGCGCAAGGTGCAGTTCCGGCTGGACGCCACCGCGATCGTGTACCTGGCGCTGTTCGCGCTGCTGGTGATCGGCAGCATCGTGGTCGCCGCCCGCGGCGGTGGCGTGCTGCTCGACCAGGCCGGGATCCTGAAGATCCTCACCGGCTGTACGGCGCTCGGGCTGGTCGCGATCGGCCAGACGCTCGCCGTGGTGGCCGGATCGCTCGACCTGTCGGTGGCATACCTGATCGGGTTGTGCTCGCTGGTGACGGCCGAGGTGATGGCCGGGCAGGGCTCGATGATGCTGCCGGCCGTACTCGCCGCGCTCGGCGTCGCCGCGCTCGTCGGGCTGGTCAACGGCGTCGTGATCACCGCGCTGCGGGTCAACGCGTTCATCGCCACGCTCGGGATGGCGCTGATCCTCAAAGGCGTGCTGGAGAGCCGGTACACCGGACCCGCGGGCAGCACGACGAAGGACTTCCAGCGGCTCGGGTACGACCGGATCGGCCCGGTGCCGGTCTCCTTCCTGCTGCTGCTCCTGGTCGCGGTGGGCGCCTGGTGGTTCCTGGCCAGGACCCGGCCGGGCTACCACATGTACGCCGTCGGCGGCGATATCGAGTCGGCCCGGGTGTCCGGGGTACGGACCAGCCGGACCATCGTGCTGGCGCACGTGCTGTGCTCGCTCGCGGCCGGCGCCACCGGCGTGTTCCTGGCGAGCCGGCTCGGCTCCGGGGCGCCGTACGTCGGGACCGACGCGGGCTACGACCTGCAGTCGATCGCGGCGGTGGTGCTCGGCGGCACCGTGCTCGCGGGTGGCCGCGGCGGGGTGGCCGGCACGGTCGGCGGGGTGATGATCCTGTCGGTGCTGGACACCATCTTCGACGACCTGGGCGTGAACTCGTTCTTCAAGGACGTGGTCCGGGGCGTCATCATCATCGTCGCCGTCGCGCTGTACGCACGTGGCAGGCTGGCGCGGCGGCGGCTCGTAACTCCGCCGGCGGGAGCGGACCAGTGAGCGCCGCGGGTACGGCGGCCCGGCTCTCGTCGCGGTCACCCGGGTTCCCCCGGCTCGCGACGGGGCTCGCGCCGGTCCTCGTCGTACTGCTCCTGCTGCTGGTGCTGCTCGCGTTCGTCGGCCCGGCGTACGAGTCGCCGAGCGGGTACATCGCGCTGCTGAAGCGGTCCGCGCCGCTGATGATCCTCGCGATCGGCCAGTACTTCGTGATCGTCGCGGGCGAGTTCGACCTGTCGGTCGGCTCGCTGGTCACCGCCGAGGTGGTGATCGCCGCACGGTTGCTCGAGGGCGACGAGTCGAGGACCTGGTCGGTGATCGCGCTGCTGCTCGGGTTCGGCGTCCTGGTCGGGCTGGTGAACGGCCTCATCACCACCAAGCTCAGGGTGCCGTCGTTCATCGTCACGCTCGGCATGTTGCTGGTGCTGGAGGGTGCGGTGTTCCTCTGGACCGGCGGAGCACCCCGCGGTGCGCTGACCACCGAGTTCCGGAAGTGGGGCCGGGCCCAGCTCGGCACCGAGGGCATCCTCGCCCAGATCCCGTACGCCGTGCTGGTCCTGGTCGTCATCGCCGTCGCGGCAGTGCTGTTCATGCGCTCCGGTACCGGCCGGACGCTGATGGCCACCGGCGACAACGACACCGCGGTCCGGCTGGCCGGCGGCCGGGTGGACGCCATGCGGATCGGCGCGTTCGTGCTGTCCGGACTGCTCGCCGCGGTCGCCGCGATCCTGCTCGGCGGCTACTCCGGCGTGTCCGCTCAGGTCGGACGCGGGCTGGAGTTCGAGGCGATCACCGCGGTGGTGCTCGGCGGAGTCGTGCTCGGCGGCGGCCGCGGTTCGGTGATCGCCGCGATGGCCGGCGCGCTCACGCTGCGGGCGCTGTTCGCGGTGCTGAACCTGCTCGGCGTCTCCGGTGCGCTGGAGTCGACAGTGCAGGGCGTGATCATCATCGCCGCGGTCGCGTACGCCTCGTCCGAGTCCGGGCTGCGCGACCTGCTGGTCCGAAGACCGGGCTGGAGCGGCAGCTCGCAACCACCGGCCAGTACGGCAGAGGACCCACCTCCCGAGACCACCCCCGTCCCATCCACCTCATTCGTGTCTTCTGAGCCCGACACAAACCCAGAAACCCCTGAGAGGGGAACGTCATGACCAGCAAGAAGTGGCAGGCGGTCGCCGCCATCGGCACCGTTGCCCTGCTCGCGCTCGCGGGCTGTTCCAGTGACGTACCGGACGACGCGGGGGCGTCACCGGGAGCATCGACCAGCCCGGGGGCCGACGACGCCTCGCCGAGCAGCGACACGGGTGAGCAGTCGAAGTTCTTCAACCAGGCCGACTACGACAAGCAGCTCGCGCTCCGGTCGGCGACGCCCGAAGGAGCCGAGGGCAAGCCGTGGGAGCAGGCGCTCGAGCCGGCGTACGTGGACACCGCGAAGTACAAGAAGGCAGGCCCGTACACCATCTGCTTCTCCAACGCGGCGCTGGACAACCCGTGGCGGCAGGTCGGCTACAAGAACATGCAGGCCGAGGTGGGGCTGCACCCCGAGATCAAGACCTTCACCGTGCTGGACGCCGAGGCCAAGGACGACAAGCAGATCTCCGACCTTCAGTCGCTGTCCGGCAAGGGCTGCAGCGCGATCATCGTCTCGCCGAACACCACCGCGACGCTCACCCCGGCGGTCGAGAAGGCCTGCGCCACCGGCGTGCCGATCATCGTGTTCGACCGCGGCGTGAACACCAAGTGCCCGGTGACGTTCATCCACCCGATCGGCGGTTACGCGTTCGGCGCCAGCGGGGCGGAGTTCCTCAAGGAGAAGGTGAAGCCGGGTGGCAAGATCCTTGCCCTGCGCATCCTTCCGGGCGTCGATGTGCTGGAGACCCGCTGGTCGGCGGCGAAGCAGATCTTCGACGGCAGTGAGCTGAAGGTCGTCGGCGTGGAGTTCTCCCAGGGCGACGCGGCGAAGACCAAGAGCATCGTGTCGGACTACATCCAGCGCGAGGGCACCATCGATGGCGTCTGGATGGACGCGGGCGCGACCGCCGTACCGGCGATCGAGGCGTTCGAGGACGCCGGCGTGGAGGTCCCCGCGTTCGTCGGTGAGGACCAGCAGGACTTCCTGCGGATGTGGCAGGACAAGAAGCTGACCGCGATCTCGCCGACCTACCCGACGTACCAGTGGCGGACGCCGGTGATCGCTGCGCTGAAGATCCTCAAGGGCGAGAAGGTGCCGTCGGAGTGGATCCTGCCGCAGCCGACGATCACCGACACCGACCTGGCGCAGTACATCGACACCTCGATGCCGCCGCTGCACTACGCGATGTGCGGCTGCAAGGACCTGCCCGGCTACCCGCAGAAGTGGAAGTGACCCATCCGCTAGGCGTCTCCACCTGGGTCTGGGCGTCCCCGCTGGACGACCGGACCCTGGTGGAGCTCGCGGCGAAAATCGCCGGCTGGGGGTTCGACGTGATCGAGCTGCCGGTGGAAAACCCGGGCGACTGGGACCCTGCGGCGGCGGCCCGGGTGCTGGCCGACCAGGGGCTCCGGGCAACGGTCTGCCTGGTGATGCCGCCCGGGCGGGAGCTGGTCGATGCCTCCGCTTCGGTGCTACGGGACACGCAGGACTACTTGCGGCACGTGGTCGACGTGGCGGCAGAGGTGGGGTCCCGGGTGATCGCCGGCCCGGCGTACACCTCGGTCGGCCGCACGTGGCGGATCACCGACCGGGCGCCGCTGTACGCCGAGCTGCGGGAGAACCTGGCCCCGGTGGTCTCGCATGCGGCGGCTGCGGACGTGGCGGTCGCGGTCGAGCCGCTGAACCGGTACGAGACCAGCCTGCTGAACACGGTCGGCCAGACGCTGGAGGCGTTGGGCGAGCTGCTCGGCCCGTCCTGCGGAGTCGGCCTGGACACGTACCACCAGAACATCGAGGAGCGCGACGTCGCGGCCGCGATCCGGTCCGCGGCCGGGCACATAGCGCACGTCCAGGTGTGCGCGAACGACCGTGGCGCGCCGGGTGCGGACCACCTCGACTGGCCCGGGATCGTCGTGGCGCTGGCCGACGCGTCGTACGACGGGCCGTTGTGCATCGAGTCGTTCACGCCGGACAACGACGTGATCGCGACCGCCGCCTCGATCTGGCGACCCCTCGCAGAGTCGCCGGACCGGCTCGCGCGTGATGGGCTGAACCATCTGACCAAGCTGTTGCGTTCGTAAGGAGCCTGAGAGATGCCGCGTCCGATCACCTTGTTCACCGGGCAGTGGGCCGACCTGCCGTTCGAGGAGGTCTGCCGGCTGGCCGCGTCCTGGGGGTACGACGGGGTGGAGATCGCCTGCAACGGCGACCACTTCGACGTTCGCCAGGCGCTGGACGACCCGTCGTACGTCGCCGGCCGTCGCGAGATCCTGGAGCGGAACGGCTTGAAGGCGTGGGCGATCTCGAACCACCTCGTCGGCCAGGCCGTGTGCGACGACCCGATCGACTTCCGGCACCAGGCGATCATCCCGGCCCGGGTGTGGGGTGACGGCGACCCGGAGGGCGTCCGCAAGCGGGCCGCCGCCGAGCTGGCCGACACCGCCCGGGCCGCGCGGGCGTTCGGCGTCGACGTCGTGGTGGGCTTCACCGGGTCGCGGATCTGGCAGTACGTCGCGATGTTCCCGCCGGTGCCGGCCTCGGTGATCGAGGGCGGATACGACGACTTCGCTTCGCGCTGGAATCCCATTCTCGACGTGTTCGACAACGAGGGCGTGCGGTTCGCCCACGAGGTGCACCCGGGCGAGATCGCGTACGACTACTGGACCACCGTCCGCACGCTCGAGGCGGTCGGCCACCGGGAGGCGTTCGGGCTGAACTGGGACCCGAGCCACATGGTCTGGCAGGACATCGACCCGGTCGGGTTCCTGTGGGACTTCAAGGACCGGATCTACCACGTGGACTGCAAGGACACCCGCAAGCGGATGGACAACGGCCGGAACGGGCGGATGTCCTCGCACCTGCCCTGGGGCGACCCGAGGCGCGGCTGGGACTTCGTCTCCACCGGCCACGGCGACGTCGCCTGGGAGGACTGCTTCCGGGTGCTGAACGCGATCGGGTACTCGGGCCCGATCTCGATCGAGTGGGAGGACGCCGGCATGGACCGCCTCACCGGCGCCGCCGAGGCCGTCGAGGTGGTCCGCCGCCTGGCCTTCGACAAGCCCGAGTCGTCCTTCGACTCCGCCTTCGCCACCGACAGCTAACGCTGGTACTGGGCCCAACCAACGCTGGTGCTGGGCCCAACCACCTCTGGCGTTCATCGGTCGGTTTGCGACGGCTTGTGGACAACGCCGGAGCCTGACCGCCGGCGATCACCCGGCCGGTTGTCCACAAGCCGTCGCAAACCGACCGATGAACGCAGGGGAGCGGTGGAGGCGGCCGGAGGTCAGGGGGCGGCGAGGGCCTGGTCCAGGTCGGTCCAGAGGTCCTCGACGTGCTCGATGCCTACGGAGAGGCGGAGCAGGGTCTCGGGGATGGTGGGGGACTCCGAGGGCCAGCGGCGGCGGCGTTCGAGCATCGACTCGATACCGCCGAGGCTGGTGGCGTGCACCCAGAGCCGGACCCGTTCGCAGACCCGGTCCGCGTCGGCCCCGTCGCCGGCGACCTCGACGGCGAGCACCGCGCCGTACCCGGCCATCTGGCGGCTCGCGAGCACGTGGCCGGGGTCGTCCGGGAGGCCTGGGTAGCGCACGCGGCCGACCCGGGGGTGCTCGGCGAGTCGCTGAGCCAGGAGAAGCGCGTTGTGCTGGGCGCGGTCCAGCCGCAGCGCCAGGGTGCGGATCCCGCGCAGCGCGAGCCAGGCCTCCATCGGGCCGGGTACCGCGCCGAGGTTGCGCCGCCGCGCCGCCAGCTCGTCGTACAGCGTGGTCCCCGAGGAGTCGCCGCCGGTCACCACGGCACCGAGCACGACGTCGGAGTGCCCCGAGAGGAACTTGGTCGCGGAATGCACCACCAGGTCCGCGCCGAGCGTCAGCGGCCGTTGCAGCAGCGGGGTGGCGAAGGTGTTGTCGACGGCAACGATCGCGCCGGCCTCGCGGGCCGCCGTACAGATCGAGGTCAGGTCGGCGACCTCCAGCGCCGGGTTGGTCGGCGACTCGGCCCACAGCATCGCCGCGTCCCGGACGGCGTCCGCGACCGCGGCGGTGTCCGCGATGTCCACCCGTTCGACGGCGACCCGCCCGGTCGCGGCCTGCTGGTCGAGTAGGGCCAGCAGCCCGCTGTAGCCGTGCTGCGGCACCACTACCCGGCCGCCCAGCGGCACCAGGTCGAGCACCGCGGACGTCGCCCCCATCCCGGACGCGAACGCGAGCGCCCGGCCGCCCTCCAGCTCGCCGAGCACGTCCTGCAGCGCCGACCAGGTCGGGTTGCCGAACCGGCCGTACGCGAGCGGCCCGCCGGCGACGTATGTCGCGGCGAACGTCACCGGCTCGGTCAGCGGCGCGTCGGGCTCGCGGGCGGGCCGGCCGGCGTGCACCACGAGGCTGGCAGGATCCAGGTTCGTCATGTCCGTTAGGGTCGCAGGATGACTGACAGCCCGCGCAAGCCCCGGGTCGCCGTGGTGTTCGGCGGCCGGTCCAGCGAGCACGCGATCTCGTGCATCACCGCGGCCGGTGTGCTCAAGGTGATCGACACCGACCAGTACGACGTGGTGCCGGTCGGCATCCGTACCGATGGCCGGTGGGTGCTGGACAGCGGTGACACCGAACGGCTCTCGCTCACCGACGGCAAGCTGCCCGAGGTGGATGCTGCGGCGCTGCCGGTGCTGGTCGGGTCCCACCGCGAGCTGGTGGTCAGCGAGCCCGGGCAGGTGCCGCGCACGCTCGGCGAGGTGGACGTGGTGTTCCCGCTGCTGCACGGGCCCTGGGGCGAGGACGGCACCCTGCAGGGCCTGATGGAGATGTCCGACATGCGGTACGTCGGCGCCGGGGTGCTGGCGAGCGCGATCGGGATGGACAAGCAGTACATGAAGGTCGTGTTCGAGGCGGCCGGCCTGGAGGTCACGCCGTACGTCGTGATCCGGGGCCGGGACTGGCGCCGGGACACGCAGGCGTGCCGGGACGCGGTCGACAAGCTCGGCTACCCGGTGTTCGTGAAGCCGGCCCGCGGCGGCTCGAGCCTGGGCATCAGCCGGGCGTCCGGGCCGGACGAGCTGGACGCCGCGGTCGCGGAGGCGCAGCGGCACGACCCGAAGGTGATCGTGGAGGCGTCCGCGAACGACCCGCGTGAGATCGAGTGCGGCGTGCTCGGCGGGCTCGGCGGCGCGGCGCCGGACGTGAGCGTCTGCGGCGAGATCGTGGTCGACGGCGGCGGGCACGAGTTCTACGACTTCGAGACCAAGTACCTGCCGGAGGGCGCGGAGTACACCCAGCTCACGGTGCCCGCGGACCTGCCCGAGGAGGTCGCGGTGCAGGTCCAGGCGCAGGCGCTGACCGCGTTCGACGCGATCGAGTGCGAGGGCCTGGCCCGGGTGGACTTCTTCCTGGACGCCGACGGCCGGGTGATCATCAACGAGATCAACACCATGCCCGGGTTCACCCCGACGTCGATGTTCCCGCGGCTGTGGGCCGCCAGCGGCGTCGACTACCCGGCACTGGTGGACCGGCTGATCCGGCTCGCGCTGGACCGCCCCACCGGCCTGCGCTGACCCCCGCCGAACCGCTCGCCGGGCCTGCCCTGACCGCGAGCGTGTTCACGAATCGCCATGCGGAAGCGCTCTCACATGGCGATTCGTGAACACAGTCGGGTCAGGTGCAAGGCTGGACCAGCTCGTTGTACTGCGATACCGCGCCGGCGAGGTCGATGAGGGCGTTCGCCTCCGGCGCGTAGTCGTCCGGCACCGCCACCTCGACGTACAGCTCGCGCCCGATCGTGGTGAAGACGACCCCGTTCTCGGCCGGCTCCGCGAACCAGCCGACGCCGTTCACCTCGAAGCACTGCGACTGCGCGGTAGCCAGCTCGGCCGGTGGTGCCACCCCGCAGGCCAGCTCGATCGGCGGGTCGCCCCAGGCGGCGGTGATCAGGCTGTCCGGGAGCACCTTGCGCGAGCCCTCGCCGAGCACCTCGTCCGGCAGTGCGTGCACCAGCCGTTCACATGCCTCGATCACCGACGGTGCCGGAGACGGTACGGCGACCGGCACGCCGGAGTCGCAGCCTGCCGTTGCCGCCAGCAACAGGATCGCCAGTGGCAGTGCGGTCCGGCTCAGATGTGCACCACCGGGCACGTGAGGGTGCGGGTGATACCGGGGACGTTCTGGACCTTGGCCACGACCAGCTTGCCGAGCTCGTCGACGTTGCGGGCCTCTGCACGCACGATCACGTCGTACGGGCCGGTCACGTCCTCTGCCAGCGTCACGCCTTGCACCTCGGCGATCTGCTGCGCCACGTCGGCTGCCTTGCCGACCTCGGTCTGGATCAGGATGTAGGCCTGGACCACCACGTCGCTTCTCCACTCAGTAGTACCCACAACGTCAAGCGGCCCGTCGAGCCGACCGGCTGTACTGGCGACCCTCGGGGCGTACTCCTTGGGCGATCACGGTACCCCCTACGGTCCCCGGCTCACACCCCGGCCGGGACGGGCTAGGGTCGGGGAGCGGCGACGGACGAGCTCCCGGGAGGTCATCGAGTGGGCGAGACACTGGCTGGGACCGGCGAGTTCGGGGTGATCGCGGCCGTCACGGGCGGGCTGAAGCAGGGCGACGACGTGCTGGTCGGCCCGGGCGACGACGCCGCGGTGGTCGCGGTCCCGGACGGCCGGATGGTGATCACGGTCGACCTGATGTTCGAGGGCAGGCACTTCCGTCGGGACTGGTCCGAGCCGTACGACGTGGGCCGCAAGGCCGCCGCGCAGAACCTGGTCGACATCGCCGCGATGGGAGCACGGCCGACCTCGATGGTCGTCGGTCTCGCCGCGCCCGCGGACCTGCCGACGTCCTGGGTGACGGAGCTGTCCCGCGGGCTGGTCGACGAGAGCGAGCCGCTCGGCGTCAGCATCGTTGGCGGTGACACCGTGCAGGGCGACAAGATCGTGGTCTCCGTGACGGCGTTCGGCACACTCGAGGGCCGCAGGCCGGTGCTGCGCTCGGGTGCCCGGCCGGGCGACGAGGTCGCGGTGGTCGGGCGGCTCGGCTGGGCGGAGGCCGGGTACGCCGTGCTGGCCCGCGGGTTCCGCTCGCCGCGAGCCGTGGTCGAGGCGCACCGGCGCCCGGAGCCGCCGTACGACGAGGGTCCGCGCGCCGCGATCGCGGGAGCGTCGGCGATGTGCGACGTCAGCGACGGGCTGCTCGCCGATCTCGGCCACATCGCGGCGGCCAGCGGCGTCACGATCGACGTACGGTCCCGGACACTGACCGTGGACGAGCCGCTGCAGGCGGTCGCCGCGGCGACCGGGAAGGAGCCGCTGTCGTTCGTGCTCACCGGCGGTGAGGACCACGCGCTGGTGGCGACCTTCGAGCCGGCCGACGTACCGGAGGGCTGGCGGGTGATCGGTGCGGTTGCCGAGGGCAACGACAACCGCCCGGCAGGTACCGTGACCGTGGATGGCGAACCGTACGAGGGAGACCAGGGCCATGCCCACTTCCGCAGCTGAGCACCCGCCACGGGTGCTGACCATCGCCGGCTCGGACTCCGGTGGTGGCGCCGGCATCCAGGCCGACCTGAAGACGATGCTGGCCTGCGGCGTGCACGGGATGAGCGTGCTGACCGCGATCACCGCGCAGAACAGCGTCGGTGTGCAGGACGCCTGGGAGCTGGACCGGGACTGGGTCCGGACCCAGTTCCGCAGTGTCGTCGACGACATCGGCGTGGACGCGGTGAAGACCGGCATGCTCGCGTCGGCCGCAATGGCCGAGTGCGTCGCGGACCTGCTGGAGACGCTGCCGGACGACGTACCGGTGGTGATCGACCCGGTGTCGGTGTCCAAGCACGGCGACCCGCTGCTGCTCGCCGACGCGATGGCGTCGCTGCGGAAGCGGATCGTGCCGCTGGCGACCGTGCTCACCCCGAACCTGACCGAGCTCGGCCCGGTCGCCGACGTCGTACTGGCGACGCCGGCCGACCGGGAGGAGGCCGCCCGGCGGCTGCTCGACGCGGGCGCGGGCTGGGTGCTGGTCAAGGGCGGGCACGACCCCGGCGACGAGGCGATCGACGTGCTGCACGGGCCGGACGGGCGGCGGGAGTTCCGCGCGCTGCGCGCCGACAACAGGCACACGCACGGCACCGGCTGCACGCTCGCCAGCGCGACCGCGTCGTACCTCGCGCAGGGCTACGACGTGCCCGCGGCGGTCGGTGCGGCGAAGGAGTACGTGACCGGGGCCGTGCACGCCGGCTTCGCGCTGGGATCCGGGATCGGCCCCGTGGACCACGCGTGGCGCTTCCGGTGAACCCGCCGGTCGAGGGACGGTGTGACGAGTGCGGGTTCGACTACGACGAGCAAGATCTGGCCGGTGTGCTGGACCGGCTCGGCCGGGTGGCGGGGGAGTTCGGCGGGCTGCTCGCGGCCGCGGCTGACGACGCGGTACGCCGCCGGCCGGACCCGGACACGTGGTCGGCCCTGGAGTACAGCTGCCACGTCCGCGACGTGCTCGACGTCCAGACCCGCCGGATCGCGCAGACGCTGGCCGAGGACGTGCCGGCGTACGTGCCGATGAACCGCGAGCAGCGGCTGGTCGACGAGCGGTATGGCGAGCAGGACCCGGCGGCCGTGACGCGCGAGCTGGAGAGCCGCGCGGCGGAGTTCCTCGCGGCCGCCGCGGCGCTGGACGCGGTCCAGCTGGAGCGCACCGGGATCTACA
>Ga0075418_10001472_pt1 | contig 26699 bp, 24 predicted proteins | sample SoiMetdeltSBSDD2_FD_81776 | JGI IMG/M metagenome (GOLD analysis project Ga0075418, IMG submission 81776) | Bulk soil microbial communities from a Populus tree surrounding site in Tennessee, USA - Soil MetaG P. deltoides SBSDD2 | ecosystem: Environmental > Terrestrial > Soil > Tree plantation...
GCGGCAGCATCCGGCTCGATGGACAGCCGATCGGCGGCAAGGCCACCGAGGACATCGTGCGTCTCGGCGTCGGCCATGTGCCGGAGGGCCGTGGCACGTTCGCTCGCCTGACGGTTGACGAGAACCTGCGCGTTGCCACGCACGCCCGCAGGGACAAGGCCGCCGTTGAGCGCGACCGCGACATGGTGCTTGAGTACTTTCCCATCCTCAAAGAGCGCCTCACGCAGCAGGCCGGTACGCTGTCGGGCGGCGAACAGCAGATGCTGGCGATCAGTCGTGCGCTGATGCTGGGCCCGCGCCTCATGCTGCTCGACGAACCGTCCTTCGGGCTTGCGCCGCTGATCGTGCAGGAGATTTTCCGCATCATGCGCCGCATCAACAGCGAGGCGCGCGTCAGCATGCTGTTGGTCGAACAGAATGCCGCGCTCGCGCTCGATCTGGCCGACCACGCCTACGTACTGGAGACGGGTCGTGTGGTGCTGTCGGGAGAAGCCGCGGTGGTGAAGAGCGACGCGGCAATCCGCAAATCCTATCTCGGCTACTAGGGAGCGCCGACGGCATGGAGCAGCTCATCCAGCAGATTGCCTCGGGCCTTGCCAACGGCGCCATCTACGCCAGCCTGGCGCTGGCGCTGGTGATGATCTTCGTATCGACCGATCACATCAACTTCGCACAGGGCGAGATGGCCATGTTCAGCGCCTATCTGTGCTGGCAGGTGATGCAATGGGGCCTGAATTTCTGGATCGCTTTGCCGCTCGTCGCTCTCGGCTCGTTCCTGGCCGGCGTTGCCATCCAGCGCATGATCCTTCAGCCGCTGCACAACGCTCCGGTGCTGTCCGTGGTGGTGGTGTTCATCGGTCTACTCACCATCTTCCATTCGTTGGCCGGTGGAATCTGGAGCTTCACGATCAAGGAATTTCCCTCGCCGTTTCCCAAGGTGGCTTTCGCCGGCTCGGGATATCTGGGCTCGCATCAGGTCGGCATGATCCTGGTCACGCTGCTGCTGCTGTTCGGGCTGTACGCCTTCTTCCGTTTCACACCTCTCGGCCTGGCGATGCGAGCGGCCGCGCAGAATCCAGGCTCGGCGCGCCTGGTCGGCGTGCGGGTCGACTGGATGCTGGCGCTCGGTTGGGGGCTGGCGGCCGTGGTCGGCGCGGTCGCGGGAACCATGGTGGCGCCGGTCGTGTATCTGGAGCCGAACATGATGGCCAGCATCCTGCTCTATGGCTTTGCCGGCGCGCTGGTAGGCGGGATCTCCAGTCCCGGAGGCGCCGTCGCCGGCGGCTTCATCGTCGGCGTGCTCGAGAACCTGATCGCCTATTTCGGCAACCTGCTGGAGAAGACGTCGGGGATCTACGTGATCGGCAATGGCGAGAAGCTGTCCGTGGCACTCGTCATCGTCATCATTGTGTTGACCCTGAAGCCCGACGGCCTGTTCGGCCAGGTCAGCATCAAACGGGTTTGAGCCATGGCGACCACGACCAATCCTACTAGCCAAGCGCCGGTTGCCGCGCCAGGCGGCGTTGCGTGGCGCCCCTGGTGGATCTGGATTGGCCTTGCCGGCCTTGCCCTGCTGCCCTTCGTCGGCGGCAAGACCGGACTGATCAGCAACTTCGCCTTTCTGCAGCTCAGCCTGATGATCGTCTATGCGATCGCAGTGCTGGGGCTCAACCTGTTGACTGGCTTCAATGGTCAGATCTCGCTCGGCCATGGCGCGTTCTTTGCGGTGGGCGCCTATACGGCCGCTATCCTGATTGATCAGGCAAACTGGCCGTTCTGGGCCACACTGCCGATGGCGGCACTGGCCTGTTTCGTGGCCGGCTACCTGTTCGGCCTTCCCGCCCTGCGCCTTGAGGGCCACTATCTGGCGCTCGCCACCTTCGCGCTCGCCGTCGCCGTACCGCAGATCCTCAAGTATCGACATTTCGAGCCCTTCACCAAGGGCGTGCAGGGCATCAACATCTTCAAGGCCGATCCGCCCTTCGCACTGCCGCTCAGCAGCGACCAATGGATGTTCCTGGTGGTGCTGGCCGTGGCGATCGTGATGTTCTGGGCCGCACGCAACCTGCTCGACAGCCGCATCGGCAGGGCGCTGCGCGCCATCCGCGATCAGCCGCTGGCGGCAGATACCATGGGTGTCAATTCCTCACACTATAAGGCCGTGACGTTCGGCATCAGCGCGCTCTACACCGGGGTCGCAGGAGCCTTGCACGCAATCATCTTCGAGTTCGTCTCGCCGGACAGCTTCCGCTTCGAGCTGTCGATTGCGATCCTTGTCGGCGCGGTGGTCGGAGGCATCGCATCGCTCCCGGGCGCCGTGATCGGCGGCGTATTCGTGCAGGCCATCGAAAAGTATGCCGACGCGCTGACCAAGAAGATTTCGGCAACCGTGCATCTGCCTTTGGAGCTGCAGCCGTGGACCATCTACGGGATCGCGCTGATCATACTGATCTACACGATGCCGACCGGCGTGGCCGGCGGCCTCAGCACCCTGCGCAGGCGACTTAAACGTCCCTGACCAAGCATGGCCGATTTTGCAGAAGGCTAAACCAAGGAGGAAACTCAGATGATGCAAGCATCGCGTCGAATTCTGCTGGCAAGCACCGTTGGCCTGGCGCTCGCGGTGGCTGGGCCTGCAACTGCGCAAAAAGCCTATGACGAGGGCGCGTCCGACACTGAGATCAAGATCGGCAATACCAACCCCTATTCGGGCAATGCCTCCGCCTACGGCCAGATCGGCAGGACGATTGAGGCCTATTTCAAGATGATCAACGACAACGGTGGCATCAACGGCCGCAAGGTCACGTTCATCACCTACGATGATGGCTACACGCCTCCGAAGGCCGTCGAAATGGTGCGCAAACTGGTGGAGGACGACAAAGTTCTGCTGGTCTTCCAGACGCTCGGCACACCCAGCAATTCCGCCATCCATAAATACATGAACCAGAAGAAGATACCGCACCTGTTCGTGGCGACGGGCGCCTCCAAGTGGGGCAATCCGAAGGAGTTTCCCTGGACCATGGGCTGGCAGCCGGACTATGCCACCGAGGGCGGGATCTATGCCAAGCACATCCTGGCCACCGTCAAGGACGCCAAGATCGGCGTGCTGATGCAGAACGACGACTACGGCAAGGACTACTTCAACGGCTTCAAGGCGGGCCTGGGCAAGGATGCCGACAAGATCGTGCAGGTCGCCACCTACGAGGTGGCCGATCCGACCGTCGACAGCCAAATGATCCAGCTGAAGAATTCAGGCGCCAACGTTTTCTTCAACATCACCACGCCGAAATTCGCCGCTCAGGCCATCAAGAAGGCGGCCGAGATCGGCTGGAAGCCGGTGCACTACCTCAACAACGTCTCCATTTCGGTAGGGTCGGTAATGAAGCCGGCCGGCCTCGATGCGTCGCAAGGCATTCTTACGGCCCAGTACCTGAAAGACGCCACCGATCCGCAGTGGAAGACAGCACCCGACATGATCGAGTGGAACAAGTTCATGGACAAATACATGCCGCAAGGTGACAAGAGCAGCTCGTTCCATGCCTACGGCTATGCGGCGGCCGCCACCATGGCCCAAGTGCTGAAGCAGAGTGGAGACAACCTGACGCGCGACAACGTCATGAAGCAGGCGGCAAGCCTCAAGGCTTTCGACAATCCGATGCTGCTGACCGGCATCAAGGTCAATACCAGTGCCACGGATTTCTACCCGATCCAGGCTGTCCAACTCTCGCGGTTCGAGGGTGAAAGCTGGAAGGTGTTCGGCGACATCCTCTCAAACGAGGGCGCGAGCCAGTAGACCGGCATGGCATTTGCACTCGGCCGTCGGCGAGGTCCGGCGGCCGAGCCCATACACTCAGATTGGACCGATGACAGAAGCCACCTTACCGTTCGAGCGTATCAAGACCCGCCCCGCCTACGAGTTGGTGGCGGAGGCAATCGAGCGCAAGATCCTGAGCGGGCGCATGCGTCCGGGCGATCCGATCGGCACGGAATCGGAGCTGGTACGGCAGTTCGGCGTCAACCGGTCGACGGTTCGCGAGGGCATCCGGCTGCTTGAGAATTCAGGTCTGATCGTGCGCGAGGCCAGCCGGCGCCTGTTCGTGGCGGTGCCGCACTATCATCAGCTCGCGACGCGCATGAGTCGCGCACTCATTCTGCAGCAGGTTACGTTCCGCGAGCTTTGGCACACGTCGCGAGCTCTGGAGCCCGCATGCGTCGACCAGGCCATGGACAACGCGACGCAAGAGGATTTCGCAGCGCTCGCCGCCAACATCGAAGAGATGCGCCGGGTGCAGGACGATGCCAACGCGGTCGGCAAGCTGGATGCTGAATTTCACAAGCTGATCGGCAGGGCGGCCCACAATCGCGTGCTGCTGCTAGCCAAGGAACCATCAGGCATGCTGGTGAGGCCGGTAACCGCGTTCATCATCTCCAAGCACCCACGCGGAATTCCACGCATCATCGAAGCGCATCAGAACATTCTGGATGCTTTGCAGCGCCGCGACCGGGAGGCCGGCCGGTTGTGGGTAAACCGCCATCTCAACGATTGGAAGGTAGGGTTCGAGCTGTCCGGCATGAACCTCGACCGTCCGGTCGATCAAATCATGTCATGGTACGTCTCGCCGCCGGGGGAATAGGCGCGAGAGGTTGCCTTTGGATGCCTGCCCTGATTGGTGAATGTTGACCGACGGGTCCGGGCGCTACCCAAGTCACGGAAAGAAGTCGTCGCTCAGCACGTAGGCGACCAGGGCCACAATCTCCTCCGGCTTGTACACGTCCTTCCATGGCGGCATGCCGCGGAACCCGTTGTGCGTCCGGTCCCAGACAAACTCCGGCTTGTACAGGCGCGGCTGCAGCTTTGGTGCCTTGCCAGGGTATGCCTTGGCCCCATGACAATGCGTGCATTGGTCCTGCCAAAGCTTCTCGCCTCTGGCGATCACATCGTTATTTTTCAGGAGCGCAAGCGGCAGCTCAGGAGCGGGATCGCGCGGTGGCTCGGCCTCGTCCTTGGTTTGGGCCGCCGCACTGGTGGTCAAAACTACCATCGCAGCAACGAACATCGCGAAACGGAGCGTTCGAGCCTGCATAGCCACCCGGTTTTCAAGCCCTGCTGCTGTGGCAAAGCAGCGGCCGCGATGGCCGCTGCCCACGTCGCGCGTGATCCTACAAGCCCTGCTTCATCAATTGGCCGGCACGATCTTGTAGATCTTGTCGTGCCCGCCCACCGGTCCGGTTGAGATGCTGGTCAGAGCATAGACTTCGCCCTTGTCGTCCTGGGCAAACGCCAGCATGTAGGGCAGCGTCTGCATGCCGTCGACCGAGGCAACCTCCATGGTCCACTTGCCGTCGGCGGCTTTGCTACCGATGAAGATTTGACCATCCATGGCTGCAAACGATTTGGACCAGTCGCCAAAGATGTACTTGCCCTGCCAAGCCTGGTGCGGGCCGCGATAGACATAGCCTCCCGTCACCGAGATACCCTTGCAATCCGTCTTCACGGCTGTGCAGTTGTTGTAGACGATAATGGGCGCGGTAAGCCCGTTCTGATCACAGCTTGGCGGATGATTGTCGGGTTTCACGAAGTCGAAGCACTTGTCGCCCTCCATTCGCCGCCAACCATAATTGCCACCCCGCGTAATGACGTTGACCTCCTCAAAGGAGTTCTGCTGCACGTCGGCGCAGAACAGCGCCTTGTCGCCGCCCGTATCGAAAGAGCATCGCCATGGGTTGCGCAGGCCGATTGCCCAGATCTGGGGAAGCGCATCGTTCTGGCCGACAAAGGGGTTATCGGCGGGAATGAGATCAGGCTTGTTAACGTCGAGGCGCAGTATCTTGCCGTGCAGCGATCGCTTGTCTTGGCCATTGCCCGTCGTGACGTTGTGACCGATGCCCCAGTCGTTGGCGTAGCCGCCGTCACCGGTGGAGATATAGAGCATGCCGTCGGGACCGAACGCGATCCAGTGACCGTCGTGATTGAACTGCGGCCAGTCGATTTGCGAGATGACGCGCTCGAGGGTCGCATCGGCCTTGTTCGGATCCGTCTTAGAGACTTGGAATTCGGACACCACATTGGTGTGCGACCACCACAAGCGCCGCTCGAGCTCGGCGCTGCGCAGTGGAGTGGAATATGCCAGGTAGAACTTGCCGTTATCGCGGTAGTTCGGATGGAAGGCGATACCGAGCAATCCCCGCTCATCGAAGAAGGCGTGCTGAGTTATCATTTTGGAGCCGACGTCGATGAACGGCTCGGGTAGCAGTCGCCCCCTGCTGTCGATTATGCGCACCTGGCCATGCTGCTCGATCACGGCCATGCGACCGGACCCGTCGGGGATCGACACCATCGCGAGAGGATGGGTTAGGCCACCGGCAACCTCCTGCAGTTTGATTTTGACTTGAGCCAGCGCTGGAGCGGTCATCGCCATGAGCGCAACCGCCGCAAAGCCAAAGTACCTGAAGCGCATTTGCTGTTCCTCCCGTGCTCGATCTGGGCATGGAAACCTTCTCGCTTGTTGGCGAGAGCCTGCAGTCGTGCATGCGAAGATTGCCGAGGGTGACTCGCGCAGTGTGCGCTGCGAAGGGCCCCGTACCGGCATCCTCGAGCGAAAATAATTTATGCAACCTTTGAGGCGATTTTCAGGTTCCGCTCACCCAGCGCTGAAGCGCAAGCGTCAACGCGAAACAAACGACAGCGCCCATGCAGGCCGCGATAGCACCGGCAGTGGCAAGGAACAAAGCGTCCACCAGCGCAATGCCGGCAATCAGACTGACGACCGCGCGTGGGACGTCGCCCTTAGCACGCCGTTTCAACAGATAGAGGGCAACCAAGATCCAACAGACGAGCGCAGCGAGGAGCAACATGGTGATAACACCACCATATCGCAGGTGCGCGAAGCCATAGAAAACAGGAGCGGCAAGAAACAACAGTGGCCAGACCGCCTCAACACGATCGAGCGCCTCGAGTTTGGCAATGTAGGTCAGGCCAATAAGATAGGACAGGCTTGCAAGCGCCACGACCATTACACTCGACGATGGAGTCTGCACCGCAGCATAACCAGCGGTGATGTACGCCAGAACGCGGCACAGGCCCATGAAGAACGGACTGAGTGCATTGGCCTTGTGGTGCCAGTCGTAGAACAGGATGGCGCCGGCCAGTGCCAGTGCGGCAAGCATCGCCGGCCACACTATCGCTGTGGCAACCGTTGCCGCCCAGAGCGTGAATGCCAGGCCCGCCAGCATGAGGCCGAAGCCGACGAAGAAGACCGTATCGGCGGCGACGAGCCCGGCCGGAATGGGCCGCCCGGGTCGCTCCTTCGCATCGATGTGGCGATCGAAGGCGTCGTTTAGGTACATGCCGGACACATAGAGCAAGGACAGTCCCACGGCGATCAGCAGGGTCGCAAGCGTCCAACTGTCACCACCGGCAAGCACCACGCCGACCAGCGCATTCGTCCAGACCGTCGGCAGGTTGGATACGCGTCCCAAGCGAAAGGCCGTTGCCGGCGTCATGCGAGGACATCCAGCACCCACGCCAGCTCGCGAGCGACCGCAGTGGCAACGTCAACGCGGCGCAGTTCCTCGGGCAGGACCTCGAAGGTATAGGTCTCAACCTCGAGATGACGGCTGATCGCCGCTTGCCGATGCACAGTGAGGATGTCGCGCAGGAAGTCCTGCGTGGTGCCGAGCTCGGGAAGTGAGTCGAGGAAAACCGGCACGTGACAATGCACCCGCCATTCATGCCCTTGCGCCGCCCGCACACGCGCCAACGCATCCGGGATATCAAGCAAGCGCACCAGGCGTCCGTCCTTTTGGCGCTCAACCACCTGGTGCAAATACACGCCGTCGTCGAACCGCTTGAGCCGCTCCGCGGTGCGCCCATCGACGCATGGCACCTTGAGCGCCGCCGATAGTTGCAGCTTGAAGATACCGATGCCGCTTCTGGCCAGGCGCTGCAGGCTCTGTGGTGCGCTCTCGAACTCAACGGCGGCATGGCAGACGTCGTAACAAAGGCCCAGATGGCGCCGGACTGCTGCTTCGCCGGCCGACTTGCTGGCTCCGGTCAGGCAACAGAAGCGCTCGATGGCCGATGCTGCAAACAGATGCTCCTCGAAAAACCGTGCCGCTTCTTCGATTGTCTCGAGGTAGCACATCGGCTCCGGCTCCAGTGCCAAGGTGATGGTGCGACCCGATTTGTCCTTCAGCAAAGACAAGTGCGCTGCATGCTGCAGCAAATTGTCGGCAATCGTCTGCAAGGCGCCCGGCTGGTCCGCGATCGGACGGAAGGTTGCAGGAACCGTGCTGACGCTGCCTTCGAGGCCCGGTTCGTCTGGCAGGAGCGACGCCAGCAGATCCGCAAGACGATTGCTGTAGGCAAGGCGCTCCGGATATCGCCAGTCCGGCTGATACACGTCCTGCTTGACGCGCGTGCCATGGAAGGGCCCGTAGGGAAAGCCATTGATGGTGAAGACGTACAGATCTTCGCGAGCGAGAAAATCCTTGAAGCGCTCAAGCTCGCGAGGTGTTGCGAGCGCCGTCGAAGCAAGTGCGGAAAGGCGCAAACCCACGCCCATGCTCTGCCCTGGTGCGACCAGGCGCTTGACCTGCGGCAGGTGCCGTTGCAGGGCAGCCTGCGTCTCATCCCAGGTTTCACCGCGATGAATGTTCGTGCAGTACGTCAGGTGCACGTTGACAGCCGTGGTCCCCGCCAGCTTCATTGCACGCTCTGCCGCGCTTTGAGCCACACGATTGCCTCGTGCACGAGGCTCTCATGCATAGCGTGCACCTCAACACCGCGTCCGATGTCTTCAAGCAGCGTGATCGTGAGCTCGCCGCCCAGGTGCTCGCGAAATTCCGCTATACCCTGCAGGATCGGCGAGCTGCCGTCGGAGGCGCGCGCTTCGAGCACCGGATGCCAGAGCCGGAAGCCCAGCAGCTCCAGCAGGGCGGCCACGCGGTCCTCCACCCCGGCGCGCAACAGCCCGGCCAGTACGGAGTATCGTGTGTCGAGAGCTATGCCGATGGCAACCGCCTCGCCGTGGCGGACGTGATTGCGTGTCAGCGACTCGATTTTGTGCGCCGCCCAATGACCGAAATCGAGTGGGCGCGCGCTGCCGGCTTCGAACGGATCGCCACCGTGCGCGATCTGGCGCATGTGCAGCTCGGCGCAGCGGCGGATCATGGCCGCCATGCTCGAACGCTCAAACAGCGACAGACTATCGATGTTGCGCTCAAGCCAGAGGAAGAAGTCGCCGTCACGGATCAGCGCCACCTTGACGGCCTCGGCCATGCCGGCAATTTTCTCCCGGGCCGGCAAGTCATCGATGAAGGTCAGGTCGTTGAGCACGGCGAAGGGCGGAGCGAACGTGCCCACAAAATTCTTGGCACCTTTGAGATTGACGCTGTTCTTCACGCCAACACCCGAGTCGTTTTGCGACAGTACGGTTGTGGGAATTCTGATCAGTCGAATGCCCCGATGACTGGTTGCGGCGACGAGGCCGACCGCGTCGAGCACGGCGCCGCCGCCTATCGCGATCACGAACGCATGCCGATCGATACGGTGCTCCTGGATCAGACCCTGCATCCACTCGACATGGAACAGCTCGTTCTTGACCTTTTCACCGCCGGCCACGATGAGCGGCGCCGTAACGAGGTCAATTACCGCAGCGTGGGCGCTGGCGTAGGTTTCGATTTCACCGATCAGCGCTGGCCGCACCGCGCTTAAGCCATCGTCCACGAACACGATACAGCGGTGTCGCCGGTTGTTCTCAAGTCGCGTGATCGTGTCGCGCAGGACGGTATTTTCTGCAACGAACAGGCGCTCGGTGAAGTGCACCGGGTACTCGAAGTCGACCGCGAAGCGCTGCAGGTAGACTGCATGTGCCAATGCCTCGGAGTCGCAATGCTTTGTCGCCTCACCCATGGACTCCTGGCCTTCTCGATGCGGGCTGCTTTGGCCATGCTCGTTGCGTGCGATTGTGCAGTGCTGCTCTTGCGAGTCAATCCAGGGGTCGCTTGCCCGAACACGCTCAAGCAACATTATGCGCCAATCTTGCCGACACTAGGACCGCATGCTTTCTAGTCCGACTGTGGGTCGAGCCACGCCGTCCATCGGGATCATGCTGCGGATGCACAAGACGCTTGTCCTTCTCGTCGTCGGTCTTACCAGGCGGCTGCTTGGGCCCCATACGCCGCATCTGGCAGCTTTCCTGGCCCGCGGCGGTTTGCGACCTCTGCAGACGGTGGTTCCCGCCGTCACCTGCACGGCGCAATCAACTCTGCTAACGGGCTTGCTGCCGTCTGAGCACGGAGCCGTGGCCAACGGCTGGTATTTCCGAGAGCAATCCGAGGTGTGGCTGTGGCGCCAGTCAAATCGCCTGGTCGCAGGCGAAAAGGTTTGGGAGGCGGGCAAGAAGCGCGATGGCACCTTCACCTGTGCCAACATGTTCTGGTGGTACAATATGTATTCCAGCGTCGACATCAGTGCCACACCCCGGCCGATGTATCCCGCTGACGGACGCAAGATACCCGACCACTACACCGAGCCGCCCGAGCTAAGGGACGACCTCAACAGGCAGTTGGGGGCGTTCCCACTTTTCCAATTCTGGGGGCCGATCACCTCGATTGACGCCAGTCGATGGATTGCCCGCGCCACGCAGCACGTTCGCCGCACCCAAGCACCAATGCTGACCCTGTGCTACCTGCCGCACCTGGACTACGGCCTGCAAAAATGGGGACCTGACCCACGCGACACTCGCCTGTGCCAGGATCTGCGCGCCATCGACGCCGTCGCTGGTGAGTTGATCGAAGAGGCCGAGCGGGACGGTGACAGGGTCATCATCGTGTCCGAGTACGGCATTGTGCCGGTGCGTGACGCCGTTCACATCAATCGGGTGCTTCGGCAGGCCGGTCTGATGCGTTTGCGAAACGAAATGGGGCGCGAGCTGCTCGACCCAGGCGCCTCCAAGGCGTTTGCGGTAGCCGATCATCAGCTGGCGCATGTTTACGTTCGACATGACAGCGATATTGCCGCGGTCAAGCGGCTGCTTGAGAATGTCGATGGCGTGCATCGAGTTCTTGACCTTGAAGGCAAGCGGGCGATCGGCCTCGATCATCCGCGGTCGGGGGAACTGGTGGCGCTGTCGGCCTCCGACCGTTGGTTCAGCTACTACTGGTGGCTCGACGAGGCCAAGGCGCCTGACTTCGCTCGCACCGTCGACATCCACCGCAAGCCCGGCTACGACCCCATGGAGCTGTTCCTTGACCCGGCGATCCCGCTGCCAAAACTCAAGGTGGCACGGCGCTTACTTGCCCGCACGCTGGGCTTTCGCAACCTGCTGGACGTGACTCCAATCAGCGACACATCCATCGTCAGGGGCTCGCACGGACTGATTACCGCCGAGCCGGACGATGGGCCGATGGTCATGTCGAACGATGCAGCGCTACTGCCTGCAGGCCCACTCCCTGCCACATCGTTCAAAGATCTTGTGCTCGCGCATGTATTCTCGCGCTAGCTTGCGCGCATCTGCCTATGGTCGGGTAGTGGGAGCAGAACAATGCCAACCGTTCACGTTGTGCTGTGCGGAACCCTGCTGTTGTTCGCTGCGCTGCAGTACAATGATCCGGATTGGTACTATTGGGGTTGTATCTACCTTCTCGCAGCGGTCTGGTCGCTGCTTGCCGGATTGGCTCCGCAGCTGTTGCGCGCATCGGCGCTCGTGCGCATCGCAGCGCCCCTCTCGATCGTCTTGTTCCTACTGGGATTTGTCTCCCTCGCCAGCCAGCTAGGACCCGGTTGGATCCACAATGAGGAGGCGCGCGAGTCGCTTGGCTATTTGATTTGCGCTGCGACCACCACGCTCGCCGTCTGGGATGCACGCCGGCGCAGCTCTGCCCAAACGGGGAAGGCTGCAACGTGACCAATGGGCCAGAAGACGAGCCAGTCGTCCTCGTCGACGTCGATGATCATCCTATTGGGGTAGCCCCGAAGCTCGCGGCCCATCGAGACGGCAGCCTGCACCGCGCCATTTCCGTGCAGCTCAGGGATAAGAACGGACGGCTCCTCCTGCAGAAGCGGCACATCCACAAGTATCACTCCGGTGGCCTCTGGACCAATACCTGCTGCAGCCATCCACGCCCGCAGGAAGGCACCGATATCGCAGCACGGCGCCGTCTCATGGAGGAGATGGGGATTGCGTGCGGTCTCGTACCCCTGTTTGTCACCCGCTACCGGGCGGGGCTCGACAACGGCATGACTGAGCACGAGGTCGTGCATTGTTTCGGCGGCCTCTACGACGGCGCAGTCAGGCCCGACCCCAGCGAAGTCGACGGATACGCGTGGATCGCGCCCGCGGACCTGCGCATTGATGTGCAGCGCACACCGCATCGTTACTCTGCCTGGTTTTGCATCTACGTCAAAGATTACTGGCCGCAGATCTCGGGCTTAGCCTGAGCCGCGCCGGCGATATTGTTCCGCCACAATCGCCGAGCTATTATCCGTTCACCCCATAGTGTCCTGCATCACCTCTGAGCCAGACCTGCTGCGCACGCAGCCGGGTGCGAGCGCACAGCCGACAGGGCCGGGGGTGAAGAGGAGCGCCCTATGACACAGAAGAGACTCGCAGTCTTGGCCTTCGCGCTGCTGCTGGTGTCGCCGGCACTGGCGCAGCAACTACCGAAATCGGCTTCGGAGGTTGCCAATCCAGGCGGAAAGGTCCCCGGTGCCCAGAAGCTGGCACTGGTGAAAGTGGCGGATGGCTTCAACGACCCGGTTGGAGTTTCCGTAGCCAATGACGGCTCAGGTCGCATTTTTGTGGTCGAGCGAGTCGGCCGCGTAAAGGTCGTCGGCAAGGACGGCAAGACCCTGCCAAAGCCGTTTCTCGACCTGACGAAGACCAATCCTCTGGGATCTGAAGTCCAGACGGGGTTCGTCGAGCAGGGCCTCTGGTCGATAGCGTTCCATCCGAAATTCAAAGACAACGGTCACGTCTACGTTCACTACGCGTCGCTGCCCTTCAACGGCGCATCGATCATTGCGCGCTACACCGTGGATAGCGCCAGTCCCAACGAGATCACGACCGACCGGGCCAACAAGACGGTCAAGGTGATCATGAATATTGCGCAGCCCTACTACAATCACTACGGCGGCATGATTGCATTCGGGCCTGACGGCAAGCTGTACATCGGCAAAGGCGATGCAGGCTGGGAGGGCGATCCTCTCGACGCCGGTCAGCGCCTCGATGTACATTGGGGCAAGATGCTGCGCATCGATGTCGACACGGCAGACGATGTTGCCTATGCGGTACCCAAGGACAATCCGTTCGCCAAGGCCGACAAGCCGCAGATGATGTCCCTGTTCGGCATCACCGAGCAGGGCTTCTCCACCATCAAGATCGGTTCACGACCCGAGATCTGGGCGTATGGATTGCGAAATCCATACACGTTCCACTTCGACAAGCAGTCCGGCGATCTGTTCATTGCCGACGTGGGCCAGAACCATTGGGAAGAGATCAACTGGCAGCCGGCGGCATCGAAGGGCGGTGAGAACTACGGCTGGAAGCACAATCAGGCTTCCAAGTGCCACCCGCATCAGGGGCCCAACGAAAAGTGCCCGATCGTGGGGGTCCTGCCAGTCGCCGAATACCCGCATGAGGAGCCCTATCCGGGAGCGGCAAAGCTGAAGGACGGGTTTGGCTGCTCCGTTCAGGGGCTTGGCGTTGCCAACTATGCCGGCATGACAAAGACCTATCTGGTCGGTGATTGGTGCTCCGGGCGGCTTTGGGGGATCGGCTGGGACGCATCCGCCAACAAATGGCAGATGGAGGAGTTCTTGCAGGCCAGCCTGCAATTCACGGCCGGCCAGCTGGACGAGGAGGGCAACGTGCTCGCCCTCAACTGCTATTGCTTCTACACGGACGATAAGGGGCCGACGGCAAATCCAGTTGGCGCGCTCTGGCGCGTCATGCCGGCCGACAAGGTGCCCTCAGGCGCTGAAGTGGCCAGGGTCGTTACAAAGAAGTGATGCGAACGAACGCGAGCGGATCGCCTGGTCGGTGGTCCGCTCAGCGCCATCGCTTGCTGAAGGCGCCGGGCAACCTTGCCCGCGCGGCACCCCGAGTACGCAAATGAAATGTCCGCGCTTGGTAGTGGGTGCGCTCGCTGTCGTTTGGCTTTGCCGGCTAGGTCCAGCGGATGCTCAGACTGTCGTGTTTAGGCATCCGCTCGATGATCTGCCGATCGAGGTCAAGCCGTTGCCCAATGAGCAGGAAACCGACGCGGTCAAGGAATTCCACGCGACCGGCGAGAACCACTACCGGACAAGCGCAGAGGCCGTGGCAGAAGGCAAGGAACTCTATGAGCGGCATTGCCAAAGCTGTCATCTGCCCGACGGTTCGGGCCGGTTGGGTCCCAGCCTGGTTACCGACGACTGGAAGTACAAGCGCGTAGCCACCGATGTCGGCATGTTCGAAGTCATCTACGCCGGCGCGGCTGGCGCCATGCAGTCCTTCTTCCGCCGCGGCGTGACGCAGGACGAGACGCTCAAGATGATCGCCTACGTGCGCACGCTCAAGAAATGAAGCGTTCGCCGGACCGGCCGGCATCACGCGATGTGCAGGTTGTCGTCGACGCCACGCGGTACTTCATCGATGCGCGGGGCCTGCCCGCCACGCAGCACGGAATTTCCCATATAGAGCGTGCGCTGATCGATGGATGGCGGATTGAGCCAGTCTTGCTCGTTGATCTGCCCGCTCTTGCCATAGGCGGCCAGGGGATTGTCATACGTGACCTTGCGGATGACATCCTCCGCTATTTGAGCGCGACGCATCAGCTCGGCCGTCTTAGGCACGGCAAGCGGGTCGGACACGCCCCAATCACACGCACTATCGCAAAAGATGCGTTCGGCGCCGTAGGTCTTGACGATGTCGACCATGCGCTCATTGCCCATCTTGGTGAAGGGATAGATGGAGAACGCAGCCCAGAAGCCGCGGTCCAGCACGTCGCGCACCGTCTCCTCGTTGTTGTGATCTATGACCACCCAGCTCGGATCAAGCTTGTGCTCGAGGGCTACAGCCATCGAGCGCAGCGTCCCCTGCCGCTTGTCACGATGGGGCGTGTGCACCATCACCGGCAAGGCCAGCTCTTTGGCCAGCTCCAATTGCAGCCGATAGTATTTGTCCTCCAGCGCGGTCTGCTCGTCGTAGCCAATCTCGCCGATGGCCACGACACCCTCCTTGAGGGCGTAACGGGGCAGGATCTCCATCACGGCGTCGGCCAGCTCCTCGTTGTTGGCCTCCTTGGAGTTCAGGCCGACCGTGCAATAGTGGCGCAGCCCGAATTGGCCCGCCCGAAAGCGCTCGAAGCCGCAAATCATCGACAGGTAGTCGATGTAGGTGCCGACATGGGTGCGCGGCTGGCCGAGCCAGAACGCCGGTTCGATGCACGCCATGACACCGGCCGCGGCCATGCGCTCGTAGTCGTCGGTCGTCCGCGAGATCATGTGCGTGTGTGAATCGACGAACATGACTGTGCACCTCCCATCTGGTAGCGCCAAAGCACGACTAAGGGGCGGCGAGTGCCGCCCACCCAGGACTGCCCGCCGCCGCCGCTCTTGCAAGTTCAGGCACGCGCGCAAGCAACTCCCTCGCCGCCGGTGCAGAACAGGCGGTCAGGGCCAACGCGGCTGCCTGCCGATCGACCGCTCCGCCGGCTGCAAGCACGCGGGCAAGATCATCGATTGCTGCATGGTCGGCATGCGGCCCAACGCAGCGCCACAGTTCAGGACTAACCGGGCGTGAGGCCGCCCAGCGCTCGTGCGCGTAGTCGCACAACATGCGCATCAAGCTGGGATTAGCCCGAGCATCGAGACCCTGGATCGGATGCAACTTGCTGCCGACGAAAAGCGCCTTCAAAACCATATGATTCCAGGCGTTCTCATCGAACCGTTCCAGTGGATAGGGATTGCGGTGGGCGACCGCCTCGAAAATCGGCTGCATGGCGCTGCGTGCGCCCTCTCGAGCCCTGGCGATGTGCAGCTCGGGGTACGGGTAAAGGGGCAAACCCCGATAGAAGGTGATCAGCTCGCCTATGTCGGCGGTGCGAAACAGTTGCTCCAGCCGTGCCTTGAACCTGGCTGCATCGCCGTCGTCGGTCGCCAGAATGAACACCAGGCGCGCCGCCTGGTCGATGCTCCAGTCGCCGGGGTCCCAACCGGGACGGGCAGTCCTTGCCGCCGCCAACTCGTCGGGTGACAGGCCCAGATCAGACTTGCCCAGCCGTCGAATGGCGTAGCCCAAGGCCAGATAGAGGTCCTTGTCCGTGGCGCCGGACCTCAACTTGGTGGCTTGCTGCTCGAACCAGCAAGCAGCGTCAGTTGGTGCTTTGCGGATAACCCATGTGCTCAAGAGATCGATTAGCGCGGCATTTGTCATCACGGACCCATGCGAAAGTGCGCGACAGGCCTCTAGGATACACGCCCATCCGAGCTGTGTCATGACGATCGCGCAGGCGTTCAACGTCGTGGCCGCCGCTGAGCGCTCCTGCAGACGGCGCGATCGTGGGCTCGGCTGGCAGCAATGGGCAAAGCACGGACAGCTTGGTGGATGCCGCAGTCAGCGGCGGCGGCGTGCCAGGGGAGCTGGCTTAGCTGACCAAGATCTCGCCGCGCTCGATCACGAGCCGGGTATCGGTGAAGCCTTCGAGCAATTTCGGATTTGACTCCGTGATGAGCAGGGTAATGTCCTTGTCCTGAGCCCGCAGCCGGCGCAGTGCTTCGACGTAGCGTTGCGCCAGCACGGGGGCGAGCCCCTGGAACGGCTCATCGAGGATCACAAGACGCGTGCCAAGCATGAGCGCGCGCCCCAGAGCGACCATCTTGCCCTGCCCGCCAGATACGGAGCCGGCGGGGCGAGGTGCAAGCTCCTTCAACTCTGGCAGCACGGTGTAGGCGCGGTCCAGTCTGCGCTTTGTCTCCTCGCTTGCCAGACCCGCAACCCGCGCTGGCAGGCGAATGTTTTCTTCGACGGTGAAGGCCGAGAACAGCCGCCGGTCTTCGGGCGCATAGCCGATACCAAGGCCCGGGCGCTTGTGCGGTGGAACACGCGTCAGATTCTCGCCCGCCAGCCGTAGCTGGCCACTAGCCTGCGTGAAGCCCATGATCGTGCGCACGGTCGTCGTCTTGCCGGCGCCGTTGCGACCTACAAGCGCCGCGCTCGAGCCGGCGGCGAGGCTGAAGGTGACGTCTCGCAGCACCGGCGCACCGGCGATGGAAACATTGACGCGTTCGAAGCTCAGCATCGTGAGTGTCCTGGCTAGATACCGATGACCTGCTCACGAACGGCTGGGTCCTGCAGGACCTCGGCCGGCGGCCCCAGTTTCTGTATCTTCCCCGCGCTCCACACCGCCACGCGGTTCGCATAGCGCTCGACCATGTCCATGTCGTGCTCGACGAATACGCTCGTCACCTTCTCCTGGGCCAACGCCGAAGTGAGGATGTCCATGATGCCGAGCTTTTCCGACGACGCGACGCCGGACGTAGGTTCGTCCATCAGCAGCAGCTTCGGTTTCAAGGCCAGGGCCAGCGCGATATCGACAAGTTTGCGCTGACCCTCGGGCAGTTCGCGCGCCGGCCGCTCGGCATACCCCTGCACACCGACCAGGTCGAGCAGCCGCTCCATTGCCGTGCGCTCCGGCATGGCCGACATCGCCTGCAGCGGCGTCCAGCGCCGGGCATGGGACGCCGCTGCGATCAGCATGTTCTCCATCACCGTCTGGTCAAGGAAGAGCTGCGGGATCTGGAATGCCCGCGCGATGCCGAGCCGCGTGATCGTGCGCGGCGGCTGCGCCGTGATGTCCTTGCCGAGGAAGGTCACCGCGCCGGCCTGCGGTCTCAGATAGCCCGTCGAGATATTGAGGAAGGTCGTCTTGCCGGCCCCGTTTGGGCTGATTATCGCCAGGCTCTCGCCGTCGAGCACGTCAAGATCGACATTGTCCGCCGCCACGACGCCGCCGAAGCGGATGCTTATGCCGCGCGCACTCAGGAGAACATCGGCCATCAGTTGTCCCCCTTGGCCCTGCTGCTGCGCGTCACGAGGCCGATAAGCCCGTTCGGCGCGAACAGGATGATGACGATCAGCACCACGCCGAGAATGAGCTGCCAGGCGTTCGCAAGCATGGCGGCGGCGAAGAAGCGCACGATCTCGAACACGGCCGCACCGGCGAATGCGCCGAGCGCATGTCCGACGCCGCCAAGGATGGCGATGAACACGAACTCGCCCGACTTCGTCCAGAAGCCGAACTCCGGCGTCGCGATACCCTGGATCACCGCAACAAGAACGCCGCCTATGCCGCCGAGGAAGGCCGACAGCACGTAGCCGGCGAGCAGCACGCGGCGGGCCGAGGTACCAAGATACTCAAGACGCGTCTCGTTCGACTTGATGGCACGCAGCATGTGCCCGAGCGGGCTATCCAGATAGCGCTGCACAAGCGCGAACGCGACGACGGCGAGCGTGAGGCTGACGTAAAGAATGACGAACTGGAATGCATCCGGAGAGAACGTCATGCCCACGACGGTCGGGCGCGCGACGCGAATGCCGTCCGCACCGTTGGTGTAGTGAAACATCTTCTCGAGCAGCGACCACAGCACCATGGAGAAGGCCAGGTTCAGCATGCCGAAAAAGATCTCGCGGTATCGCACCACGAACAGGCCGACCACCAGGCCGCTGAGCGTGGCGAGCACCGAGCCGAGCAGCAGGTAAAGCGCAAGGTCGCCGATGCCGAGGTACTTGCCCCAGAACGCGGCGGCGTAGGCGCCGACGGCAAAGAACATCGCGTGCCCGAACGACACCTGGCCGGCCTGCAGGAGCACGATGATGCCGAGCACCACGATCGCCTTGGCGAGAATGAGGGCGACGAGCGTGGTCCAGCTCGGCACGAACAGGGGTGCGACCGCGGCGGCGGTGAAGCCGATCACCGCGGCGACGGTCATCGGTTGAAGGCGAGACGGCATCAGATTTTCCTCGCCTTGCTGGTTCCGAAAAGCCCGAGCGGCCGCACCAGCAGCACCAGCACCATCAGCAGGTAGGGCACCAGCACCTCGAATTCCGGATGGATGTAGATGACGAAGGCACGCGCCAGCCCGATCATCAGGGCAGTCACGGCCGTGCCTTCGATCTGGCCGAGGCCGGCGGTAGCGGCTACCGCAAATGAGAGCACGATCATGTCGGTGCCCATGCCCGGCACCAGCGACGTGGTCGGCAGGGCCAGCGCGCCTCCGAGGGCCGCCAGCGTCGCGCCGATGATGAAGGTCAGGAGATAGACGCGCTGTGCATCGATGCCAATGGCGGTGGCCGCTTCTCGGTCCTCGGTCACCGCCATGATGACAGCCCCGGAGAGGGTGTAGCGCAGGAAGTAGCGCAAGCCGACCAGCGTCACGATGGCAACCAGCGGCAACAGCACCACTTGGTAGGACGTGTAGGTGACACCGAAGACGCGCACGTTGGGCAACAGCTTCAGCGGTTCGGATGCGAAGATCGGCTGCACGCCCCAGATCAGGCGCTGCAGGTTATCCATGATCATGAACACCGCGAAGGTAATGAGCAGCTGGAGCACCTCTTCGCGGCCATACACCGGTCGCAGCAGGAAGCGTTCGATGAAGCCGCCGCAGGTGACGCCGATCACGACAGAGGCGATGAGGAGAGCCGGGTAGGTCAGCAACGGCGAGATCGGCGCGACCGCAATGCTCAGGGTCGCCGCGAGATAGGCTCCGTAGGCGTACAGTGAGCCGTGTGCAACGTTGACGACGCGCAGGACACCAAAAATGAGGCTCAAGCCCACCGAGACGAGAAAGACGAGCGCGGCGTAGCTGATCCCGTCGAGGATCGCCAGGATAGCGAGTGTCGAATTCATGTTTGACTTTCACCACCGAAGAGAAAGCCCCTTCCGCCGGTGCGGAAGGGGCGTGTCGAGCGTCAGTGCTTGAAAGTCGGCACGTTCATGTTGATGAAGTCAGGCTTCAGCGTCTTGAGCCATTCGACTGACTTGGTGCCAGCCGGCGTAGTGATGGTCTTTGCGTCGAAGATCATCATGTTGTCGAGCACGTTGAAGTCGTAGCCCGGAGCCGCCTTGGTAACGCCGACAAGTTGCGCCTCCAGGCCCTGGTTGTCCTCGGGACGCAGCGTGACGGGACGACCGAAGCCGGTCGCGAACTCGAGACCCGCCGCCGCGTCGATCACCTGTTCGCGGGTCGGCCACTTGCCGCCGTTGGCTTTGATCGCCTTGTCGTAGGCACCGCTCAGGGCGGAGAACGCCTGCGCCATATGGTAGACAGGATAGATCGGCCACGCACCCGTCCTGGTCTTGAACGCCTGGTTGAAGGCCTTGAAGGCGGCATCGTCCTTCTTCTCGGGGTGCAGGAACCAGTGGTCGCCCCGCGCGCCGACGATCAGGCCCTCAGGAAGTTCCTTGCCCAGCCGCTGGATCGACGACTCGCCGATCGCCAGCACGAAGGTCGACTGCTGCAGCAGCCCGCGCTGACCTGACTGGCGTACGAGCGTGTCGAGATCACCGCCCCAGCTGGTGGTGAACACTACGTCCGGACGCAGTGCCAGCAGGCGCGACACCTCCGTTGAATAGTCCGGCGCGCCGAACTTCGGAAACAGCTCCGCCACTACCTGCACGTCGGGTTTCATGGCTTTGAGCGCGGTGGAGAAGATCTCCCAGCTCTCGCGTCCCCATGCGTAATCCTGGTTGACCACCGCGATGGTCTTGAAGTTGGGCTTGGTCTTGAGGAGATAAACCAGCACCGCCAGCATTTCTGGGGTTGCATTAGCCTGTGTGCGGAAATTGTAGCGGTACTTCTTGGCCTCCAGGATCGAGGCTGCGCCGCAGTCCCACATCAGGTTCATCACCTTGAGATCCTCGGCCACGGGAACGAGCTGGTTGCAGCTTCCCGAGGAGATCGAGGCAAACGTTGCATCCACCTTCTCGTCCTGCACCACGCGCCGGTAGTTGGAGACCAGCGCCTCGCCGCCCGCGCCCTCGTCGATGAAGCTGAGCTTCACCGGCACGCCGCCGATCCCACCCTTCTTGTTGAGGTCCTCAGCGATCATCTCGGCCGCCGCCTTGCCGGGAACGCCGAACACGGATGCAGGTCCCGACAAGAACGTGGTGATGGCAATCTTTATTTCGGATGGCTTGTCCTGGGCGTGCGCGGTGGCGGCGAACATTGCCGCGGCGGCGAAGACCGCGACTGCGGTCGACTTAAGGCGCATGCATTTCCTCCTGGGGTTGTGAAGTCTGATTGCTTGGCGGCATGCTTCTTGTGCCATGCCTTGATACCAGGTTCGTGGATCGACTTGCCGCCACTGTCAATCGCAACGTTCACGGCAATTCCTCGGCCGCATAGCAGGCGCGCTCGTAAAGCTTGGTCGCGGCGGTCTGTATCTGTGGGGACAAAGAGCGTCAGGAGCCAATTTCCCGATTGGAATCGCGCCGGCAGGGCTATGATTTGTGGCGTCTACATGATTGTGCAGTCCGCTCAGAACGCGAGCGCCAAAGTTGGCGGACCGACCAATTGAGCCGGCATCCGGCAAGGGAAAAACGCCTCTGAGCCGAAAAATCCTGATCATGGGTCTGCCGGGCGCAGGCAAGACGACTCTGGCTAATGCGCTGGCTCCTCTGCTCAACGCGGCCATGTTTAATGCCGATCAGGTTCGTGCCAACATCAACAAGGATCTTGGCTTCGCGCATACCGATCGCATCGGGCGCAGCCGCAAACGAGGCAGCCACCCTCGACGACGTGATGGGGCGTCGAGCACGCGCGCCGCATGGGCTGGATTTGCGATCGGGTGGTGGAGACCGGCGGCATTGCCACCTTGCGAAGACTACCTGGGCTGAAGGTCAAGCTGGTCGCTCCACAGCACGCAAAGGCGCAAGCAGAACCACAACGCCATCAGCAATCTCGCAACGTCCCTTCGGTCTTATGATTGCCGAATCAGGCGCGTGTCAAAAGCTTGCGGCGCTGTTTAAGCCGAGGTGCGACGATTGCTGCGCAAGGAGGCGCCGATGCATCGTTGCGACGTGGCACGCGCCCCTCACACTGCCGCTCCGCCAGAGGAAATCCGATATCAGAGAGCGGCAATCCCTTTGCTTGGGGTCGCGCACTGGCACACGCCGGATCAGGCGCAAGGCGATACGTCGAGTGCCACTTGCCGCACGGCGCTGTTAGATCCGCCGACAACAGCCATCAAGCTCCTTCTTCGCCGGTCGGAGGCAGCCAAACCTGTAGCCAATCCGGCCGGTAACGCCAGCTCCGGCGATCAGGAGGTCTATTCCCGGCTCCGCTCGTCGGCCGATGGCGCATCATGACGACGCTTCGGCAACGCGCAGCGGCGAGTGCCGCCTTTCTCTTAGATATTCTCAACGTTCGGCGAGGAGCACATTAGCGTGATCGGCCGCGTGATGTGGCTCGGCATGGTTGGCGCTGGCAGCCGGGCACACCACCCTTATTCGCGCCGCCCCTGCGTTCAAGCGCAACATCACGCCAGTCGGCGCAAGCCTGACCTAGGACCCCCGAGCGCCGAAATGCTTATCTCGACAGCTAACGGACGATTCACGACTTGGCGCGGAAAAGATCGGCAGCGCAACTCTTTAGATATCAGCCCGGGCTGCATGCGCGGCCGGGCATTAGCTTTAGACGGGCCGACTTGCCATGAGCACCGATGTAAAGCAGGTATCCGAACGGCCCCAGGCCGATGTGGTCGCCCGCCAAGGCGCAAAGGTCCAGCCGACGCAACCCCTGCCGGACCAGGGGCCGTCCCTCAAGGACGACGCGTCCGCGCAGCTCACAGCCAAACGCGAAGAGGCTACAGAGCTCTTGCCGGACAGCGAGCAGGATGGGGCTGGCAAGCCGACGGTGGAAGATAGCGGCCAGGCCGGAGAACAGGGCCACGCGGGCTTGCTGCGGCGGCATCGCCAGGCACTTCTCGTCGCCGCCCCCGTTGCTCTCGTGCTGGCGGTCGCCGGCTATATGTTCTGGGACTACGCGAGCCACTTCGAGTCGACCGATGACGCGTTCGTCGAGGCGCGCCAGTTCGCCATAGCGCCGAAGGTGCCGGGCTACATCACCGAGGTGGCGGTCACCGACAACCAGCGCGTCGTCACCGGCAACCTGATCGCGCGCATCGACCGGCGGGACTATCGCATCGCACTTGAGCAGGCGGAAGCGCAGGTCGCCGCTGCCAAAGCCAACATCGAGAACATCGATGCCCAGATCGAGATTCAGCAGGCCCAGATCACCGCCAGCCGGGCGCAGGTGGAGCAGGCACAGGCGGCACTGACGTTCGCCGAACAGCAAGCGGCGCGCTACAAGGACCTCGCCGCGCGCGAGGCCGGCACCGTTCAGATGGCCGAGCAGACCCTGTCGCGGCTACATCAGGATGAGGCCGGACTGAGGAACACCCAGGCGACTCTGGTCGTCGCCCAGCGCCAGGTGCACTCCTTGCAGGCACAGCGCAGCGCCGCCGAAGCCAGCCTTGCGCAAGCCAATGCCCAACGCGACCAGGCGCTACTCAATCTGTCCTACACGACCATCACGGCGGCGCAGGACGGCCGTGTGGTCAATCTGACCGCCGCCGTCGGACAGTATGCCCAGGCCGGCACCAACTTCAGCCTGTTCGTACCGGACGAGCTTTGGGTCATCGCCAACTACAAGGAAACCCAGCTCGCCGACATGCGGCCCGGCCAGCCGGTGAGCATGCGCATCGACGCCTATCCCAACCGCGTCATCCACGGCCATGTCGACAGCGTGCAGCCGGGCTCCGGCACCGCGTTCTCCCTGCTTCCGGCCCAGAATGCCACCGGCAACTACGTCAAAATCGTGCAGCGGGTGCCGGTGAAGCTCGTCATGGACAACCCGCCAGCCGACGTCGCGCTCGGACCTGGTATGTCGGTCGTGCCGGTCGTGCGCGTGCGGCCGGGACCGTCGCTGTATGAGCGTCTGCTGGGCCGGCAATGACCACAACTTCTGCCGCCCTTGCTCGTGCGACCGTCAATCCTTGGGTGATCGCGGTCGTGGTTGCCATGGCCGCGTTCATGGAGGTGCTCGACACCACCATCGCCAACGTCGTGCTGCCCTATATCGGCGGGGCGCTTGCGGTCAGCTCCGACGAAGCGTCCTGGGTGGTGACGACGTACCTTGTCGCTAATGCTGTGGCCCTCACCTCCAGCAGCTTTCTGGCTCGGCGCCTCGGTCGCAAGCGCTTCTTTCTTATCTGCGTTGTGCTGTTCACGATCAGCTCGGTGCTGTGCGGCCTGGCCTGGAACCTCCAGGCACTGCTCGTATTCCGCATCATGCAGGGACTGGGCGGTGGCGGCATGGTGCCGGTCGCGCAATCGATACTTGCAGACGCCTTTCCACCCGAGAAGCGCGGCCAGGCCTTCGCAATGTTCGGACTGGCAGTGGTGGTCGCGCCCGTGGTCGGCCCGACGCTAGGCGGCTATCTGGCGGACAACGTCGGCTGGCAATGGTGCTTCCTGGTCAACGGGCCAGTCGGCATTCTGCTGGTGGCTCTGGTGTGGATGCTCCTGCCGCCATCGGCTGGCGAGGAAGAGCGCAGGAAGCTGCATAAGGAGGGACTTGGCTTCGACATGATCGGCTTCGTGCTGGTCGCCGTCTTCCTCGGCTCGCTGGAGGTCATTCTCGATCGCGGCCTGGAGGATGATTGGCTCGGATCGACCTTCATTGTCACCATGACGATTATTTGCGCGCTCGCATTCGCGCTCATGATCCCGTGGGAATTCACCCGCAAGAATCCGGTTATCGATTTGCGCATGGTGGCAACAGGCCAGTTCGGCGCCTGCTTCCTCGTCATGCTGATGGCCGGTGCGATCCTGCTCGCCACCACGCAGATCCTGCCGCTGCTGGTGCAGCAGAATTTTGGCTACACCGCCACCTGGGCCGGCCTCATGCTGTCACCCGGCGGCGTCGTCACCATGATCATGGTATTCCTCTGCGGGCGCCTGCTGGGCTTCGTGCAGCCGAAATACCTGATTGCTGCGGGCGGCCTGATCGTGGCAGCGGCGATGTGGGGCCTGACCAGCCTGTACGGCGATGTCACGTTCTCCTATTTCGCCTGGTCGCGCATCTACGTCGGAGTCGGACTGCCGCTGATCCTAATTCCGGTGCTGACCGCCGCCTATGCCGCCGTTCCGCCCGGCCAGACGGATCAGGCCTCAGCGCTGATCAATGCCGCGCGCAACATCGGCGGCTCGATCGGCATTTCGCTCAGCACCAATGTGCTGGCACACCGTGCACAGTTCCATCAGAGCCGGCTGGCGGAAAACGTGTCGCCGTCCGACCCGGAATACCAGGACACGCTGCGCAAGGTGACGGAGTACTTCACGATGCAGGGCAGCCCACACGAGCACGCCCACCGGCAGGCCATCGAGTGGATCGGGCAGCAGGTTGAGCTGCAGGCCTCGTTCCTGGCCTATATCGACGTGTTCTGGACGCTGATGTTGCTAGCGCTCGCCATCGTGCCGCTGGCGCTCCTGCTGCGCAGGAGCAAGCCGGGCTAGCCCAACCGCGCGTGCGCCGACGTAGCCCCCCAGCACGCGACAGACCATTGCTAGACCGAGCGCAACGATGCGCCGGCATGGCTGCCCGTCAGGCCGCTTAGCTCAAGCGCGCATCGAGGAACTCGGTTGCGCGACCAGCCTCCATGTCGTTGAGGCTCTTGATGTAGCTCGCGGCCATTTCGAACGCGACGCTTGGCGATTGCCGTGCCGGGCGCCTGCTGCCGTAGCGATTGACGTTCATCCGCACGGTGAATCGCAACGGCAGTCTAACCGGTCCGGTCTGCTCGACGAATGACCCGGGGGATACGGCGTAGAAGAGGACCACATCGGAAAAGGAGCTGCGGCCAGCAATGGTTACAGGGGTGAACAGCCGCGCGTCGGCGCGCGGCGAAGCCCCGAATTGTCGGTTCTGGAATTGCATGGTCGCTCGAGAGTCGGGCTGAGTGACCTCGAGGTCGAAAGACAGAACCGTACCTCGCTGGGCGCCATCGTTGGACACAGTAATTGGAATAGCGAACACGTCGTGATTGGCTTGGCGGTACATATAGATGAGAGGGGGCTGGTAAATGCCAAGAACGGGCCGCTTCAGTACTGTCGCGTAGAGGCTGTAGGCCGAGACTACGAGCGCTAGGCACGACGTCACCATGGCAACTCCCGCCTGCGTGGGCGTGAACCATTCCTGCATCGCTTGTTAGGCTCCCGCCTCGCATGCCCGCCGCCCGCCCGGTGGCACTGCCCCTACTTTCAGACTGCGAGGAGAGGAGCAACCAAAGCGCGGCCGCAATATGGCCTTGCGACAAGGAGCACTCGGCCGGCGCAGAAATTGGCACCATCGGCGCCAGGGCACGGTGTGCATGGTGTCGTCAGGTGTGCGCTGCTCGCTGCGCTGGCGCTTGCCGACCACAACAACGGTCGCATTGCCTGGGCGGACTTGATGCAGCGTGTCGACGGCTTGGTTCCAGCCATCGTCGAGCAGCGCTCTGTCGGGTGAACGCCGCCCATGGCGCGAGGTAGCGCCACACTTCGCTAGCAAGTCGTTGATTTGGTTGGTACCGCCTCCCCCGTTGCAGCCATGACAGCGCCCCGCCCATCCGGTGCCGGACATGCTTGCGCCGCCAGAACGTTTCGCCGCCGCC
>Ga0075418_10001474_pt1 | contig 26688 bp, 21 predicted proteins | sample SoiMetdeltSBSDD2_FD_81776 | JGI IMG/M metagenome (GOLD analysis project Ga0075418, IMG submission 81776) | Bulk soil microbial communities from a Populus tree surrounding site in Tennessee, USA - Soil MetaG P. deltoides SBSDD2 | ecosystem: Environmental > Terrestrial > Soil > Tree plantation...
ATCGGACCACATGACATTGGGACAGTGTCATGGCTGAGCAGAGCGAAGTATCTGGCTTGAGATACCCTTCGTTGCGCTCCGGGTGACAGCATCAGTGTACGAATCTTGTGTGGTCTGATTTAGCAAGATTGCCTTGAAAATTTCTCACGCTGTGGGCGTTTTTACCGATTGAGAGACATACGATACCCAAGATGCTCAATCCGTCGGGTTAGCCGATCCACCGTGAAATGCCGTTGCTGCTTATCAAAAGAGCTGGCTCTTGAGCCGCGGTAGGGTTTACGGCGGAAGAGCATATAAAAGGCTCTTTTCGTGATCGAATGCACCACGGCGATGCTGGCTCGTTTCTTCCCACGGCGCGTAGCGAGGCGCTGATACAACGCTGAGAGATACGTACCCTTGGTCTGTACGGCATTATAGGCGAGCGGGGTTAGTATCGCCCGGAGGGGACGATTACCCTTGTGGGTTTTACCTGAGTGCTGCTTGCCTATACTTTCATCGTTGCCCAGTACCACGCCTGCGCTTCGTGGCTTACCTCATAGTGGAATGCGAACGTCTCATTGGTAAGAGCAGCTGCGTAACTTCTGATGAAATGTATTTATCGTAGCTGGTTCTTGCGTATATAACTCAACTGTTCAGCGAGCAGACCAAGCAGCAGGAAAAACACACCAACTACAAACGCCAGCAATGCTCCTGGGCTGAGCCCCTTGTTAGCAAGTATGAATTGCAATCCCCAAGCCAAGCCGGCTATCATGGATAAAACTGAAAGAGGCAAGAACACTTTCAGAGGGTTAAAAAGCATTAGCATATTCACGATCTCAAGAACTGTCTGGAAGGCTGTCCTTGTTGAAATTGTACTTTCCCCTGATTTGCGTTCTAGTATGTTCACTGGGACCTCAAGCACCATATGCCGCTGGCTGATAAATACGAGCGTTATAACATCACTGTACGCCATAGAATCAGGACACAGGGGAAGGTATTTTTTTGCAAGTGCTGAGCTGTATATCTTGATACCAGAGTTGATGTCATGAATATGGATAGGCATTAGTATCCTGGCAAGCATGCGAATAAGCATTTTTCCAAAATTTCGATAAGCACTGGACCCTTTACCATCTCTTTGTCCCACAACCATATCAGCATCCTTTTCTTCAAGGTACCGATACATCCTTAATACATCTCTTAGGTCATGCTGGCCGTCAGCATCAATGGTGATAAGATAATCTGTCTCAACTAATTCTACTCCTGATTTGATAGCTCCACCATAGCCACGATTTACTTTGTGATGCACAGCTTTGAAAAAGGAATATTCCGTGTAAGTATCAAGAATACTTTTGGTACTATCTTTCGATCCATCATTTACAACAATAAGCCTAAAGTTGTTGCTCGCACAAAAAGAGAGCAGTTGGGGCATAAGCTCCTTCAGCGACCGCTCCTCATTATAAGCCGGAATGATAATGGTAAGTTTGTTGCCCATTTTTCTACTCCTAAGGCAGGCCATGAAGTTGTATAAAACCAGCTGCTTTCCACATAGGTCATACGTCTACTGTGAACAGATAATAGATCTGGACACATGCGATCACAGGAGCTAAACTCACACAGTGATAGGGCCACTGCAGAATTAGAGCAAAGTAGGACTTGGTGTACTTCGTAGGTGGTGATGGTATCTGGAGCTGCTTTTTTTGCCAAAGGAATTGCCACGGCAAAGCAATTCTACTGCTCTTGGCGTGAACTTATCCGTTTTGCTATCACCGGTGGGGTTAGCACACTGCTGGATGTGGGTGGCATCCTGCTAGCACAAACTATAGGTTGTGGGGTGAGTGTCTCAGTCAGTTTTGGCTACCTGCTCGGGCTCATAATTAATTTTTTCATGCACAAGTATTTTACGTTCAACAGCCGGGAAACGGTCCGATTCCGGGAGGTTAGCCTTTTTCTTTTTGTAGTCTTGATCAATTACCTCTTGACTCTAACTATCGTGAATATCATGGTTCTGATGGGAGGAGGGATAATTGTCGGCAAGCTGCTGTCATTGCCATTTGTTATGATGGTAGGCTACGGGCTGAGTAGAAAGCTTGTCTTCCGCGCTTAACCATTTAGGTGATTTAACCATGGAGTATCGCTGCAACTGGCACCATAGTTTGCCACTGAGATGACCATTGACGCGGATGTTCCCTCGCCCCGCTCAACGAGTCTAGAAGCACTTCGGAGCGGGACAGAACTGTTGCAAGGTGATGATCGCTCAGAGCCCAGGAAGCCCAAGCCGTTGGGTGGTCTAACGAGAAGTTATGCTCAGGCAAGCCAGAAAGAATGGCCGGATAGAACGCGCCAAAGAGTATACACCAGCCCGATGCACACTCCGATGGCCAGATCGTCCCACAAGATGGCATAAGGGCTTTTCATGCGCTCAATCCATGTAAAGGGCGGGAATTTAAAGATGTCCAGGATACGGAAAGCCACGAACAGCAAAGAAACGACTATCCACCCAGTTTCACGTGCAATCAGCAGGCAGAGGAACATGCCCAGGAACTCATCTGCCACGATCTCCTTCGGATCAGCTTCCACCTGCGTGTAATAAAATTCAGCGAGGGCAGCCACCAGAATCAGGAAGAAAATGTCTGCATTTAAGTAAAAGGAATTCTCCGCGTCCAGCTTCCCTGCCAACAGGTAAACCACTGCAGCGATGGCTGAGGCCAGCGTGGCCGAAAACGGAAGGCTACCGAGACCAAAGAGGGTCAGAACCAGCTGTTTGTTCATAAATGGTTACGCTGTAGGAATGAATTGCTAATTGTTGACTGCGTTTTCCGGTGAATCTAATCATCAATCAACAATTCCTTATCTCCTGAAAACCCCCACTTTCCATATATGCGGGTCAAATATGCTTAGCATTACACAAACAACGGAAGCAATGCTTCCACGAATATCATATGATTTGAACTCGTCATAGTGGGTATTCCCATCGAAGAAACGAAAGAAGGAAGGCTGCAGGTGAAAACGTTCCGGATTGGCCAGGAAATGTGCCACATCGCCTGGCAACAGCCAGCGGCAGCGAACACCGACCTTGTATTCCTGCCCAGGAACATCCTGGCCAGTGCACAAAAGATACAGCAGCCAGGGGAAATTGATGCCTGCCACCGCTGCCAGTTCCAGCGACCCCCAGAATCGCGGGTTGATCTCCATCAGCTTTGGCCTACCCTCTACCGGATCGTGTTTAAACTCCACCATGGCCACACCGGTCCAGTGTAGTTTTTTCACCAGGCGGGCCGCATATTCTTTTATTTCCTGGTTATCTGTTGTTTCCCGTAACGTGCTCGGACCGCCCCATACTGGAAACTCCCTCAGGCGCTTATAGCTGTAGCCTACCAGCACTTCCCCGTTACGGGCGATGAGCCCAATACCCAGACCTTGCCCCGAAGCATCAATGCATTGTTGTACCACAGGCGCGCCGTACCGCTGCCGGATGCTGTGGTAATAACGGTCGAACTCTTCCTGCGAATACACCTTCTTCAATCCTCTTGAGCCGCTGCTGGTGCGGGGCTTTATGATGATCGGAAAACCAAGCCTCGCAATGGCTGCCGCCGCTTCGTCCTGCGTGTCGGGTAAAAAGCTTTCCGGTACAGGCACGTCAGCTTGCACTGCCAGCTGCAGAGTGCGCCACTTGTCGTTGGCCGTTTCAAAGCTTTCTTGGGCCGGAATGGCCAGACGAGTGCCCGGCGCCAGCTGCTTGATCTCTGCTGCCAGCTCCTGCAGGGCGATGATGGAGGGTTCATCAAGGGGCATTACACAATCGTAACCACCACTAAGCAACACATCCATGAGAAAAGCGTGATACGCTTCCGTTTCGGTGTAAGGATCCGGGCAAAGTGTGCGCTGTTTGACAAACGTAGACCATGGCGCTGCGGCAATGCGCCTGTGCGTGAGCACGTGCACTTCTGCGCCCGCACGCCCCAGGGAGCGCACCACGGAAAGTACCTTGTTGGTCCAGCAATCGGTAACCAGTATCTTTGGCATACGCTCAAGTAGCGATGAAGTTTCTGATGACCAGCATGATCAGCCCGCTCAGCGTAAAGTAGTGGGGATGTACAGCGCGGGAGATGGGCTGCGGCCGGGCGGTGGCATCAACATGCGTGATGGCCGACGCTGCACGCTAGCCTTTCTCTCTTACATTGCCAGGGACGGTCATGAACCAGAAAGGCAATACACCATCCTCCTTGCTTTCGAAGGATTCGTTAAAATCTGCATCCTATACAAATCGAGGCGGCACAATCCCAGTCGCATCGACTCAGCAGCATCGTTTGCCACCAGGAGCTGAATTGGTATTAAACTCTGTGTTCAATTGTTGGTTCACGTAATCAATATACGGCATAATCGTTACACCCGAAGCGAGTATTTTTTCCAGGCGCAGGATCGTGCTCTTGCGATTATAGAACAATAGGAAGTTATAGAACCTGCTTTCATTGATTTCCGGGTGCATGAATCGCTCCTGTTCCGTATCAATGTCGTAAGGATGAAAATACCCCAGCACGGGCTCATGGCGGCTGACATGATAGTGGAATCCCCGTCTCACCCAGCCAAAGGGCAGCACACGGAAATACACACCTCCGCCCACAGGAGTTGACAGAGGCCAGGAGCGGTAGATACTCATGGGTATTTCCCAGACTCCGTTCATCCATTTCGGCGCTGCGCCGAATGCTTCCCACCCGAACAATGGATTACGGGCAGGGAGCACAGAGCTGGAATACTCGAAGCCCAGTTCCTTTAGTACTTCATATGCCCATGCCGTCCGTTCAGTAAGCGAAAATGTAGGTGCACGGAACCCTTTGATGTTTGTTGCACCCGCCTTTGTCAGTGCCTTGATATTACGCAGGAGGTCTTCACGGAAGGAAGCGGGTGTATGCTGGTCGAGTGTTATGTGCATGTGGCTGTGGCACGCGATCTCGTGCCCCGAGTCCACGATACGGCGGATGAGCTTCGGGTACTTTTCTGCCACATCACCCACGGTAAAAAAGGTAGCCTTCATGGAGTGCTGCTCCAGGAAGGCGAGGTACCTTTCTGTCATAGCAGGCACACGTCCGGCATATTGCTCTCCTCCTGGAACCCTGAAACGCACGTCTTCAAGGTCAATACTGAACAGGAATACCTTCATACCACCCCTCCCGCCAGGATACGGACTGATGAAAAGGACAGGAACACTATCAAGTTTAAGTGCTGTTGCCCCAGCTCAAGAAATCCAATGCAAGCAACGAGTGACTGCAGGGTGTTGAGCGTTCGCCGCCGTCCTCGGGTGGAGACCACGGAGTGGCAGCGCTGCGGAAGCCCGAGGGTGGGCCTCGGCTGTCCGCTCACACGTATTAAGGAGCCCAAGTGGTAAGAGATGGTGCACAAGCCAGGACTCTCCCCTATCGTCTCTCTCGGAAGGGAGGTATAGCATCGTTTTTCCGGCTGGAGCATTATCCGTACGCTCCAGGTACACGACCGAACAACTTTAGGTATTGATGTGATGCTGAAAAAATAAGAAAGGGATAGAGTGGTATCGTATATCGAAATAGTGGTAAGCTAATCGAGTATAGAATAATAAAATATAAACATAGAAGGCCTAATATTATACTTAGGTAGAAATGATCTCTCCTCCAAAGCCAAATCTGGAATATCCCTATGGGGACAGTTAATAACGAACATATTCCAAGAATAAGCTGTTTGTAAAATATCCCTGTTTCCATGCCGTACCAGAGGCGAGCAAATTTGTGAATGACAAGTGGGATGACTGACAAGGGCTCTTGCTCTAGGCGGATGCGGTACTCGCGCAAAGCCAGATTTAAAAACCAGCGATCTTCTGATGTGGCTTTCCTATCTGTCGGCGGTACGAGCCCCTCCTTGGCAACTTGGCGAAGTAAAATGGGATAACTTCGCTGAAACCCCTCAATAGTGAAGTATTCGCTCCGAGACCCCATAAGAAACACTAGCCCAAATCCCGTCTGAACAATTATTGGTTCACCGAGCACATAGAGATTACGCAAGGTCCAAGGAAGAACTAACAGGCACATACCAACGAAGAAGAGCATGCACTTTAACAGCCGTTTGGGGATGCCCTGGAAGCATGAGAGCGCGAAGAAAAAGACTGGGAAGAGCTGGGTGGTAGCACGCACGAGGGTCGCCACTCCGAGGGTGAGGCCGGCAGCGAAAGATAATCCCACCCCTCCCTGTTGTGAGAAGCTTCGAATCAGCAGTACTACACTTAATACAAGCAATGCGGTGAAAAGCGGTTCCGATGCAACCCAGGTAGAGATAACAACGGCAGGAGGAAATATAAGCCAGAGAACGCCCGCCAACCATCCCGCCTCAAGCGCGGTCTCTCGGTAGCCGAGGAACAATAAAAGGAGGGCGACACAGTAGTCAAGCAGCATTTGCAGGCAGACGGCAAGGGGAAGATACCAGCTGGCACCAATCTTTAGGGCAAGGGCCAGAAAAACCGCGTAACCAGGGGCTGCCATACTGTAACGGGGCGTATCAGGATCGCTAAATGTTCCAGTGGTAAGTATCTTGTTGGCAGCCGGTAGAAAGACACTACGAGCGCCGCCACCGACATATGGTTGGGCATAGCCGGCTTTGAGAAGCAGAAGGAACACCGCGAGTTTACAGACCGTTATACCGGTAAGCGATAATACCGCAATAGTTTGGCGAGGCAGTAGCTTAACCATCAAGAGCGACATTGCAGTCACCTACCAAGTGTTGGTTGGTAGTCCTGGAGAATAGTAAGCGGTATTCTTTAGTTCATTCTTTGGGACAGAAAGACCAACATGATACGGACGACGTCAGCTCGGGAGAGGTGTGCACGATTCTCATGGCTAACTTGTTGCGAGTTTTGCTGCTCGGTATAACCTCTTGAAACGTGAGAAGCAAAGGCATGCCTATGCGGCTCGTACAGCTCTGGAGTGCACGAACAACACACGCAGTGCTCATGCGCATGCCATTCTACACGCTGCCTCGGCGTGCCGCGTATTTTTCTGACGGCACCGCACTCGGCTACCGCTCTTGGCCTCCACTATGGCCAAGGGGAGCAGTGTTTGCACTCATGAAAACTTGTAACCAGCTCTGACCTTAACCGCCTGAAAGGACTCTTACGATTTCCAGCGAGGCCGTCCCACTTCCAAATATGGGAGGCCGTTTATCAGGCAAAGAGAAACTGCGCAAAGCAAATTGGATTTCTGCACTTCGGGCGCCTGTCAGGATGTTCCATCCGGCCTCAACTGTTTCGATCCATTCAGTCTCAGGCCGCAGTGTAATGCACGGCACGCCGAAGAAATAGGCCTCTTTTTGCATCCCACCAGAGTCAGTCAGGATCAGCCGCGCATTCTCTTCTAGCACTAACATGTCCAAGTAGCCTACAGGCTCGATCAGCTTGAGGCGGCTGCCTGAACGAGGGAGGCTGAGCGTTTCATAAAGCTCGCCGATTTTCTGCCGTGTGCGTGGGTGAACTGGGAAGATGACAGGTTCCTCAATTTCAAGAAAAGTGGTCAGAATACTACGCAGGTGCTCTGCCACATCTGTGTTGTAGGGTCGGTGAACCGTGGCCAACAAGTAGCCCTTTTGCTCTAGACCTAGATCTTGCAGAATGGTCGAGCGCTGACGCGCGATTGTAGCAAACTGTAACGCGGCATCGTACATTGTGTCGCCCACTAGATGCACGCCTCGGGTAATGCTTTCCCGCGCCAGGTTGTTCACAGCCGTTTGAGTAGGACAAAACGTTATATCAGCGCAGTGATCCGTCAGCACACGATTATGTTCCTCTGGCATGTCTCGATTGAATGAACGTAGACCGGCTTCGACGTGAGCGAGGGGCAAGAGGAGTTTTACGGCCGCCAATGCCCCAGCCAGAGTAGAATTAGTATCACCGTAGACAAGCACTGAATCCGGCTTCTGTGCCCGTATTACCTCTTCGAGATGGATCAGCATCTGGCCTGTCTGCCAGCCATGAGGGCCGGAGCCTATTCCGAGATTGACGTCCGGTTCAGGTATTCTCATCTCATCAAAGAACACTTGAGACATCCCATAATCATAGTGCTGACCGGTATGTACGAGGAATTCTGTGTGCCCTGCCTCGCGCAGCGCCTTACTCACTGGGGCTGCCTTAATAAATTGTGGCCGCGCGCCAACAATAGTGACAATTTTCATAGCCTAATTGCTCCTGGCAGGACAGCAAGCACTGATCACACCCACCGCGGTGGCGAGCATTTCTTCTCATTGAGAGCCCATGATCACCCGCTTCACGCAACACAGGTGACTCTGGATAAGCCTATCACAATTATCCATAACGTACAGGGACCCAACCTCCTGACACCCTGCGGTACAAATGCAACAACAACTGGGCTTGCGAGTCCCAGTTATAGGTCTGCAGGACTGCCTGACGTCCACGCTTGCCCATGGCCTGCGCCTCCTCTGGATGCTCGAGCAACCACTGGATAGCTTCAGCGAGAGCCTGTGGCTGACCTGGTTCAACCAGGAGCCCGCATTGTGCTTCTTTCACGATTTCACCTTGCCGTGGGAGGTTAGAGACCACAACCGGCAGGCCGGCGATCATGTATTCGAATAGCTTGATAGGCTGGGAGTCCATATGATTGGGCGTGGGGAGCAGGGGCACCACACCGACGCGCGCCCGGGAGAGCAAATCCAACAGTCCACAACGGTTTTGCCAACCGGCATAGTCGGTACGCTTCCAACCCGGCTTCTGGCGGGCTTCCTGTTCAAATTCAGAGGGCTCAAACTCCCCGCCAAGGGCCAATCGCGCTTGTAATGTCTCTGGCAGCAAGTCCATGGCATCGATTAATTCCAACACTCCGCGGCTGGCGACAATGGCCCCGATGTATAGCACCAATGGTGGACGCTTGAGGTAGGGGCAGGACGCTGGAAAGGCTTCGTCAAGCAGCGGGAAGTTCTGGACGACCACAGTTTTCGAGCCCGGGAAGCGCTGGCCGATGTGCGGAGTCGCCGCGACAATGCCATCCAACATTCGCCTAGAGAGCTTCTCGGCCATGTCAAGCGCCCAGGCAACAGTCGGCCGCGCCCAACGGGGGATCCAATATGTGTCGTGGATAACAGCGGGTGTGTCTTCGCGCACATCATACAGGACGCGCTTGCCGTGCAATTTCAGCAGCCATCCCACTGGGATTAACGTCGTGTCGTGGAAGTGGTAAACGTCGGCGCGCTGGCGTAACGCTTCACGATATATGCCCCAGGTGGTCCGCACCATGCGGGCAAAGCGTGAGGTGAACTTATGCACTGCCTTGATCGTGATGCCGGAGAGCTCTGCATCGTGCGGGTGAGGGGCGACAATGGTGACGCGATAGCCGGCGCGAGTCAAAGAGGCCCCTTCTTTCGATAACATGCGGTGTTCAGTGGCGAGGCGCACTGAACTTAGTAGGCAGACCTTCTTGCCTGTCTCACGGGTTTGAGTCATAAAAGATCTTTCGTGGAGACCGCCGACTTTAGTTGGCAGAGGAAACGAAGTGTAGCCTGACGACCAAACTTCTGGCATCAGCCCGCAGGTGCCTGGTGGTCGACGTCTACCTCTACCTGGTCCGCATGCAGACGTGTCAGCAGTGCGCCCATTGGTTGCCAGCCGGTGTGCTGCAGTAGAAGTGTGCTGTTGATACCAACCTCACGATATACGGATAAGAGACGGCGCCGGTTGATGCTGGGACCTAGGTGCGTCAGCTTCTGCACCAGGGCGGCCATCCAACTTCCGAGGCGTGCTAAAAAATAAGGAATGTAGAGGACCCGCACGTCCGGGTAGCGGCTCCGGCGGATGCAGGTGTCGACGTACTCCCGAACTGTTATTGGACGGTGGGAAAGGATATACACCTGGCCCTGAGTACGGTTGTTCTGGATCAGCTGCAGAACGGCGGCGGCAACATCCTCAACATGGACGAGGAGCAGGCGTTTGCGCGGACGGCCCAAACACACCAGAGTATTGCCGATCCTTGCTCCGACTGGAGCAAAAATGTCGCGCCCTCGACCTACGATGAGCGCAGGACGTAGAATCGTCCATGGGGCCGTGCTGTCGGCCAGGTGGGACAGGGCAATATCCTCAGCACGCCGCTTCCCGAGCGAATAGGCTCCCCGGCTTTCCGGTTGTGCTTCCAAGGGACTGGTCTCAGTAATGTCCTCCCCATCACGCAGCCTTGCGAAGTCGTAGGCGGAGAATGAGCTCATGTAGATGACCCGCTTGACGCGTTGCAACGCAGCGGCTTCAGCGACGTTCTGGGTCCCACGGACACAAGTATCCACAATAAACGCCTGACTGCCCTTCATGCCGGCAGCCAGATGGACGATTATCTGCATACCGTTGGCGGCCGCGCTGACATCCTCGAGCCGCCGCACGTCCCCCAGGAACACCTCAACTCCTAGCTGCTGCAGGCGCTCCGGTGAACTCGTCGGCCGGACTAGCGCCCGCACATAATACCCTTGCTCGACGAGTGCCTGGACCACCTGCCAACCTACATAGCCATTGGCGCCAGTGACCAAGACACGATCTACATGCCGGATTGTCGTTTGCATCGATGGACAATAGCGGCCCGTGAAGCCAGGCGGCGTCAAACCTGAGAAAATCGCCTCCTCAGCCCGAGTCACTGCCGTTGCCAGCTCGCGCGAAATGGGCGGCGGCTTCATGTGCAGGATACTGTCATAAAAACGTGGGATCAGGACCTGCATCCCGCCGTATGGGACCAGCTTACCACGAAAATAATTTACGATGTTGCCAACCGCCTGGACGGAAAGCCTGCAGGCATCGGTAAAGTTTGCTGTGGCCGAAACAATTCTGCGGGGTAGAAAGGTCTGGCGATGAACCAAAAGGGTCTGCGTGTCGAAGTTGACCTCGGCAGATCCCCTCTCACAGAGCACTCGGAGGCTGTATGCGGAGGGCCTGGCGAGATAAGACAGCAGAATCGTGGCTGTTGATCGGGTGCCATTCATATGGACAACCACATGATCAACCAGGCCTTGCGGCAGAGTCCCTCCCGAGTTCTTGCTAACGTGTATGTCGTTTGGCCAACCAGCAAAATACACGGCCAGGGAAAGTAAGTGGCTGGTAAAATCGCGCAGCGGACCGCCGGGTAGCCGATAAATCCAGTGTATGCCTTCCGCCTCCAGCATCTCCGGGGTGTCGTCGGGATTCAGGCACAAATAACTCTCGACGTGCACCACGCGCCCCAGTTGCTCCGAGTCAATCAATGCCATTAGCTCCTGTATCTTGGGATGAAATAACTGGAGAAAATCGGGACAAAGCAACACACCGCGGGCGGCGGCGCGCTCATAGAGGTCAGTTACCTCCCGGACGGTGAAGGCCACTGGCTTTTCCACGAAGACGTGTATCCCACGGTCCAACGCAGCCTTGGCACATTCATAGTGGTAGGCGGGAGGAGTAATGACATGCAGCACGTCGAGTTCCGTAGACTCCAGCAAGTCATCGATCGTAGCGCGGACGTGTGGAATCCCGTGCGTCTCCGCGAAGCGACGGGCAGCCTCCTCGTTGACGTCAGCTACGGCGATGAGCTGCGCGGTATTCAAAGCTTTGATAAAGCGAGCATGGTGTGCCGCGACTTGGCCGCAGCCGACAATGCCGATGCGCAACCGTGCCTGCCATTTGTTATTGGAGTGTATGTGCATGGAGTCAGTCGAGGAGATCACGTCGCTAGAGACAAGGCCCGGCCGCCGCTTCAGGGCTAACGACCGATGGAACATTGTCCCCGATGCGTTCGTCTACAAGATAGGGGTGCGTACGCAACTCCTTGCGGCAAGGGGAAGCTTATTATCGTTGGCCCTTTGAGAGGGAATATGCCCCTTGCAGGAATTCGCTTTCCCAGGGGTTGCAACCCTGATATGCACCACAACCCTGGCAGGATGCACCCGCAAGTTTTCTTGCACACATTGTAGCATTACAGGGGACGCGAATTGGAACACGGCCTGCAACATGGTCCCAGCCGGGGCTGACTGTAACGCATCCGGCCCACACGACACCTCAGTCAGCATGAAAGCTGCGGGGCGTGAGCCCCGGCAGATCGCTACAGTGCCCCTAATTCCCTACGAGTCTGAGATTTACTGGCGCGGGAAGCGTTCCGCTGGTCCCCGACTCAAGCGCTCCTAGATCTGGAGCAGAGCCATTATACGACAGACCAGGCATCACCACACCAGCATCGATGGCCCGACTGCCAGCACCCAAATGAAAGTCCTGTGCAGCCGCGTTGACAAACAGGGGGTCGGTCCCTAAGAGATTATGATCTATGGTGCTATTAGAGTCGTTGCTTTGGACAATGGCATCAGTTCCGTTTTGGTAGCAAATATTGTTACGCACAATCGTACCGTCTGGGCTACCGAGCTGGACGCACACACCATTATTGTTGTAGATGGTATTGTTGTAAAGTTTGTTGTTGGTGGCAAAGTTGCCGTAGCCACCGATATTAACTGCCTCTCTATTATCGCCTACACCATTACGATAGAGAATGTTATTATACGCAACGTTATTATCCCCTGACCCTAGAAGCAGCCCACGTGACCCACTGTCATGTACGAGATTATTACGCAGAATGTTGTCATGGGCAGTAGTGCTAGCTTCAGCGTTGTACATATGAAGACCGTGACTAGCAACATGGTGAATGTGATTCCCTTCAATAATGCTACTGACATTCGTAATATAAATGCCGTGGGTATTATTCGACGCATCCGTGACGGCGCTGGCCATATGATGGATGTGATTGTTGCGCACCGTAATTGCCGTGGTATTGGGGCGGAGCGCAATGCCTGCTCCGCCGTTGCCTGGGCTCACAGGCGGCGGCATGTTTTTTATCTCATTGTTTTGAATGATGATGTTGTTTGTGGTGTCGCCTACCACCAGAATTCCAGTATTCGTGCTATTGGTCAGGTCAATTACGAATCCGTCAATCACGAGATATTGTCGTTGGAAGATGAGCAGAGCCGAGACATCTGTAGCACTTGGAGGCTGGATCGTGACCACATCTCCGGTATTCGCCTGCATCGTCGTGGGAGCGCCAGCCGACCCGGACGGCAGAGGATTATCGAGTCGCTCCGCATAGGTCCCCGCCTTCACAATAAGCGTATCCCCTGGACTGAGACAGCTCGCGCCAGCGGCAATGGTCAGTTTTGGCGTCGACTGTGACTTTGCACTGCTGCACGAGTTATTATCACTCCCCGTCTTGGCAACGTAGTATGTACCTCCATGGGCGAGGACCGGAACCATTGTAAAGAAAACCACAAGCAGAAGCTTCTTCATAAAACAGTCTCCTCAAAATCTTTAGATTTTTCATCAATCTCTCCTCGATTGAGAATTAGTACAAACAATGGCAAGATACATGCCAGATCGACTAGGGAGTTTTCCCCCAGGCATACTTGGCTTCTAAGTCAAATAAAATGGCTATGTTGCAAAAGACATTGCGATTCTTGCGGGCTTGATTGTGCCTCCCTTACGAGCGTCTCACTGTCAGCAAAAGGATCCAGGGATGTCAAAAAACTGACTGCGTTGAAAATCGTCTGGCTGTTTTCATGCCTCCCGATATCCTTGGGAACATGATTACATTTCGTCAAGACGTCCAGATGGGATTGTTGTGAGGATTTCCGATTTTGGGGTTTGATGCCCTGCAGCTTGCTGCGGGGAGCCTTTATTCTTCTTCAAGTGCAAATGCATTAATCGAGTCACCGCTTGTCTCACATTGGCCCTGGTTATGGAGGTCAAAACGCCATCGATGTCTTGAACAAACAAGGTACCGATCTTTTTCTATCCACCCTTCGTTTAAATCTGCACCTTGATGGGGACAGAATCTATCTACAGTGTAACGAATACCTCCTGCATCAACTGTAATACGCTCTCTAATCGACTCAATCCTTATCATGGTTTCACAAAAATGGTTCAAATCTTCTGGCTCTAGAATTAAAAACCCTTGGATCAGCGTTTGGTAGACATCGGGTTCTCGTTTGAGGCGTACACGGAATGTAAGGGCAAAATCCTCCCATGTAAGTGTCCCATTCAGTACATGGGCAATTTGCCAAGACGGTAAAGCTAATAAATAGTAATTTGATTTTACGATTTCAGAAGCCTTCTCTACTTTTCGGCCTCTGAAATCCACACGTAATATCCTATGAGGCGCATCCTGAAACTGTATATAAAGAAACCTATTTATACGCTCACTTAAGACAAACAAGGATAATTTGTGCTCAAGGGCTTGATAAAGACGATGAAAAATATGATCCAACTGCTCGGAAGAATGCTCATACCGACGACCTTCAAATAATCCTGCATATTTAGCTGCATATGACTTAAGGTACTCCTCAAAATCACTATCGCCTACACGCTTTGGTACTTTGTAGGCAAAGTCTCCTTTAGTGACATTAATAATATCACCCGGCATGATTTCTGGGGCATAAGTTGGACAGGATTTCTGAAGCCTTTCTTCTAGGTAGGCAAGCAACTTAGGCGCACGTGGGAAAGCATTGACTGGTTCAAAGTTGAGATGGAATAATACAGGATCGAGAAAACATGGCGGCCCAGCCGAGGGCAGATATATCTTTGGATTCACCGCTTCAATAGCTTGGGCAGTGGCTTCAAATTTGCTAAGCATTTTCTGCTTTGAGATTCTTTCATAGAGCTCTTCTGGGTAATCATAGCAGATTGGATGCCAGGTAGCTCCCGAAAATTGACAGGTAAAGACATCTATATGCCCATTCTCCTTTTTTATATCTTTAAGCTGATCATGTAACTTGCAGTCATTCAAGTTCAAGAAGCAATGTCCATCGCTATAAACGAGTATAGCTGAATCGCGATTCATGCCTGTGTCATTCAGGTATACCTGTATATATCCATCAGTAATTTGAACTTTCTTATTATGAGTAAATGTAATAATTCCTTTGCAATCATACTTTTTTAATGATTCAAGCAAAGCACAGCGACGAAAAAGTGGTATAATAAATTTAAAATCTCTCACTTTTAAGCTGTTCAGAAATTCTATATCGAAATGATCTTTATGCTCATGACTTATATAAATATATCTATCCTTTGATGTATACTTAAGTTTTTCTTGGACAAGAGCAGCTAAATGATGGTTACATGGGTATTGAAACCACGCTAAGTCAAAAGCTCCAGAAGGAGATAACCAGGGGTCCATAATTACTATTGATTTTGGAGTCTCTACACAGAAGCCGGCATGGCCTAAGTATGTGATTAGCATCTTATTGTTCCTGCAAAAAGGCGGATAGTGTCCCTCAACTGCCTTGATGGCGAAAAAGCGCTCTCAGCCTTTCCCAAGAGATGGAGACAGCCCAAGGACGTCTTCCAGGTGTATGCAGGGTACCCAGCCGAGGATTCCACGCATGTTTCTCAACGCCATGGGAGCTACTCCTTGTGACGATAGGGTCTGGCGATCTTGCTCCTGCGAAAGTCGCATCGCCAGCCCTTTCTTCTGATCTGTCTTGGTCTTGCGGCGTTGGTGGTCCCTAGCCCGCCCCACCTCGCACGAGGCTTAACCTCGCCATCGCCTTGCTGGATGCCTTAGTCCGTGCCGGTGGTGTGCTAGTACCTGGTACAGTTCACATGTAAACGAGAATTCATCATATGCCTCAGATGACCATGTGTCAACAGCAAATATGTAAACTCCATGTGAGGTTTAAACCAATATAACGCGTATAAATATAAGGTATGAATAACTTCCTATGGAAATAAGAAGTTAAAATATACACGTAGGATATATTAGACAATAGGCATATCACAGTTGGCATGAGCCGTATACATATTCACTGCTGTGTGAGGGGGGAATGCCATGGTATCATACCTGCTTTTCTACGAGCTGCTGCTGTTCGGACTCCTCTGGCTATGCGTGCTCTCGTATTAAGTTTGGCAAAGGAGTCAGATTAGTCTGGACCAGTTAACATCCAAGCGAGACAAGCAAATAACAGCGTGTACCTGAGAGCCCCTTACGAATTCACCAACTGTATCCTAAAGGGAGGGGCTGGTTACGCTCGAATCTATAAATCGACCTTAAATAGGTTTAACCAGCGATCAAGGAAATAGAGACGAACAAGCACCAGTTGCCGCTCATCCATCTTGTGAAGGGTGTTTGACCACAGCAATTGCTCGGCGAACCGTTTGAGACGTGACGGATCAACAATGGCCTGGAGTCGCTCAGAAGGACGCGCTGCCCACTGTACGAGCACCGAACGTAAGGTCGTCCGAATCCATTCAGACTGCGGCGTTTCAAATCCCACTTTGGATCGACGCCATTGGATCGCTGGCGGCAGGATGTCGCTCAACGCTTCACGCAGCAAAAGCTTATTCCACCCTCGTTTCAGGTTCATCTCCAGAGGCAAAGTCATGGCCCACTCTACAAACCGATGATCCAGGAACGGGTATCGTCCCTCAACGCTGAACGCCATCGAATTCCGGTCGTCCCACTTGAGCAAACGAGGCAGGTGAATGTGGCGGATTTCGGCTAGGCGATACTGCACCGGTTCCAGGTGCTGCGCCACCACGGCCCAATTCGCTGCAACATTGAATCCGGCGGACGCCCACCGTGGCTGCAGAAGGACGCGATTGTCTCGCTGGCGCCGATGCCGATATTGTCGGAAATGAGGGAGTGCCTGCAAGACTAGCGCGGGATTTCCATCAGGCAACAGCGCCCCCAACACATGTTTGGCCACACGATAGGGCGCTTGGACCAATTGCCGCCGGAGGAATAGGTAGTACGCCGGCCAATACCCCGAAAAGAGTTCATCTCCTCCTTGTCCATTCAAGACGACAGGAACGCGATGCTGACGCGCCAAGCGCATCACCGACCATGCTGCATATTGGCTCAAGGAACCCGGTGGCTCATCGTGATGAAAAATGAAGTCGTCGAAATCCTCTAAAAAAGCGTCCGCACTAGGAAAAGTATAGTATCCTTCTCCACCACACTCCTTAAGCACAAGTTCAATATACTGGCGCTCGTCGAAGGAGGCTTCTTGAAAGGCGGCGGAAAATGCGTAACTCAGAGCCCCCTTGCCATTCTTCAGCCGCTGCACTTGGCTCAATACAGATGACGAGTCTAGTCCGCCCGATAGACAGACCCCGACCGGGACATCTGAGCGCAAGCAGAGTCTGACGGCATCTTCAAAGAGACACCGGGTCTGCTCTCTGGCTTCTGCGTAATCAATATGGCGCAACGCTAACTGCTCGGGATTCCAGAAGGGGAGCGGCGACGGAGCATGGGGTTGGTCTAGAGACACCTCAGCCCAACATCCCGGGGGGAAGGCGTGGATATCTTCAAAAAAAGTGGCCGGTGGAGCTTCATAGCCGGTATCAATATATTCGACGACGGCATCCATATTGGCGACGGTCGTAATCCCTGGCAAGGCAAGGAGCTGCTTGATTTCGGACGCAAACGCGAGCGCACCGTTTTTCGCCCACACATAGAGCGGCTTGATGCCAAGCCGGTCACGAGAGAGGATGAGGACCCGTCTTTGCAAGTCGGCAATGGCCAGGCCCCACATCCCATTGAACCGCGTGAAGCAGTCGGTCCCCCACTGCTCATAGGCGGCCAGAATTACCTCGGTATCCGTACCCGTCTGGAACTGATGACCGCATTGCCTCAGTTCGTTACGGAGTTCCACATAATTGTAGATTTCACCGTTAAATGCGATCCACGCCCGCCCAGTCTTTGAAGGCATTGGTTGTAATCCGGCACTTGAGAGATCGAGAATGGCCAACCGGCGGCTCCCCATGGCCACCCTGCCGTGCTGCGGCGTATCCGTAACCTTATGTGTCGCTAAGAACTGGCCCGTGGTCGACTCGCCATCCCAGAGCCAATAACCTTCACCATCCGGACCACGGTGAGACGCTACCTGGTTCATACGAACCAGAGGACTCAGCTCAACACCCGATGGTCGAACCCAACCGCAAATCCCACACATTCGGCTCATCTCCTTTTCTAGGCCCCAGCAATTTCACGTGTCTTATGCTGACCTCTCTCTGGAGTGGCTGATGAGTTCATCGTAAAGTTCAACAAGACGGCTGACCGTCTTGCGAGCATCAAGGTGTACACGTGCGAAGGCATGTGCAGCCTGTCCCATACTGGCACACCGGTAGGGGTCACGGAGCAGGGTAACCAGAGAGACAGCTAGACCTTCGATATCCCCTTGGTCAATCAAGAGACCAGTTTTTGCGTGCTCGACAATGTCAGGGATCCCGCCCACACGTGTCGCCACAACTGGCAGGCCACAGGACAATGCTTCCATCACGCAATTTGGTGTCCCCTCTCCATGGCTGGGCAAGCAGAGGAGACGGGACTGACGCATCAGATCCGCAACTGCAGGAGATGGCAAAGGACCAGTCAGCTTGATGGAGCGGTCAATCCCAAATAAGTGCGCCTTCTGCAAGAAACGCCCTCCAGTGTGGTCTGGACCAACTACAGTCAGCACAGCATCTGGACAGGCATGCCGCACCTTTGTCCAAGCCGACAGGAGATCGAAGACGCCCTTGGCTGTCTCCACTCGACCGACAAAGAGTACATGCGGATCTGTAGTGAGTTCAGAAGATGGAAAGAATTGGGTCTGATCTACACCCCGAAGTAGGACCTCACATCGACCCGTTGGCTGTGCGTGAAGCCTGAGAATATTTTCCAGCGAGCGGCTAGCTGACAGGTTGAGATCGGCTAGCCGGAAGGAATCGCGGCAAAGCTGCCACCCCTTATGATGGTGTGCCAGAACTGTGTGGACATCTGTACCCTGATAGGTTACTACACAAGGGATGTGGTACTGCTTAGCTGCACAGATAGTGGCCCAGGAACTAACAGTCCCGAAATTGGCGTGGAGGATAGAAACAGGACGTGTCTTGGTGAACCGCGCGATAGTCTGATCGACAATACGACACCATTGCGCCGTAGTCCAATGCAAAAACAAATCCCCCGGTGCCTTGAAATATCTGGGAAAGAGCACTTCACAATGACCTTTCACCATCTCATAGCGTTCTGGCAATGAGGCCTGAGTGGCGACGCGGTGGAATCTACGCATGAATGCCGGAACAAAAGTCGTAGGAGCAAGAACTGTGATGTATTCTATCCGTTCGCACAGCAAGCGCACCTGCTGCCCTATAAAAGAGCCAGGGTAGGGGTTTTCTGGTGAGGGAAAACTCAAGGTGATAACTAAGAGATGCATGGTAGGTCAATATACTACGAGCCAGGATTGTACTGATGTCCTATAGATGGTTGAACCTGTAGATATAGCAGTCTGAGAACGTAATAGCGTCTGCTTAAGAGCATCACGCAACTCCTGCTCCAGGCACGATGCCACGCAGGCATCGGTCCAGTAGCGTTTTAGACGTGACCGCCCATACCTTCCGCCATATTGCCCACGCGGTGACAGTGAAGTCTAACCTAATGCCGGCATTTGCATACCGGGAAGGCGCCAGACAAGAGAAGAACCTCATGTGACGACCAGCCTTCGGACTCGTGAAGCACCCGTTCACCGCCAACGTATCTGCTCCCCATAATGTGGTGAAGCAATGGGAGAGAGCACCGGAGACGAGGCTGATATCACAGTCGCACTCCGCCACGCCAGCATGCTCCTGCAGCCCCCAGCGGTAATCAAATACAAAAGCTCTCCCATAGTCTCTAATCCAAATCGTTGTGCTGGGGATGAAATAGCGAAGGATCAGCGCTGGATGTGCATTAAACATCTTTTGGCAAAATTTCTCCGCATCCGCTATTAGTTGATCAGCGGGGGTATTACGAACCCTAAAACAGGGTGGTGCCGCCAGAGCGTTGTGCATATCCTCTGCATAGCGAGACAAAGCTCCGGTGCAATTGACTTCCTCTCCTACCCTCCATTCGTCACCAGGGTAGAGAACAACTGGTGTGACTGCTGTAGGTTTGATCAAGTTATAAATATCACTGATCGCATTTACATGACTATTCATGTGAAAATTCTCGACATTAGAAAAAAATACGAAGCTGGCAAATGGCACAATAAATTGTGGCTGTAGGATGGCGGTTTGCTCCTGAATGCTGATGATTTTTTGCTGAGCAGCCTTTTCTTTCAATGCATCATCGCCCGGATTTCCGACCCAGTTAGCGTAGCTAAATTGTGTAAACAATACAGTGAGATCACCACAGCGATTCTTTATGGCACGGAGTTCCTCACTGCCCTCAGTTATATAGTCATTCATGTTGAGGAGACAGGTTTTTCCTGCTTGCATGAGAAGGAAAGAGTCAATAGCAGCCTCTCTATCCGCGTTAGCGTGGCGATAGCACCATACCGTAAAGTCCGGCGCGAGTTTATAGGGCATGCCTGCTTCGAATTCGACTGTTCTAAACCCTAGATCGCGACAAAACTTGATCACCTTGCCATCTTTGGTCTTTTGGAACAGCACAGTGATTTTCGGGCGGAGTTCGGCTGGAATCTCACAGATGTTTTTGGGGCTAAAATGATCTGGATGCTCGTGCGAAAACCAGATGTGAGTGACATTTGCGAAATCCTGTGGCTTGAAGCAGGTCGGGGCAATGAGGGTCCAGCCTTCATTAAAGGCTGGACCGTCTAACCAAGGGTCACAAGCTAAAGCAATGGCTCGATATTTGGTGATAAACCCAGCATGATTGATCCATTCTATGGAGACCATTTTGATATCCCAGCCATAAAGTCAAGATGCGGTAAACAGTGGATGCAGAAGGTGTTCGTGAGGCAAGGCAGGACAAAGGCGCCCTCTGACATTGTCAAAGAGCCTATACTCTTTATAGAGTATTTTGAACTATAAAATCTTTTTTCTTGTATTGTTTTACTGGAGATGCTCCAGCAGCAAGACTTAACATGAAGATCAGCCACAGTGCTTTCGCTGTCACCCACGTACCGGACATATTAGCGATTATCATAGTTGATAACAATACCAGATGAAGGAGACCTAGACTACGGACACGAGCTATCCATGCTGCTCGCACACATAACCCGAGGCCGACAAGGAAGGGCGTAGCGCCAAGCAGCCCCCCCTCCATCAACAAGTGGAGAAAAAGATTGTGCGCATCGCGATATACCTGTTTTACTCGTGGCCCAAGCTCATAGGACAATACAATGGGCCCCCATCCCAAGAGGGGCTTTTCAGCAATCATGTCTACAGAGGCCGCAAAGATCGTATCGCGCCCGGCTGTGTTCCCTGTCTCATAGGTCTTTTTCCACCGTAACAAAGCACTCTCGTCGCTAACCACAGCGTACATAACACCGACGACGGCGATGGCTACCCCCAAGATAGCTAACATTTTTCGTTTAGACTGGCGATAGGGGAGTGCATAGAGGACAACTCCGGTTACAAAAGCAGTCATGCCACCACGAGAGCCTGTGTACACCATAGCTGTCAAAGGCAGAAGGGACATAGCCATGTATATCACTCGCACCCATATATTGCGAAGCGTTTGGTCCATGCTGAATCCTATGAGGGCTTGAGCCCCCAAGGCCAGAATGACTGCGAGTCCGTTTGGATTGAAACCAGCGGCGGACACCCTCCCTCCTCCCCATGAGTCAGAGAATCCAGGAAGACCTAGAAGCACACCAGTGGCTACGAGCAGTATAGCGATTGAGAGGGTATACAAAGTCTGTCTCGTAAATTTTTCTTCCTGCAAGAGCGTAGAGCCAATCCAACAAAGGACGAGTAGCTGAATCAATGTTTGGAGTCCTGTAATAAATGGACTAACAAATGTCTCTGGAATGAATAAACCCCTCAGCCCATAGATCGCAACATATCCAGTGAACCACCACCAAGCTGGTGGAGGACGGCGGAAGCAGACCTTCGGGTAAAAAAGACAGGTGCCGAAGAAAAGGAGACCAGCTAGGCGTGCCAGGGATGAAACGCCACGAATGGCGCTCAGATCCATAGGTTCAAAGGGAAATGTAAACACAAATAACAAAAAGGCCCAACGGACAATCAGCGGGCTCGTCCTTGCTCGTACAAGGACATATACAATCTTCTTAGGAAGAGTTGAGGGTTGTGTTGTCTCGAGGAGAAGGCCAGTTTCTGTTTGTCGCATATCGAAGAAGTCCTGCGTCCGTGTATGTACGCTCTCTTCAGCAGAAGAGAGGTTACACAACGTTATGCTGTTCGTATCTCAACCATAACTCGAAGACCAAGAGATACCACAGCTGGGGCGGTGCCCAGCCTTTTTGGGTGGCCAGTTCTAACTGGGTGAGCACAGACTGCGCACAGATCCACCCCTCTTCATCAAGCAGCGATTCACGCCATATGGTTTCCGTCATCGATCGCCAGCGGCCTACGAGCCAACGCTGTACCGGAATGCCGAACCCTCGTTTCCTCCTCCACGCCACATTTGTGCTAATGCGTCGCCGGCCCAACTCTCGGAGCAAAGCCTTGAGCTGGCCTCCACGCAGTCTGAGCTCAAAGGGAAGAGCAGCCGTAAACTCCCAGAGATACTGGTCTAAAAAAGGCGAACGGGCTTCCAGGCCGTAGTGCATTGTCGCTCCGTCAACTTTGGTCAGGTATTCACCAACAAATCGGGTTTTACGCTCAAAATTAAGAACACCAGTCAACAGTCGATCTTTACCGTTACTCGCCAGCGGTATCTCACGAGGATTCGGGACTAAGTCCTTGAGCCTACTGCCAAGCATATGGCTCGTGTTGTATACGCCGAATCCGTAAGGGTCACCAGCAAACGCTCGGAGGTCCCCAGAGGCGTAATCTAGAAGGGCCGCAGCACGGCGGAGTACACTCAATCGAGGCAACACAGACCGCACAGGCAGGCAGCAACGAGTAAGCACGGTTGGGACCGTCTCTGCAAGCTTCCCAGCCAGCCACAGATGCCGATGGCGTGGATAGCCAAGAAAGACATCATCTCCCCCATCACCCGTGAGCAGCACTTTCACGGATGGGGCAATGGCTTGCGATACTCTAAGCATGCCCAGGGCCGACGCGCAGGCAAATGGTTCAGCGTATGCGGATACCAGTTCTTCTCCCTGTGGAGTATCCTGTATGGACATGTCGAGCACCCGATGTTCAATACCTATCTCTTGTGCCGTGGTGCGGGCGGCAGCGGTTTCGTCCCAGGGATCGCCAGGTACACCAATCGTATAGGCTGTGAGGTCTTGTCCATGTTTCATCACGCCCCAGCAGACGAGAGCCGAGTCAATACCTCCACTCAATAACACACCCACGGGTACGTCGGCATGCAACCGTACTTTCACTGCCTCCAAGAACAGATGTTCTGTTTGTTCGAGCGCTTCTTGAAATGAGAGCGTAGGTGAGGGAGAAACAGGCGGCAGTTCCCAATATTCACGTTGAGACAGTACTCCATCAGACCACTCAACGATGGTTGCGGCTGGGACCTTAAAGGCACCATGATAGATCGAATGATTGTCTGTGATATATCCCAGTTCCAGGAAGTCCAGGACAGCGCACTCGTTGAGCTGGCTGACAAACCCTGCCAGGCGCAGCGCGCGTACGGTTGATGCGAAGGCAATCGTCCTCCCGCGTAGAGCAAAAACGAGCGGTTTCACGCCTAAGCGGTCACGCACGAGACAGAGCTTGCGCCGGTGATCATCCCAAAGCGCAAAGACAAACATCCCTCTAAGCTTAGAGACCAGTTGGTCAAGACCCCATTCTCGATATCCATGCAGCAGTACTTCCGTATCGGTATCACTGCTAAATTTGCAGCCACGTGTAGAGAGTTCATGGCGCAGGTCGCGATAATTATAGATTTCGCCGTTGAACACAACCCCTACAGAACGATCGGCAGCAACCATTGGTTGCTGTCCTGCAGCGCTCAAATCAATGATTGCCAAACGCCGATGGCCAAGAACTGCGTTATCCCAACACGCTATGCCTTCGCCATCAGGCCCTCTGTGGGCAAGCGATAAGGTCATCTTGTGGACAGCATATTTCGCTTCAAGGGGATCAATCAATCCAGCAAGACCGGCGATTCCACACATCAGTTAGGTTTCCTTGCGAAGAAGGGTTATCTAGCTTGTGCTGACTGCGCAGTCCTAGAGATATTGATTCACATGTGTAATAAATAATATTTCTATCTACTACATAAACATTTTTTCTTTTGCTTTTTTGAGCTTTCTAAAACCTTCTACACCGAGAAAAGAAAGAGCAATATTAAAATAACTTCTGATATCATATGGATTTATTCTAATAGACTTGCTAAATGCCTCTCTTCCCTTTCGTATATCTCCTTTATAACAATAAAGGACTCCAAGGTCGATATATTGGTAACTATATTCTCTGGGATTAGTTTTAAAATAGTCTTCGTGCTTCTTAAAAAGAATCTCTCTCCCTTTGGTCATTTTCTCATAATTAAGAGTTAAGCTATTTTCATGAATATAGCGCTTTACTAATGGTTTTTTGATACTTTTAAAAGAAAAATTTTTTGATATACGAATCCACATGTCATAGTCGCTGCTTGTAGGCATACTTTCATCAAACAACCCGCACTTTTCAAAGCATTCTCTTCTTAAGAATATTGAAGAAGTAGTAATAAAATTTTCTTTGGAAAGATCACCATTCTCAGGACTATGTGTGGACAATACTCTTCCATTCATTTTCTCTACTACGAAATGACCTGTACAGACACCACCAACTTCTGAAGGGCTATTATCTAGCAAATCGCTTTGTATTTTAAGCTTCTCTGGTAACCACTCATCGTCATCGTCTAAGAACGCGATATAGTTGCAATTGGAATTCATTACACCAATATTCCTCGCTCCTGCATCTCCTTTGCTTACTTGGTTATATACAACTCTTATTCGTGTGTCATTGAAATTAGCAATAACTTCCCGAGTGTGATCCTTTGATGCATCGTCAACGATGACTATTTCAAAATTCTGAAATGTCTGATTGAGAACACTCGTAATTGCTGAGCGAAGGAACTCTGCACGATTATGTGTCGGAATAATTGCACTCACTTTTGGCATTCAAAGCCTACCTTCCTTAATCTCAGAGACTGCCCAATGCTCTACCGTCAGCTTGTCTACACTCCAATCAATACCAGGCCAAGGCCCTATACGAACGATTACGAGGTGTTGATCGCCAATAGTGAAGCGATGATTCAAATCAGTACGATTCGTATATTACTGAAACGACTAGGATGGGGATTTTAAAACAGCTTCTATATCCATCGGGCAGCTTGCGCAAACCGCCAAGTTTTTCGGGCAAACTGATACACACGCGTATCTGCCTGAACGTGAGAGAGAAAATCACTGCACACACGGTACGGGATACGGTGGCGGAGGTAATCCAGCGGAGCACGTCTCCTATATTCGCGAAAATACTGTTTCAGCTCTTCAGGAGTTTTTGCACGACCATTATCGGCATACTTTGCCACATACGGCGCAAAATCCGGGTAGAGCGATGGCGACAGCCATTTCCCCTCCAGTCTTGTCTTCATGAAATTTCCAATCAAGAGATCATCAAAAATTTCAAATTCGATCGCTTGCATTAAAGAATTCCGCGGTACCTCAAACGTAATGCCTTTGGTGAAACCCCGCGTTCGGAATTCTATATGGTTGTCTTTGCCTCCTACCCTAAAATTTATATAATCCATACATTCTTGAATGTGTGAAATAGACTTGAAGTATATCTCAAGTTTCTGAAATTCATCCTTTTCAAGCTGTTCTAACCAATCATCTCCAAATGTCTTTGGATCTACCACATTGTCTGGAGCCGCTGGTGGATTGATCTCTGTAAAGCTTTTGCTCAAACAATCGTAACGCATAAAAGCAGGTAAAAGTTCACAACGGTTTGAGGTAAATCCAATGGCATAGGCATCAAGAGGGGTGGTGTATTCATTGGCCCATACACTATCAGCTCTCTGATATTTGTGCAAAGAGCTGAACGGAATGACGTATCTAGCACCGAATCGTTCGGCGGTTAGCGCAATGCTCTTTCCAACAGGAAGTTTTCTCGCTGCTTGCGGTTCTATTCTAACATTATTCTCGTCAAAATAATTAATCATATCAGCATCGCCGTAACCAAAAATTCTCAGAAGAAATGTATGCTCATAGTTCTTGATTATACTTCTCACGAAGTGACCCCAACCACGGTCACTGGTATCATTCAAATCAATCACTAATGTTCCTGCCACATCGACGAGTAGAAGCGCATCCTGGTTGTAGTCAGCGATACAGAGGACACGTATTTGCGGAGACAATCTGGTCCACACCCGATCTTTTAAGATCGTGCAATGAAAACCTTCCTTGCGCATTACATGTGCAATCCTACCCCCGACGTGATCAGGTAAAAGAATTTTCTTATTCCTGAGCATATCGAGCGACTCCCCGCTCAAGTGGTCTGGGTGTCCATGTGAAATCCACACATATTCACAGCTCTTAATCGCACTCATTTGTTCTTCTGGAATTTCGTGGGATAATAGCCAGCTGCCAAAGTAGGCACTACCGACTATCCATGGGTCTGTTACAAGAACTGGTGCTCGATCATAGCATATCAAAGTAGCATTACCGATTGTCTCGAATCCTGCTTCCATTGCCTCACCTCTATACGAAGCCCCAAACTCTGATTGCCTACGGAGTGCCTATGTAGGGGTTAAATTTTACAACGAGCCGGTAAAAGGCTAAGAAGCATTCAAGTACCGACGTTCCAAGTCTGTGAGCAAGCGCGTTCGTTTTTTTTGAACGGGCTTTGCGTATGATCTTGCGTCGATGGAGAGCCTCGAC
>Ga0075418_10001475_pt1 | contig 26686 bp, 17 predicted proteins | sample SoiMetdeltSBSDD2_FD_81776 | JGI IMG/M metagenome (GOLD analysis project Ga0075418, IMG submission 81776) | Bulk soil microbial communities from a Populus tree surrounding site in Tennessee, USA - Soil MetaG P. deltoides SBSDD2 | ecosystem: Environmental > Terrestrial > Soil > Tree plantation...
AGTATCGCTCCTCGCAGCGACCCAAGGGCGAATGGTAGTCAGTGGCGAGTTGCGATGTCAAGGAAACGGGCCAGCCTACAATGAAGGACCGCTCGACGATGTCGCTAATTCCCCAACCGGGAGGTTGGGGATTACCGGAGAGCGGTCGAACTGCCTTGCTGTAGGCTGGCGTGAAATATCCCCAACCTGCCGGTTGGGGGATTACCCGACTGGGCCGCGCCTTCTCAATAGCCCTCTGTAGCTACGCAACGTCGCGGCGTGCAAGCTCGACGCAACCCGCTACCGCAGCAACCACTCCCCCTACCGCTCCCAACACCAGTGCCGCAACAAGTCTCTCGTCGGTAAAAACGTTCAGGGGCAACAGCCACGGATAGTATTTGCCCAACGACGCGCTGGCCGCGAAGAGCGCAAAGAAAGTTCCGCCTATGCCGGCACCCAGCGCCACCGTAAAACTCGACCAGCGGATGCTGATCCAGGTGTGAATAACGATGATTAACCACGCCGCCAACCAAACCAGCAGCGCCTGTTTTGAAATCCAGCCGAACGGTACCGGTCCCGCGTTCGCCAATTCCGGACGCAAGCGCATAGATACCAGACCGACCAGGATGCTCAGAAGACAGAGAATCAGCGTGCTCGTGGCGATCAGCGCCTGAACCACTATGATCTTGGCGATATAGACCATGTGCCGGCGCACCGGAAGCGCAAAGATATGTTTCCAGTGTTTATCGCTATGCTCGATGCCGTTGATCAGGGCCGTCTCAAGCGTAATCAGCAGCGGCATCATGAAAATCGCCCAGATGCTTAGCGTCGCCCTTGATACCGTCTCCCACAGTTTGAAGTCAGTACTGAATTGACGCGTCTTCAAGAGGACAAAGAATTGCAGCACTGCTACCAGCAACGGTGCAACGAAGATCACTCGGAAGGCGAGAGTGCGTTTCAACTTCAGAAGCTCCGCGTGGAGTACGAGCAACAACGACATTACGCGGCCCTCCTTTCACCCGTCAGCGTCAGGAAGATGTCCTCAAGCGAGGCGCGAACAAGCGAGAGATGGAAGACTTCGATGCCTTGCTCGACGAGAAGTTTGTTAATTCGCACAGCCTCGTCAGAGGTCTTTGCCGAAACTGACAGAAGTCCGTCAGCGCGCCGTTGAACGCTCCAGCCGGCGGCTGTCAGTGTGTCCATAGCCTGGTCCGCTTCATTCACACCGAGGGTCAATTGCACCTGTTGGTCCGCCTGCAATTCAGAGAGGGTCCCCTGAAACAAAAGTCGGCCTTCGTGAATGATGCCAATGTGGCTGGCTATCTGCTCGACCTCGCTAAGAAGGTGACTCGATAAGAAGACAGTGACACCAAACTCAGCAGGCAGACTCCGAATCATATCGCGCATCTCGTGAATGCCTGCCGGGTCCAGCCCGTTGGTCGGTTCGTCCAGGATCAACAACTCGGGCTTAGTCAGCAGCGCCAAAGCCAAGCCCAGCCGCTGACGCATTCCGAGCGAATATTCTCGCACGCGACGGTTGGCGTCCTGAGTAAGTTTGGTGCTGCGAAGAGCAGTATCGATGAGTTCGCGCTGCGCGCCAAGCACACGTCGCGTGACTTCGAGATTCTCGCGACCGGTCAAGTGAGGATAAAGCGACGGCGATTCGACCAGGGCGCCCACGCGCCGCAGCAGCGACAGCCGATTGGCGGCCAGCGGCAAGCCGAACAAATGCACCTCGCCGGCATTGGGCCGGCACAGCCCGAGTAGCATACGGATGGCGGTGGTCTTACCTGCCCCGTTCGGGCCCAGAAACCCATAGACTCCGGCCTCCGGCACAACCAGGCTCACGTCGTCAACAGCCAACTGCTTTCCAAACCGACGAGTCAACCCATGGGTCTCGATCAAGTACTTTGGCATCTGACCTCTTGACCGAGAAACGCGACAAGAGGCACATCTATTAACAGCAATTGTCGAAAGTAGAGGGTCAGGGTCAGACGCGCGATTTGCGATTTTTGCCAATCGCCTTTTGACCCTGCGACCTAAATCGCAAATCACACGCCCTTGGCGCGTAATGCGTGAATCAACTGATGATTCACTTGACAGCATATGTCTTCCGATACATACTAAGGCCTGTGGCGTGGGCGGCCGATCTACACGATGACTTCGTTCCGGAGTTTCATCGCCTTCATCCGGATGTGCAGGACGAATTGCTCGCGCACATCGAACTACTTGAACGGTTTGGTCCGCAGCTAGCACGCCCTCATGTGGATACTCTCAAAGGTTCCCGCCACGCGAATTTGAAGGAGTTACGGCTTGATGCTGCAGATGGCACTTGGCGCTTTGCCTTTGCGTTCGACCCAAAGCGCAAAGCGATCATCCTATGTGGCGGCGACAAATCAGGGATCAGTGAGAAGCGGTTCTACCGTCAGTTGATAGCCAAAGCTGATACCCGCTTTGAGACCCATCTGCGAAAGATCAAAGATAAGAAGAAGAGGAAGTAAACTGCGATGTCGAATCTCGAACAAATAAGGAAACAGATGAGCTCGGCACGACGCAAAAAGATTGAGGCCCGCGCGGCTCAGTTGATTGCCGAAGAAATGACCCTGCAGGAACTCAGGCGTGCACGTAAGCTTACGCAGGTCCACATGGCGAAGGCCCTCGGCATAAGCCAAGATGGTGTTTCTCGACTTGAACAACGAAGTGATCTCCTTTTATCAACACTGAGGAAGACAATTAAGGCGATGGGCGGCAACCTGTCGCTTATCGCTGAGTTTCCCGATCGAGAGCCGGTTGTTTTGACCGGTATTTCCACGCCCGAAACGGAACTTCAGCCAGCAAAGGGGAAGCATCGCCGCGCTCAGGGTCGGTGAACTTTTTTAAGAAACTGGGGGAAGCAAAGCGAAGCAGTCTAACGTTCGCCCTAAAACACGTTCCGAGCCGGAGATCATTATGAAATCCTCAGAGCTTCTCAGCACGAAGTCCTGACGCGCACCTCTTCCCAGTCACATCCTTGAAGAACCGCCGATCGACAAGTATATTCAACGCTCAGCGTGGGCGAATGACGTGGCACTCCTACACCATTGAAAGACTCCAGACTCTAGACCGCCGATCACTCTTCCTCATAACCTTTGCTGTCGCGCTGTTGTGCTTCTTGTCGTTTCAATTCTGGAAACAGCCCAGCGAATCGGATCGCGCGAACTGGGATTACATTTCGCAGGTAATCGCCCGCGGGGGTGTGCCCTACCGCGACGTAGTCAATATCAAGACCCCGCTGTCGGCATACATTGGCGCCGCAGCTATCGTGACCGCGCGCCCCTTTGGACTGCGCGACATATTTGCGATTCGCATAGCCTATCTGCTGTTGGCCGCACTCACGGTGAGCTTCACCCTTCTGGCCGCACTTGATTATTTCGGAAGCCGGCGCGTGGCGGTGTTGGCGGCGGCAATCATGGTTGCGTTCAAGATATTCGGCGAAACCAATAGCGGCGGCGTTCAACCCAAGACTCCGATGGTGCTTTTCGGTTTGATGTCGCTGTGCACGATTCAAAGGGACCGCGCGTTTTTAGCTGGGCTGCTTGGGATGTTGTCGGCATTGAGCTGGCAGCCGGGGCTTTTGTTTGTCGGCGTGGCTATCTTGGCATTTTCTCGTTATCTGACTCGCTGGCGCGATCTGAACGCCGTCAAGGTGGTAGCAGGCGCCGCGCTACCGCTTGCAATCACCGTGGCATATTTTTGGAGTACCGGCGCGCTCAGGGATTTCTATCTCTGGAACATTGATTTCAATTACAACGTCTACGGCCCTCAACAGGCGCGCAGCTTCACCGGGTTCGTCGATCGAATCGCCAGGATGATGATCGGAACGTTCAGGGGCGAGCAATTGTACTTCTATCTCGCAGCTGCAGCCGTTGCCGGCGCGCTGTGGGCGGAACTGCGCCTCGTAGTCAAGCAGTCCGTCCCACGCTTGTTGGATCGCGCTGTTTATCACGCGATCCTGATTTCTCCGGCTGTTTACTTCTTGTTTTGCATGATTAACATTCAGGGCGCCGCGGATCTAATCCCGCTTTTGCCTTTCGTTGCAATCTTCGCCGCGGTTGCGCTGATCTGGTCGGTAGATCGCGCGGCTCGCATTTTGTCTCGTCAACGCGGAGAATCGTCGCGCTCCACCGCTGAGGCGTGGGCGTTCGCCGCGGTGCTGGTTCTAATTCTGATAGTAAATTCGATCAACGGGCTTCTTTACAGAGTCGGCTTCCCGACACTAAAGGATCAAGATGCGGATATCGCACAGATGACTTCGCACCTTGAACCGGGTGATCGGGTATTCGTTCAGGGAGCGGCGCAGATATTGGTTGTATCGGGATTGCCTAACTCGAGCAAACACTATTTTCTTGATCGTGGAAAGGACAGCTATCTCGATAAGGTCGAGCCCGGGGGATTTGCAGGATGGTTTGCCCGTTTGAAAGCAGAACGGCCTAAGTTGGTGGCGATCGATCGGACTAAAAACGTCGAGCACCGAAATGAGTTTGCCGACTGGATGCTCACGGACTACGAGGAGCGCTCGGGGTCCGTCTTTACTTACTACCTTAGAAGAGACCCGGCATTGAACTAGATGACTAACCCCCTAGCCAGCCGTGAAAGCTCAGAGCCCAAGCCCGGTCGCAGACACTTATCGTCGAAAGAAGTTGTGCCGTTGCTGGTCACACTCACCGCCGGGGCGATTTGTTACGGCTTGTTCATTAAGCGCGGTGTAGGGCTTCCGATTCTGGGCTACAACATCTCAACCGCCGAAAGAGTGATGCATGGGGAGTTCCCCTATCGCGACTTCCTCTACAACTACACGCCGGGAGTGCTCTGGCTCAACGCCGGGTTGATGAAGCTGATGGGCACGAGCTTGATCGCAGTCAACGCTGGTCTTTTCGCCTTCAAGCTCGCTGCGTTGATTGCGCTGTACGTTGTCGCAAGTCGAGTGACCAACTCTAAAGCAGCGCTTATTCCTGTCGCGCTGACGCTCGCGTGGGTCGGCTACAGAGTTGTTTTGCGTCCCTATCCGACACAGTACTCCATGCTTTTTGTGCTGCTCGGGCTGATCTGCATTTTGAACTTTGACAAGAGCGGGAAGACGCGCTGGCTTTTGCTGTGCGGCGCGGCCATTGGCCTGGTCTTCGTCTTCAAACAGAATGTGGGCCTCCTCCTTCTTGGGTCGGCAACAACCGCTGTATCCTTGAGAGGTTTGCTCGGACCAGCTCCGTTCATCAATTTGCGTGACAGGATTATCGACACCGCGAAGAATGCTTCGATCTGCTGGGCTGGTTTCGCCCTCATTGTAGCCGCGCTGTTTATCTTCATTGCCTGGGCAGGCGCGCTTGGACCGATGTCTGATCATTTCTTCTCGCTCGCAGGTGAATACGGCGCGAAGAGAGCAATAACGCTTCCGCCGCTGAGACTCCTGGCGCCAGTGACAGCCGGGGTTTTGGCTGTTTTCGTCATTGCCTTTCTAGCGCTCCGCAAAGCGCCGAGACTCTTCGAGCCGTTTGTTATCGCAGTGCTCGCTGTCGGAGCGACGCTGCTCCTTATTCCCGGGAGACTGTCCGCCGTCAAAGACTCGGCTACAGCAACCATATCCTACATACCTTTTCTGTTGCTGATTCTGGTTTTCGCAACGTTTGCCTGGGGATTCAAGAACGATCGCCATAGCGCGGAGCGAAGAAACACCTGGTGGCTAAGATCGGGGCCAATCCTGATGGTCGCGCTGTTTGCGCTCGGCGCCTACAGTGAAGTCTATCCCCGTGCTGACTATGCTCATTTGGTTCGAACGCTCCCGCCGATATTTCTCCTTTTGTCTTTGGCCGCCGGACAAATGGTTCCTGTGCTCACTCGTTACTTTCAAAACTTTTTGCCGTCGGCGCGCCGCGCGGCCTTGCTTTGCGCCGCCGCGCCGCTTGTGTTTATGTGCATCGTTGGTATCAAGGATACGTGGCAGCCTCGATTCGATTCTCGTTTTCAATTTGTCGATCAAACCACGCTTACGATTGAGCGAGCGCGAGGTATGTTGGTAAGCCGCCGGCAGGCTGCATTCATCGAAGACCTGACGGCCGCGATAGACTCCAACAGCTCGCAAGACGACTACATCTTTTCATTTGCCCCCCGAGTGACAGCCTTCTATTTTCTGAGTTCGCGCAGAAACCCGACTCGGCTGGTTTGGTGGAGGTCAGCAGGAATCAAGAAAGCAGACAGAGATGCGGTAGTAGAGAAAATCGCACAGGGTATTCCCAAGCTCGTGCTAATTCCCGAAGGTTTCCACAACAATGAAGTCCTCGATCAGATTGCGTCGCGCTATCATCAAGTAGGCACGGTAACCGATATCAGGATTTACGACAGAAACCAGTGAACACTTTGAAGCACAAATTTGATTTTCTGCTGCTTGCGTTGGTCCTGACGGGATTCGCCTTTGTCGCCGGGCAGCGGCTTGCGACCGTGCCTCTTCCAGACAGCGACGAAGCGATGATGCTTCAAATCCCTTACGAGATTCTGTATCGCGGCAAGTTGGCGTTTCCAATGAAGAGTTTTTATGGCGGCAACATTGAAAATGCATGGCACTCGCTCACCCCTTTGGTCTTCGCAACCTTGAGCGGGTTCTTCAAAGTATTTGGCTGGGGTTTGAGTCAGGGGCGGGCCTTTAACCTGATTACCGCGCTGCTGGTGTTGTTGATGGTTTACTTGATCGCCCGCAGGCTCTTCACCTGGCAAGTCGGTCTGGTTGCCATACTGCTCATAATCTCGGATCCGCTATTTCTAGCCCGGAGCCGGTTGCTGCGCCACGATCTCATCTCAGTCGCGTTCGGCTTGCTGGCATTTTATCTGTACGAAAGAGCGGAAGAGCGCGAGAGCAGATGGCGTTATCTTTGTTCGGGTCTGGCAGCGGGCGCCGGAGTAATGTGTCACACCAATCTGCTCTATATGCTCGCCGTTGTCGCAGTGTTGATGTTGATGAGGAACGGTTGGCGCGTGCTCAAAACGGCGAAGCCTTACCTTTTTTTTGGAGGCGCACTTGCAGTGATGGCCTATGAAATTGTTTTTGCCATCGCCGATTTCAAGAACTTCAGGTTGCAGACCGGCGCGGACGCCGTTCATTTTAGCGTGCTCAAGCCCGCAGGGTGGCTGAGCAACCTGCAGGCGGAACCCGTTCGTTATAAACAATGGTTCGTCGCGGACGGGGCGAGATTCGAAACACACATCGTCCTTCTTCAGATTTTCTTATTGATCACGGTTGCCGCGATCATTTACCTGATAGTTCGCGTGTTCATTGCGCTCAAAGGCGGAAACGTGATGCGCAATCCGCGCGCGCGTTTGCTGGTGGCCACGGTTATTGTGGTGCTGTTTTTTGCATTTGTGACTCAACGCAAGATAACTCAATACGTGGTTCACATTTCACCCTGGTTTGCGCTGTGCGCCGCGGTCTTTCTTAACGACTGTGTGTCGGGGATTCGCAGACTGCGCGAGGCGCGGTGGGCCCGGGCCCGCGTTGTGTACAGGGTAGCAATGGTGATTGTTGCGCTGCTTGTTGCCGGCTTCGGTTATGAACTGTTTCAGCAGAACAGGACATATCTGGCACAGGTGCGCAATCCGGAGCAGCCAGCCTTCGAAGAAATCAAAACTGCGCTGAGGAGCATAGTGCCCGAGGGCATCTGTCCGGTTTCAATTGGATCCGCATATCTTTGGCTTGCCTTTCCCGAACACGATCGCTGCTACTTCGCGTCTATGGAAGCTCGCCCAGACCATCGTTTGGATTTGAATGGAAAAGATTATGCGATGATCGTGAAACCGAAGTTTGAGAATCGGCTGAGGAAGCTCACTGGAGCCGGGTTTGAACAATATCATCTGCTTGGCGAATTGAATAAAACGGCCTACGGTACTTTCTATATCTACTACACAGGATCAGATCCGCGGTATCTCGAGCTGGCGCCGAAGCGATATCAATTCTTCCGCCGCCAGCGCGGTTATGTAGCCGAAGAGCAAGCCAAAACCAATTGAGCATCAGCATCATCGCGGGGTTCAGTCTTCACGGTGATGCAACCCCCACAACTTCAGTTGTGGGTTGGACAAACTTTACTCTGTCGTCGACAAACTGCGTTGGCGGTAACCGCGTAGCGGTGTCCTCTCGGTAGCTTGCGTGGAGTGTGCGACACCCTGGGCCGCGTAGCGGTTACCTCTGGGCGTCAAAATCGATTTCTAGTCAAAAAAGGTAACCGCTACGCGGCCCAGGGGTGTCGCACACTCCACGCAAGCTACCGAGAGGACACCGCTACGCGGTTATCCTTTGTTTTCTTGCTGAAATTGCCGAGCGAAGTCACCGGCGCCACCGCAATATGATTAATGTTCTCCGCTGTCGCCCTTAAGATACATTCTGCCGGAATTAGACTCGTGCCGTTCGCGTCAAGGATCGAACACTGTCCCACCAGTCTCGCAAGTGCCGGCTCACTTCCCTGTTTCATTTTCGCTACAGCATCTCTCGCCGCGGGTTGATACTGATTGATCCATTTGTCATCTGCAATGTATTCGGGCGCAAATGCGTCACGATCAACCAGAACGTAATCAACTCCGTACGTCCGAATAAAGTTCTGCAGTTCTCCCAGGTCCGAGCTGTAATGAGCATTGATCAGATCGACGGCACGTCGGCGAATCTGTGAGTAATACCCCTTATGAAACGGAAGAGCCGTTTCTCGACCTACCAGAATCGCGCGTTTTGTAAAGATAGGCAGATTCTCCGTTTCATTCGACAGCGATGCAATGAGAATGTCCTTCGGCTGACTCGCGAGGTACTCGTATAACTCGGTCGTCTGTCCGGTCTTATACCGCGTATCTACAACCGTGCCGGTAATAAACGGCAGGATCAACGCCGCCGCCAACAAGCCAGCCGCCCCAACTGTGACCAGAGCTCGACGATCAGCCCAACGGAAGATCGCATCGAGTATAACGATCGCGGTAATCCCCGCGGCCAGCGCCAGCAGAATGCGAAAGCTGTTTACCGTGAATCGGCTCGGCAGATACAACCTGAACAGCAACACATTGGCAGCAAAGAACAGCCCAAGCGACGCCAGTAAGATTTCAGGGAATAGTGCAAGCCCCTCCGATAACCGATCAACGAGGGGAAATCGTTTACGAAACAAAATAATCAACGGCAGCAACAATCCCAAACTCAATGTGAAGGGGGAAAACACCGCGGACGAAACCATGCCGGTGTGGTTTCCGGTCAGCCAATAACTGACTAAGTCATCTCGGAAGACCACCATCCGCCCTCCCGGGAGAAACTCCGGCATTGTCCTTCCTTCGACGGCGTTTACTACCGGGCCGAAGCCGGATGATCGAAACGCGTATGGAAGCAGCACCAGCGCTGCGATTCCCAAACCCAACGCGCAGAACACGTAGTCCCGTCGATCCCTGGAGTAACTTAGGCGTCCTCCTTCCCATCTAAAAATGCGCAGACACAATACCGCAATTGCGATGAACATAGTTGACGGAAAGAAAAGTCCCATCAATCCGACGGTTAATAGCGAAGCAACCATCCGCCGTCGCAACAAGAAGAACATGAACCCAAGAAGAAGCGGAGAGATGAACGCCCTGGGTGTGGCTGAAACCAACCCGTTACGCATCCATAGACTCTCATTCAACAGCAGGCTTCCGATAAAACCGGCGGCCGGGACTCGAAGAATCTGGAGAGACACGCCAAAACAAAACGCGGTGGTCGTCAACCCCAGCGCCATCGGGAGCAGCTTTGCGAAAACAAACGGATCCAATCCAAGCCGGGCTGCCGATCGGTACAACGCTGAATACCCTAGAGGTGCAACCGATTGAAAATAGTCGGCGATCAGATCTCCAGGAAAAAATTCCGGATCCATAAACCGCGCGGTCCAGAAAACATGATGACGCCAATCATCCTGGAGGACGTATTGACTTTGGAATGCTTGTTCGAGCGCTCGTGAGGCAAAGGCGACAGAGAAAGCTAAACTAAGGCTCAACCAGAATATGTTTCGGTAATCAAAGGTATGATCTGTCTCGCCAATTAGAAATCGCTTGAATTGCTCCATCGTGAAAACACAGCCCTCGGATACTTAGCGTTCGGTTTGCCGCGCCGGTGATTCCGTTTGAATAGCGGCGCGAGTAGTCGTATAGCCGCGCCGGTCGCCGAAAAACTGATAACTCATCGGCTCGAGCGCGAGCCAGCGGGGATCAATGCCGGTGTAATAGACCTGAAAGCTGCCATAAGGAGTGTCTGTCATTTCACCAAGCAGATGATGATGGTTCTTGATCTCGTGTTTCAGCCACGACCTCGCGCGTCGAGGATTGACGATCAGCGCGTACTCTTTACCGTCGATGTCAACCGCGTCTTTCATGCGCTTTTCAATATTCGCAAAACAGAGGTCGTGTTCAGGAAACACCAGCCATATCGCAGCTTCTCTTACGACAACCGGGCAGACCCCCTCAGGTACCATGCTCCTCATCACCGTCCTGAATTCATCAAAAGTCGCGGCGTTTGGATCCAACACATTTCTAAGATAGCTCTTGTTCTGTTTCACCGCTTGATAGCCGAATAGTACCGTGAACAACACCAGGGCCGTCCCACCCGCCCAAGTGACGTACCGAGGCGCGCGCGAGCTCCCCCATTCCCGATTTCGCATCCGCGCAACAAAATCGATTCCATCAATGAGCATTGCGCCGACGGCCAGCGCAAACCAGGGAGTCAAATGCGCCATGTAATACACCGCTTTCTGGCTCGTGACGACTGCGAAGAATGTCACCGCCATCAGCGTAACGACCAGGATCCGAAAGCGCGCGTCATTGGTGACGCCACCCTGCTTTATTCGAACAATCCACCTGATAGCCAGGTAAGCCAGCGCTATGACCGTAAGATAATAAAACAGGTGAGTCAGCAGCCGCGGAACGTCGGCATACATGAAGTCTCCGCTTTGCCAGATCTCGTATCGTTTAGGTTCGTCTTGAATATTCTTCCACCAGCCTCCCGGATCGAGAATCTTGAAGTGACGCCTGTCACCTCGGTTCTGAAGAAGAACGTTATTCCAATCCAGGGCGGCGGTTATGATCTCGTAAGCCGACACAACCAACACACTCAAAGCAAACTGGTACAGGCTGCTCGTCTTTATGATTCGCCATCCGCGTCTTAACAGCATTAGCACAGGGATCGTCAGCACGATGTAGGCAGCCGACGTATGACACATCAGCGCCGCCCCTGCCGCGAGTCCGGAGCCGATGAACAATTTCGTGTTGTTCCGCCGCTCGGCGGATTCGTAAAGCATAAAGGCCAGCAACGCGAACAGGGCGGCGCTGAAGTCGTTTCTGAGGTACCGGCTGCGCTCAAGAAAAGTTACGTCGCAAACAAGCAAGGCAATCGCAATCAGCCCGGCCCGCCAATCGAAGAGCTTTCTGCCAATCAGGTAAACCATTACGAGCACGAGGATCGCCATCGTCAAATTGAAAGCGCGTCCCTGGGCGAGCCCCCAACCGAATAACTTCAAAAAGCCGGATTGAATTACATAATGAACGGGAGTAAGCGAATGCCAGTTGTTTTCGATGTTGCCGCCGAGAAGACGCCGAAACGGTAGTGCCAGCTTCCCTCGATACAACATCTCATAAGAGGTAAGAAGCATGTAGGATTCATCGGTATGAGGCACTGGAACGGTCGCAAGCCGCGGAGTCGCCACATACAGGAACCCGGCAAGAACCAACGCCAATGTCGCGAAGTCAGAGTATTTTTTTAGATGCCTGATACTTTTCATGTCCGCGATCTTGAACCGTTAGAACTAAGACTGCAGCGGAATCCTTGTTTCGTAGTCCCGCCTTCAGGCGGAACAGTAGTGAATGGCGAACAAGATTCCGCCTGAAGGCGGGACTACGAAACAAGATCACTCATCGCTCTTTGATTTCGGACTTGAGAGGGCGCGGTCTGTTTCCGCAATTATTCGGTTGCCCAATGCAGTGCTGTTACCAGCGGCATAGAATGGGTCCCGCAACGCCTCGTCGAGCGAAATGAAGCTCACACCCAACGCCTTATACCAGGTCAGTACTTCGCTCAGCATATCGCACGTGAGCTGGTTGGCCTTTATCATCAGGATGTGTTTGACGTCTCGTCCCGCGATATTTCGTGCGGTATCCCGCGCCGTTAGTGTCCGGTCAAGTAACAATGACCTGAAGGTGCCCTTAACGAAACCAGCGCAGGCATGTTCGCCTCGAGCAAGGGCCGAGCAGTAAACCTGACTGAAGACGTCATCTCCCGCATCGATGGTCGCCGGCACTTCAACATAGCCTCTTTGTTTTAGGTACGCAGTGATCTGTGCCAGCTTCTGTTGATCGGAGTCCAGGGTGAGCCCTGGAAATCGAAAGTACTTTTGGCGTGTCGGAAACTTCTTCAACAGTGGAGCGAGCGCCTGTTCGTTGCGGTCTACATCCTCGATGAATTCCTGCGCGGTTTTGTTCTTCGGTTTGATTCGGGAATATGTCATGTTCCCCAGCGCGTTCCCGCTACTCAACCAGGCTTCTTGAATATCAGCATCCAAAGCATGTCCCACGATGAAATCTACGGTTGATGGCATCTGGTTTTGCCGCAGCGCGGCAACCAGCTTGTCAAAATTCTCATTGGTGTTCTCGGTGTAGCACCAATCGTCTTCATCGGCATCGGGATCGACCGTGTTTCGCACCATCCGATTGATCGTCAGGGCTATTTCCATGCCCTTCAGCGGTTGGCTCTCACTTGCTTCGTGCTGCTTACCCCGAGACTTGAGCCAGGGTCCGACTTCCGGAATTCGCTCGAGCTCTTGCTGGCACTTCGCCATTGCAGCTTCAGATGGCGTAACACCCTTTGAGGCGGAACAGCCCAAAGGCAGAAACAGTAATATCAATGTCAAAAGTAGTAGTAGGTATTTCATGTCTAGTTGAGAAGTGCCGGACTCTTCCCGACCGCGAGCGCCTGGGCGCTTAAACCCAACCTCTCAGAAGCCCGGCTGCTCATGCCGCAGACCATAAAAAGGGCGTGACAAAGCTCGTCAAAGGCTGAGGACTTCCTGGTCAGCGCCACATGGTACAATACCGGTTCATTCCACACCAGTTACACCGAAATCTGATGAAAGCTCTCGGCCTTCGAAGACGGTTTAGCGCCAACTTTGATTTCTTAATCGTCGCGCTGATGATCGGCGCGTTTGTGATTGTTGCTTCCCAGCGACTAGGGACGGTTCCAGTTCCGGAAACCGATGAGGCTTACATACTCCAGGTTCCGTACGAGATGCTCAATCGAGGTCAGCTTTCGTGGCCCATGTACCGCTATCTCGGCGGCAACATCGAAAATGTCTGGCACACATTCTCACCTCTCTTCTTTCTGTTACTGAGCGGCTTCTTCAAGCTTTTTGGTTGGGGAATACTTCAAGGTCGCGTCTTCATGCTCGTTTCAGCTTGTCTTGTTCTTTTGATGGTCCACCTGATTGGCCGCCGGCTGGTCAACTGGCGAGTCGGACTGCTGGCAGTGGGGATGCTCTTAGCAGATCAGACTTTTTTTGAACGTAGCCGGCTGCTTCGCTACGACTTTGCTGCAGCTTTTTTCGCGCTGCTCGGCTTCTACCTGTTCGACAAGGCGGACAAAAGCGAGCGCAGCGGGTACTACATTGCTTCCGGTCTCGCAGTGGGCGCCGGAGTTATGTGCCATCCAAACATTCTTTACATGCTTGGTGGGCTCGGTTTGCTGATGTTGTTCAGACACGGCTGGCCCGTTATCAAACAAAAGAAGCTCTATCAATTCACCCTCAGTGCGCTAGCGGTCATGTCCTATGTGATCGTCTACGACATCATTGACTACAAAAACTTCCTGCTTCAGAACCGCGGCGACAAGCTGCACTTCGGTCTTTTCGAGGAGTGGGGGATCTGGCACAACCTCGTCGGAGAAACCAGGCGCTACGGTAGATGGCTGAGCGGCGGCGAGTTGTTCTTGAACGTGCCGCGCACAACCTTGTGGCTCTTTCAGTTGCTGGCGCTTGGCGCATTCATCTACTTGTTGGTTTATGCGGCGAGGCAAATCAAACGTGGCAACTGGATAAACAAGCCTCGCGTGCGGCTGTTAATCATTACAATCGTTGCAGTGTTGTTTCACGCCCTGCTCCTCAGTCAGAAAGGCATTTATTACATGGCGCATCTGACGCCGTGGTTTGCGCTTTGTGTTGGCGTAATGCTGAACGACGCTTTCAACTTCATCGGGCGCCTCGGCGACTTGAGCGTGCCGCGAGCAAAGCTGTTGCAGCGCGCCACCGTGGTTGTTTGCGCGATGGCGATAATCGCGTTTGGCCTTCAACTGGCGCGGCAGAATCGCCGCTATCTCAGGGAGGTCCATAACCCGGAGCTAGTGCAGTTCGATGAGATCAAAAGTGTCCTACGAGCTGTCGTACCAGAAGGAGTGTGTCCCGTTGCGATAAAATCGCCGGTAATGTGGTTGAGCTTTCCGGAGCACGACCGCTGCTTCGCGACGATCGAAAACAGAATGACCGAGGCGCTCGATTTGGATGGAAACGAATATGTCGTGATAGCACCCTATGCCTATGACAACGCACGACTGGAAGGTACGAAAGAACTCGATGCGAAGTACCCGCTGATTGCTCGACTGGTGAACACGCGGTTCGGAACAATTCACGTTTATTACACCGGCACGAAGGCGTATGACGAAGCTCGCGTACCGGTAACCCAGTACTTCTTCGGTCAGTGGCGCGGTCACGTAAGCCTCGAAGACGCCGATCAAGGACCCGAAGTGTGGTCAGCGGGGGCCGCCGAGTTGGCCAGCTGGACGCGCGTATTCGATTCAGCCTTCAGAGCTCATCCTGATGACGCTCACCGCGACTTGATTCAACTGGGCTCGGTCGATCTCGCCTCGGGCAAGATCTATTGGGTAGACGTCGACACGGACAGTAATCCTGGCAACTGGGAATTGGTTATTACAAGCCAAGAGACCGGCGACAGGATTCACGAAGAGACAATTGGACCGGCAGTCGATCGACCGCGGGATGGGCCATTCAAATTGGTGGGTACGAATCGCATTACTCGCATCGCGATGTCGGTGCGACGTGCCGGCAGTGATCAAGGCGGGCCTTTGCGAATAGCAAGGATGAGCATTCGCGAAGTCGCTCCGGCTGGTCAATGGTCGGGCAACTAAGAGAGTTTGGCCGAGTTAAACGGTGATGAACAAGGTTAAGGGCGAGCGTGGCCAATGGTTCTTCCTGACACTGGCGGTTCTGTTTTTTCTGTCAGGCGTTTGCGGCCTGGTTTATCAAGTGCTATGGCTCAGACAACTGTCGCTGATCTTTGGCGTCACGATCTATGCCGCGAGCACCGTGCTGGCGGTTTTTATGGCCGGGCTGGCAATCGGAAGCTACTTCGCAGGGCGGCTCATCGACCGCGCGCGCAATCCTCTGATGTGGTATGGCGTGGTAGAGGTGATGATAGGATTGTCGGCGCTCTTAACACCTGTTGCACTCAATGCAATTGGACCACTCTATGCCGGATTCTATAACTCGTCGTTGAATTCGATTGTGGGATTAACAGCATTTCGCTTGTTGCTCTCCTTTGCAGTTTTGATTGTGCCTACAACGCTGATGGGAGCTACGCTTCCTATCATCATTAAGTCCTCGTTGTTGAATGTTGAAGGACTGGGCGGGCGCGTTAGTTTCCTGTATGCCACCAACACCGCCGGCGCGATAGCGGGGACACTCCTCGCTGGCTTTTATTTGATCGGCGGCGTCGGCATGGCGCAATCGTTCAAGCTTGCAGCGGCGCTTAATGTCCTTATCGGTATCATCGCGATAGGCCAGACACTAGTCCTGGGCCGCAGAGTAGTGGAAGTCAAAAGTTTGACGCCAGCAAGTTCGCAAGACGCCGCGGACCCCGAAGCCAAACAGATAATTCCTCATCGAACTCGAAGAGTTGTCCTGATGGTATTCGCATTATCGGGGTTGATCTCGCTGGCGCTCGAGGTGGTTTGGTTTCGGATCCTGGTGCTGTTTCTCGAGGTCACGACATACGCATTTACAATCATGCTTGCGACGTTTTTGAGTGGAATCGCCGTTGGCAGTTACGTGGTTACGCCGTTCATGGCCCGCAGACTCAATTGGCTCAAGTTCCTTGCGGTAATCGAGATTGCGATCGCCGTAACAATTGGATTCTCGCTGGTGGCGTTGGGCTATGCATATGGGGGCAGACCTGAGTCAGGCTCGCTCTCTGAGGAAACAGAGTTCTGGATAAGCCTGCCTGCCAGCTTCTTAGCAATGTTTCCCTGCTCGCTGCTGATGGGTGTTGCCTTCCCAATAGGCCTGCGACTTTGGGCAAGCGACGGCCAACAGGGTTCATCGCGCACGGGAAGGAACATCGGGATCTTCTATGCGCTTAACGTTCTCGGTGCGATCTTTGGGCCGGCGATAGCTGGCTTTGTGCTGTTGCCGTTGCTCGGCAGCCGGGGCAGCTTGAAGCTCCTGGCTGCGGCCGCGTTTCTGTCTGGCCTGGCGTTACTAACATCGCTGCCGCGGACTCAGCGCTTATTCGCGATTTGCGTCTCCACCGGCGGCGCCGTGCTGTTATTGGCGACCATTGGGGTGATGCCTGACCCTTTTGCAATTGTGCTGGATTATCGTTATCCGGGCGATCAGCTCTTGTGGCGCAAAGAGGGCGTGGAGACGACGGCGAGCGTTTATCAGGATCAAAGTGGCCGACGACTGCTTTATCTAAACGGTATCCATCAGGCAAACGACTCAAACACGATGGTGCGTAGTCACCGGCTGCTTGGCTACTTGCCTATGCTTCTGCATCCGAATCCAAAGGAAGTCCTGGTGGTTGGTCTTGGCGGCGGCGTAACCGCGAGCGCGGTAAGCGAGCATCCCGGAGTCAATGTCGAAGTAGTCGAGCTATCGAAGACTGTTTTGAACGCAGGTGACTGGTTCACCGACGTCAACAACGATGTGCTTCGCCGGCCGAATGTTCATGCGCAAATCGATGACGCTCGTAACCATATGATGCTCACGTCGAGGCGGTATGACGTCATAACTGCCGACACGGGACGGCCTGACCGCGCCGGTGCGGGAAACCTCTACTCGGTTGATTACTTCAGACACGCGCGCCAGGCGCTCAAGGAAGATGGATTGATGCTTCAATGGAACACAGTCCAATCCGAAAAGCACTATAAGTTGGTTATGCGTACTTTTATCAGTGTATTTCCATACACGACCCTGTGGGCTAAAGGAAAAATAATGATCGGCTCCAAGCAGCCACTTCAACTCGATCGCGCCAACTTTGAACGGAAACTGCAGGAGCCCGCGTTCCGAAAGGCGCTTGAATCCATCGATCTCGCCAGCTTTGAATCGCTGTTGTCACGTTACTCGGCGGGCCCTGAGGAACTAAGCGAGTACGTAGGCCCGGGACCGATTCTTACCGATGACCAACCAAGGGCGGAATACTTTCTTTCTTTGCCTGGAGATATTCGTAAGGTCAAGCATAAGAAATGGCGGGGTGACGTGACGGTGCATCTCAAGCCTTAATCGGCTGCCCACCTCTCATTCGGTGGGTCGCATTGAGTTGCCGCTGAGGTCGAATAGATAGACAGATGCATTTCCTGTTTTGAATTGGTCCAAACGCTTCGCGATTCGGTCGAGATGTTGTACCAGGTAAGACTCTTCGCTTATGCCGTTCACGCTACGGATGTGCGAGAACACTACCCATACTCGGGGTTTACCATGAAGCTGCTCGAGTTCTTGCTTGTACGCTTCGTTCTCGCCGTCTTTCCACTGCTCACGCTTGTCTTTGCCGATAACGTATTCCGTCGAACTAAAGCCGTACCTTGGCGCGTAATATAAAAACGACTCCAATTGGTGATGGTATACATAAGTCAAATCACCCGGTTGCCTATTTTCACGCACGTAGCTCATAACCGGGCGAATATCCTGTCGCGAACTCGGATAGCGCACTCGATTGACAGCACCTCCAACAGGCTGGAGCAGCAAGACAACCAGGATCACTGAGCAGAGTGCGCCGGCGTACAGCTTGCGCTTATCTAAGGAAGTGGCGGTCCTGCCGGCGAAAATAACCAACCCTGAAAGCGCCACGAAGAAAATCAGTCTCTTCCACGACGGTATTAGATCGCCTCCGAATATAAGTTGAAACATCGCAATTTCAAAGATGAGAAGTCCGGCGAGCCATCCGCGCTTGAGGAAAAAATCGAAACCCTCGGCAATCACAATCAATATCAAAGGAACGCTAAATAGCAGCAGCCTCCTGCCAAACGGATACTTGTGCACGCCAGAAGCCAGCAACGTCAGCAGCACGGGTGAGACCAACAACATCAGATGAGCCCTTCGCTTAAACATCAGCGCGAAACATCCTGCGATAAAAACCAGACCGGCAATCAGCGGAAACGGTGAGTCCAGGGGATTAGAGAATATTTTGAAGAATGTTGACGGAAACCACTCCAACTCCGACCACGAGGTTGGAGGCAGCGGCATGAAAGTGCCCTTGTTCATCCACGATGTTTCCAGCCTTTCATTCGCGCTTAGCCGGCTTAGCGAGATTAAATAGAACGCGGCAAAGCTCAAAACCCACAGTGCGTAACAACCGGCGAGCTGCCAAAACAGCGGCGCGCGCCTTCTTTTCAACGCGATTAAAGCCAGACTCGAACCCACACCCGCCAGCACAAACACGGACGGATGAGAAAGCCAGACAGCGACCACGCCTATCATCGCCAGAAGCGCGGTCCGCGCGGCGTTGAGTCCTTTCGATTCGACTTCCAGCCCAACCAGCAACACAAGCAGAGTTAATGCAACATCGCTCGAGTACTGCTTGACTTGCGCCGAGTAGTAAATCACCTGCTCGGAGACCGCAAAAAAAAGAATCGCGATAGGAACTAACCAGGCCGCAAGGACTCGCCGTGCAGCCGCCCTGAACAACAGCAATGCGGCAATCGAGAAAAGAAATGGGATCAAACGCAGCGCGTATTCGCCGTCTCCAAGAGTCAGAACCGCTAACTTTTCGAGCACCAGGAAACCGGGAGGCGCGGCTTGATTGAAATCGAGCGTCTGAAAAAATCCTCCGAAAGTCCGATTGATTATGTTAAGAGCAATCGCGCCTTCGTCGACGTACAGCGCTGAGTTTGAAAAGTATTCAACCGCGCGCAATGTCGCTCCGAACCCGAGGATCAGCCATCCGACCTGGTTTGAACTGACAAGCGGCACCGTTCTATCCCAGACTCGTTTGAGGCCCTGCGCGCCAATAGCAGATGAAACGCCCAATCGTGCTCTCCTTGTTTGACGAGCCTGAAGTCAGCTTAATCGCGAATGCCTGCGAGCTACCGAGTAAAGCTGATGTGTCGAAACATTTCTCAGAACTTACGCACCAACTCGAGCGGTTCTCCAGCGGTGAGCTTTTTGATTTCTTCCGTCAGATCGAGCCACGCGCTGAGCTGACCAGCCTGAAAAGTGCGGCTCATGACGACGTATATGGAAGTTTGATCACCGCCGATCCCAGCCGCCACGACGTTCTGCCACGATCTTGCTCGCAATTGGTCGACGACTCTCCAGCCACCTTCCCACTTGATTGTTCGAGTGAATTGAAACGGGGCGTCGCTCTTTCCGGTGATCAACTTCCTTTGAAGCAGCTTGCGAATCAAGTCTGGAAAGAAGCGCCCGAATGCGGCCATCGCGAAACGCAACGCCACCAGCCTTGCCGTTGTCATGAATTGTTGTTTTGCCCAGCCAAGCGTGCCGCTGATGGTGATCTCATCATCGCTTACGTCTGTTTGATAATCGCCAACCAGATGTCCGACGGCGTTCTTGATCTTACCACCGCTTCGCACCTTGAGAGAGAGATGAGTATCCGACGCAATCAGCGCTTGATCCCTAAAAAGCTTGAATACCCCGCCCTTCTTGAGTGCCACGTAGAGTTCGGTGTCATGACGCCGATCTATCAGAATTCCAGCATCCTTCAGAACAACCCGTCCCGATGGCCGCTTTTCGAGCCTCGGGCGCTCGCGGACATAGTCTCGCCATGCGAGCAGATAGTTCCACGTGTGATGACCGATAATGTGATCGTCGTCGTAACAGGGGCCGATGCCGTCGTTCAGACCCGCCAGGAATTTGTCATTGACCGACAGCGCTTCAGGTAACCACTTGCCCGCGAGTTCGAATCCGTGTGGAAAAAAGTTGTAGGTGTTCCGGCTGCCGTATTCTCCGCCGTAAGAACCATCAGGATGGATAAACTCGTCGGCTACTCGAACGGCCCGGATCACAGCTTCCTTCAGCTTTGGCGAAGGCCTAAGTATGTATAACCACGCAAGACAGGAAAGCGTCAGGGTATGGTAACCCGGATCGCATCCTTCGTATTCCTGAAACCAACCTTCAGCGCTTTGCCAGGACAACACCCGATCCAGCCGGAGGTCACGTGCTTTGTCCCACTCATCGGTTCGCAACAAGTGCGACAACAATTCGAGACTGAGCGCTATCAAGGCTTGATGATTGCTCAACCGGCCGCTTTCGTGATGACCCGCCAGCCAATTTGCGCGCCGGCGTAGAAAACTGAATATGTCCTGGTTGTTCAATTGGAGAAGAGCGCAACTCTGAACGCACGCCAGCAGCGAAAAAGCGGCGGCGCCGGCAGCCCGTTCATATGGATAGTAGTCATCGCACGAGCCATCACGGTGAGCGCTTCGAGCCGCATAAAGCATCCCGGCTTCGATCCACTGTCGTAATGAAAGCTGATGGTAATAAGGGTTGTCCGGAAGCTCCAGCTCGTATGCAAGCGCGAGAGGCAGGACAAACTCCTGAGCCATTCCGCTCGGGAAATCTATCGTTCGATAGTGCCAATAGTTTCTGTCGAAACAACCGTAGCTGGGACTGTGGGGATTTCGGTCGAGCAATGTGAGGATGTGAGGAATCTGGGCGAGCGCCGCTTGAGCGAATAGCTCTCGGCCGATTAGTGAGCCTTTCATGCCTTTTCTTTGCCAGAAAGACCTGCACCGTAGTAGCTAACCGAGTACTGTTTGTCCCTGTGCGGGTCGAATTCCACGCGTCGAATTCGCAGTTGTACGTCTTCGAGCACCTTGCGATTAACTGAGAGCAAGTCGGCTACAAGACCGAATATCCACAACTGAACCCCGATCAACATCAACAGCGAAGCAAGAATCAGGCTGGGAACGTGCGTGCGCGGAGTGCCGCCCAGATACAACACAAGCCAGCGCAGGCCCAATAAAAACCCTACGCTGAACGGGAAGCTTCCCAGAATCATGAAAAACCTGAGCGGCTTGTAAATCATGAAGATTCTGAGAATGGTGAAAAGGGACGTCTTCAGGTAGGACGGTATGCCCTTGATTAGACGTGACGGTCTCAAATACGGATTCGTCCTAACCGGTACCGACGCGATTGCCAGCCCGTTTTGGCCCGCCTGAATGATCGTCTCAAGCGTGTAGGTATATTCGTTAAACACGTTGAGCCGAATCGCGGCGTCGCGACTCATTGCCCGGAATCCGCTGGGTGCGTCATCGACGTCAGTATTGCTGGCCATCCGCACAACGCGACTGCCCAATCGTTGCAAGAACTTCTTCATTGGAGAGAAATGCCTGATCTCACTGATCGGACGCGCGCCGATCACTATGTCAGCCTTGCCCAGGAGGATTGGTTCCACCAATGCCGGCATGTCGTCAGCGCAATACTGGTTGTCAGCATCGGTATTGACGATGATATCGGCGCCCGCGCGAAGGCTCGCTTCAAGCCCGGCCATAAAAGCCTTTGCAAGCCCCTGGTTTCGGGGAAGGCTTACGATGTGATCCACTCCAAGCCTTCGAGCTGCCTCTACCGTGCCGTCATCGCTGCCATCGTCGATAACCAGCCATTCGACAAGGTCAACCCCCGGAATCTCGCGCGGCAGTGCCGACAGCGTGATCCCAATCGACTCTTCTTCGTTGTAGCAAGGGATCTGGATTATCAGTTTCTTCATCTGGCAGTGCAGCAGGTGATGAGTAAATCTCTATGCTAGTACAATAAGAAACCACTTGCGACGGCGAAGTGTCAAGATGTCGCGCCGCGACACTGTGCGTCATGTTTTAGCGCATACGCACCTCGTGAGAGGTGGGTCCTTGATGCTACGGCCTACAGGATAGCGTCGTTGTTCAAGGCCCGGCCCAGCACAACAGAGAGTAACCGCGTAGTGGTGTCCTCTCGGTAGCACCTGTAGGCTGTATCATCAAGGACCCACGTCTGAACGAGGTTGGTATGTGCGAAACCTGTTCGCTGAGGAAATCTCGAAAGGCCTATTAGAGGTGCCGTGGTCCCGGCTCAAGACAGGCGATAACCCGCCGAGATGTTGAGAGTCTCGCCAGTGATATTAGAACCCTCGTCGGACGCGAGAAATACAGCCATTGCGGCGATATCTTCTTCTTCAACCATCCGCTTAAGCGCAGTCGGCTCAACGTATTGACGGACCACTTCCTCATACGGAAGCTTCATCTCTTCGGCGCGATTACGAATCACTCGCTCGATCCGTGGACCACGCACTGGCCCGGGGGCGATTGCATTTGCAGTGATCCCGTAGCGCCCTCCCTCTTCGGCAAACGTTTGAGTTAGGCCGATCATGCCCCACTTCGACGCGCAATACGGGCTGCGATAGGCATAGGCCTGAAGCCCGGCGATCGATGTTATGTTGATGATGCACCCGCTCCGCCGTTCAATGAGGTGTGGAAAGACGTGCTTAGCGCAAAGAAAAGCTCCGGTCAGATTGATCGCAAACGTGCGATCCCAATCCTCCCGGCTCACGTTGGGAACAAGCGCCGTCGGCCCGGCAATCCCGGCATTGTTAACCAGAACATCGATCTGGCCAAACCTGCTAAGCGTCGCGCCAACCATGCGCTCCACATCCGCCTCTTCGGCAACGTCGGTATGCACCGCGAGAGCACGCCCTCCAGTATCCAGGATCTCTTTCTCAACTGCTTTGATTTTCTCTTCGGTTGGACCCGCGACAACAACCGACGCGCCCTCGCGCGTGTACCGAAGTGCAATGGCTTTGCCTATCCCGCCACCGCCTCCGGTTATTATTGCGACCTTACCCTCGAGTTTCATTCGGCGCTCCTTTGCAAATGTCCGACAGACTTTAGTTTGTCGTGATTTCTAGTTTTTGATCGCCGCTTATCATAGCCTATGACGCAGTGTCGGGACAGCTCCTGTGGAAAACGCACGCGGGACTTTTTCGCCGAGTTTGGGTCTGTTCTGCATCGGAAATGGGGAGAGCAAGTAAAACGGCCAAGTTGAACATTCAACGCATTTCCGGGATTTGAACATTAAGAAGCATAGACGGATGGGATGGCATTTCATGTTTAGCGCCATCGGAAACGCGCCGAAACGTGTATTCCAAACGAACGAAGACACGTTTTCGCATAACTACCCGGTGACAAAGTTTGTCTTTTAGCGACTGGCAGTTTATGTAAAGCGGCAAGAACAGGAAGTCAATGCACTCGCGCAACATCCTCGCAAATACATAAACGGCGTGGACATTTGCGTAGGGACTCTCCAGCAGCCTTCCATTCTAAAGAGGCGTATTTTCGGTTCTGCAACTGGGAAACCGACAAAGGCATCAAACTTGCTGAAAAGGCTTGTAGCCGCACCCCGATTAGGGATAGGCGGTGGTGGTTGAAAAACGAAATAAGATGAGTTGGCTATTTCAAGCCAACCTGGGGAGACGGGAACAGGACAGGAGAGAGGAACGCGGGGCGCTGAAAGAGAGAACAAAAATGGTTAGCAACGGACAAAAAAGAAAAATGATTGCCCTCGATCCGACAACCAAGAGCGCCGTCGCTCAGCAGTTCGACGCGGGACTTCGTGCTCGCGTGATTGGTCAGGATCGCGCTGTTCGCGCGATCACATCGCTTTATCAGGTATTTCAAGCTGGGATGACCAATCCGACAAGACCGCTGGGGTCGATGCTCTTTCTTGGACCCACAGGATCGGGAAAGACACACGTGGTCGAGGCGGCCGCAGAGATTCTGTTCGGCGACCGCAACGCCGTAATAAAGATCGACTGCGCCGAGTTTCAACACTCGCATGAAATAGCCAAGCTGATCGGCTCTCCACCGGGCTATCTGGGCCACCGCGAGACCGCTCCGCTTCTGACGCAGGAGAATCTCGAAAAATATCGCACCGAACGCGATCCATTCACTCTGGTCCTTTTCGACGAAATCGAAAAGGCGTCGGACTCGCTGTGGCAGCTGCTGCTCGGCGTACTCGACAAGGGAACGCTTACCCTGGGTGATAATCGCCGCGTCGATTTTTCACAGACGATGATTTTTATGACCTCGAACCTGGGCGCCAAGGAAATGAGCGAGCTGATCACCGGCGCTATCGGGTTTGCTCCGGCCAGGGCCGAGAAGCTCGCCTCTGACGATCTGGATCAGAAGATCTATCGGACGGCCTCGGAAGCGGCGAAGAGGAAATTCTCGCCCGAGTTCATGAACCGAATAGACAAGGTCGTGGTGTTCCGAAGCCTCAAGCATCAGGAGCTCTGCCGGATACTCGATCTCGAGCTGGGGTTGGTGCAGCGACGGGTTGATGAAGGCGCCGGTGAGCGGTTTACGATCTCTTTGACCGAGGGCGCCAGAGAGTTTCTGTTGAGCGAGGGCATCGAGTATCGCTACGGCGCGCGTCACTTGAAGCGCGCGATCGAACGGTTTCTGGTTAACCCGATCGCTAACTTGTCCGCAACGGGCCAGGTGCGAATGGGTGATGTAGTCGTAGTGGATATTAACGAAGAGACGCAGAAGCTGGCGTTCTACCGCGACGACTCCGAGTCAGCACAGGCTGCAGCTGCGATGGAAGCCGCGCGTACCATGAGGTTGACTGAACAGCCGCGCATCGCCGCGTAGTGAATAGGACAACATTTATAGGACAGATAGGACCAATCGGACCTATCTGTCCTATTCTTTTATTGGTCCTTATGGGTTCCTGTCCGTCCTATTCTTTCTTACCCCACGGCCCCCAACCCATATTTCCTCTGACCTCGAACCATCTCAACAAGCCGCGCCGTTTCCCGCGAATTGCGCCGAGTGGTCAGCATATGATCGGCCTCGCGTTTGGCCGCCTCCAAAACAGCATAGTCCCGCACGATGTTTCCAATTCGAAACGCCGGCAGCCCCGACTGACGAGTGCCCATAACTTCCCCGGGACCCCGAATCTCCAGATCCTTCTCCGCTATCTTGAAGCCGTCACTGGTCTGTTCCATTATCGCCAGCCGCTCACGAGCTTCCACCGACCGCTTGTCGCCAGCCAGCAGAATGCAGAAACTCTGTTCGTCACCGCGGCCGACCCGGCCTCGTAACTGGTGAAGCTGTGACAACCCGAACCTCTCAGCGTGCTCGACGATCATAATGCTGGCGTTGGGTACGTCCACGCCTACTTCGATGACTGTCGTCGAAACCAGTATATGAATCGAGCCGTCGCGAAACTCATCCATCACCGCGTCTTTCTCTTCCTGTTTCATCCGGCCGTGAATCAGCCCGACCCGGAAGTTGGGAAACACGGTTGTCTGCAGATGCTCAGCCATCTGACTCGCGTTGAGAAGGTCCAGCTTCTCGGACTCCTCAACCAACGGGTAGACGATGTACGCCTGGCCACCCGAGCGTATCTTCTTGTCGACGAACTGATAGATCTTTCGCCGCGCTTCCTCGCCGCGAACTCTGGTTATCACTTCTTTTCTACCGGGCGGCATCTCGTCGATGACCGACAGATCGAGATCGCCGTAAACGCTCATCACCAGCGAGCGAGGAATCGGCGTGGCGGTCATGACCAGTACGTCGGGATGGTAGCCACGATTGATCAACTCCGCCCGCTGCAAAACACCAAAGCGATGTTGCTCGTCGACCACGACAAATCCGAGTTTGTGAAACTTGACCGCTTCCTGGATCAACGCGTGAGTGCCGATTGCCAGATCAATTTCGCCGGCCTCAATGTCGGAATGCAATTGCCGCTTGCGCGCCGCAGTCAGCGAACCGGTCAGCAACTCGACTCGATAAGATGTTGCCGCAACCATCCGCTTGACGTTTTTCGCATGCTGTTCCGCCAGAATTTCCGTCGGCGCCATGATCGCCGCTTGATAGCCGTTCTCGATCGCTACGATTGCTGCCTGAACGGCTACGATCGTCTTACCGGAGCCGACGTCGCCCTGCAGCAGCCGGTTCATCGGCTTTGAACCGGTCATATCGCCGACGATTTCGCGGAGCACCCGCTTCTGGGCGTTTGTTGGTTTGAACGGCAAGATTGTACGCACCGCGGTGCGAATGTGATCATTGACCTCGATGACTGTTCCTTTCGGTGATTGTTCGCGACCCTGGCGGCGCAATCCAACCGCGAGCGACAGCCAAAAAAACTCCTCGAAGATCAACCGTTGGTGAGCGGGTGAAGCAAATCTGTTGTAGACCTCTAGGGGCACATCGTCAGCCGGAAAGTGGACCTGCCGAAAAGCTGCCAGTCTTGAGATGAGCTTGTTCCGGGTGAGCACTTCTTCAGGAATAATCTCCTCGATCTCAGACACATCAATGCGGGCAAGCACGTGATGCATAATCGAACGAAGCTGCTTGGTTCTCAACTCGCCGAGTTTGCGATAGACGGGCACGCGCCGCCCGGTGTGGATCGGATCAACATCGTCGTCATCA
>Ga0075418_10001478_pt1 | contig 26669 bp, 25 predicted proteins | sample SoiMetdeltSBSDD2_FD_81776 | JGI IMG/M metagenome (GOLD analysis project Ga0075418, IMG submission 81776) | Bulk soil microbial communities from a Populus tree surrounding site in Tennessee, USA - Soil MetaG P. deltoides SBSDD2 | ecosystem: Environmental > Terrestrial > Soil > Tree plantation...
AATTGAATCGACTTGCGGATTGAAATCTGCTTCTTTCCTGAGTGCCTGGACCCCAATCGTATATTCTTTTAATCCGTCGTGTCTTCCCGCTAATGTTTCCTTTACGACAAAGCTTAAAAAATCTGTAAGGACAACGGATCGGCTAATCTGCGTTGAATCAAGAATACGTTGTAGCTGTGTGAATACATCTTCCTTTCTTATCATTGAGGTTCATTTTGTTTTGGGGAGTCATTCGCGTCTTAACTCTAATTTCCTAACTGTATATTAATGTACATAACAGTCGTACCATTAGGTCACCCACTTCGACATCTGGCCTAAAGCCTTGAATTTTACTCTTTTTAGGCAGTCCAACTTCGAGAATCTAAATTAGGAAATTCTTCTAATTAAATGTTGTGACATGTAAAGTTAATTGTATTGAGAGCTTTTTAGAGGCAAACTGGCAATGAAGAGACTCAGATCGGTTGACATAAAAAGTTTAACTTGACGAAGGCGGTAGCAATTGTTATGAGAATAATTTCTGTTCTTTCGATATGTATTTTGCTTTGCGCGTGTGCTACGTTGAAGAGGTTGCCGGAATCAAATTTGAAATCTGACTATTACAAACTTCATCAACAAAGTACCAAATACTCGAAAATCTATTTAGAGGTTAGTCAGGATTCGTTGGCAATTTTATCGGCAGAACATCCGGAAAACCCTTCCATGAATGCAGGTAATGGAGAGGTTTTTTTAAAGGAAAGTTTTGATATAGATGTGATGACTGTCCCGTTCAAATTCCGACCTGCAAAGCAAAATCTACCACGTCAATTGACGGTTGACTTTAATGGTAGCATATTCCTAGGCTATAGGTTAGATCGATACAAATTGGTATTCGTCGAGACACCGGCAGGGCTAGTGAAAAAAGTGCGTCACCGTGCAATAACAGTTGGCGCATTTGGTGGGATAGGCACAACGTCAATTACTCCATGGACGACAAACAATGGAACAACCGACGAATACAACGGATTCATTTTGAATCGCGGCATTTCTTTAATGGGCGGAGTAAATAACCTTACCGTCGGTTTAGGCATCGGATGGGATTATTTAACTGACCGGGACAAGGATACCTGGATATACCAGAATGAGCCCTGGTATGGGCTCACACTAAGTCTCAACTTAAACTAATAGATGTTAATACTTTGAGTTTGTTCTCGGCCATCGCGGTGTTGAGTGCCAACCAACCATTGGGAATATTCTACCTGCTTGCTACCTTCTTACTTACTCTGCTCGACTTGGCGTCTTTAGCTGTAGGAAGCAGGGATACGTCCATGGCCCTCACTGCATCAGAAAGTATTTCAAGTTGCATGAGGTTGTTAGAGATTGCATCAGCAGCAGCGGTATTATTTACGCCGTTAATCATGAATGCGACAATTTGATCCTCGTTATACACGGGCATGTAATTCAGGTTTGGATATTTTTTGATTGCATCGCCCAGAGATTCACCCAACGCAGTAATTTGTCTTTCAATCCTGAGGTAATCTTCAGTTGAATTAATTGTGTACTTCGTTATGTCATGGTTCACAAGCACCGCAGAAGCTGCAGGATATTGCGCCATAACATTAAAGCTAGTTCCAATAAAGGCTGCAAGTATGAGCGCTGCGAGAATGTTTTTATGTAGAGTTTTCATGGTTTCCAATCGTTTTGTTTTACATATCGAAAAATGGTGCCAGTGCATGCAAGGGATAGAAAGGTTCCATTCTGTTAAGCTCGTCAGGCTTAACGCTGTCCTGACATGCCTGATGATCCAATTATAGCAATCTCCATTTCGACGTTATTTTGTGGTTTTTGGGAGTCCAACTACGTCTATTGTCTACGAATGACTAAAGGATGGGGTTTTTTATATTTAATGTGATGATCAAGATTGGTTTTTGCCATGATTCTGATCACGATACTGGAAACAAAGACAGGCATCAGTGTGAAGATGGTTGATAATCAAATGGTTATGGCTGGGTGAGTTGCAGCTTGTGTATTGACAGGTTATTGGAATTTTCCAACGGTAATCCGGAATTAAGATCGAGGAGTTGGTTACTGGCTGTAGATGGTTCTCCACAGCGGTCGCTCGGACTCTACAAAGAGCCTAAAAATTTGTTTTTTGGCATAATAGCGAAGTCTTTTGCAGGTGGCGTAAAGCACCCTGATAGCCAGCGCGGGAGGCAACTCAGATCAGGATGGATGGTTGTGGTCAGTTGAGATGTGGGTAGTAACGTGTCAAACTATCCCATTTTTGGATAGTAGTTTTCTCAAAATGGAAAATGATTCTTTAGTGTCTGAGGTAATCCCGGCGCTCGATAATATGCTTCTCCACCTGGTTAAAGAATTTATTGCGTTCCCTTTCGCCCACCGTGCTTATTAAGGTGGATTTGTTTATCACATTGTTAAGAAACTCTTCAGTCTCACGGCAGAAAGACTCCTGAGTAGTCGTGAGAATGTTTAAAGCATCATAGGCGATCGAGACTATTCTTCTTTCGCCAACCTTAAAAAGGTATGTGGTGTTAGTGATAAGGAACTCATTGTAATAGAGTTTGAATGCACCACCTCCGAACTTTGTGCCCTGAGCAGCACTCTTTCGAATTTCCTCAATCATTGAGAGATATTCGTCTAATAATGCTTTTACTTCAGCTATCCCAATGAAACCGTTCTCGTAGTAGAATTGTACCTGTCTTACGGTAACGTTGAACGTTTCTTCACTAAAGATCTCCGAACTTGGAATCAGAATGAACTTATCCCAGATCTTCTTTCCGAGCTCAAGCAACTGCTGTGACACCATCGCAGGATCATACTTCATCATCGCATCGAACTTAGGATGTCTCTGATAAGATTTCAGCCAGAAAAAAAGTTTGAATTGCGCAAGGTTTGTGAACTTGAAATAATAAGGAATCGGAATGTCTTTGGCAGAAAAGACAATCTCCTTGTTTTCAGCCGCTTCAAGTCCTGTAAGGTCGTTGAGTATAGACGCTAACCATTTTTCAAGTGTGAAGTTTGTAGAATCAACTCTGCGTTTTCTAAACGAAACGATTTCATTAGTTGGCGAAAGCAGCGCATCGAGCGAGATCTTGTAATGTCCGCACAACTTTTTTACCTCTTCAAGAGAAAGGATAGTTTCTCCACGGATGCGTCTGTACACGCTATCCCTGCTCACATTCAATACCTCCGCCAGCTCGTCAGGGAAAGAAAGATTCTTAGGAAGAATTTGACGGATCTGGTCCAAAAATACGGACTGTATACTGCTTGTCGACAACGGTTGCATTGGGCTAAAGGAAAATTCGCTGATAATAATACTACTAAATTGTTGATTTGCAATTCCGCGCAGCCATTACCGCAAAAATTTTTGGAGGCAGTTGTGGTGATTTTCCAGAATTCCTCAAAGGGTAGAAATCGAGCGAACCTCTTGTTTTATTTTTGTTTAATATTAATTTAATTGAGACTAAATCTCGGGTACACCCATATGAAGAAGAGCGTATTTGTAATACTCTCTACCTTTATGGCCAAGCGAAGGTCGATGATCGCTTGTGGCATCCAACAAGAAATACCGTTCTGCGCTACTATGATTCCAGATGTGAAATAACATTCAGAAAGAAAACTTAGATATTATATGAAAAGATCTCTAGTAGCATACGTAGCAATTTTTGCTTTAAGCATCCCTATGTTCTGCTTTGCCCAGCTTAACATTATGGACTTTGGTGCCAAGGGGGATGGTACCACAGACGATACCCAGGCATTTCAAAACGCATTTAATAAAGCTATAGCAGCAAAAACCAAATTAGTAATTCCACCTCCCAAAAACTTTTATAAGATCACTAATACAATTCAAATAGTTCCGGTAGAAGGAGCAAAGCAAGTCCTCGTTGATGTAGATGCATGGGGTTGGGGAGGTGGTACTAATTCAATTATGTATATGGGGCCATCGCATCGCCCTGTGTTCAGGATATTAGGATTAAAGCAGGCAATTTGGACGGGGTTGAAAATCGCGATCAATGACGGACTTACAGGTGTACAGATATTTGATATCGATACAACTCCAGAAATTCACTCGACGTCGTTCGTTACGTTTAAGAACTTCTATCTGAATCTAGGTAACAAACCCAACAATGATGCATTCAGACTCGGACATCTCTCGGGAGGAGGAGCCGACATATCCAATTACCAATGGGAAAATTGCGTGGTGTTCGGCAATCGTTTGCCCGGTCAGATAGCTTATCACTTTGAAGGACGAAACACTTTATCAAATACATGGATGGGAGGTTTTGTCGCGTTTTGTGACAAAATCTTTAGCAATAAGTCGGGAACTAACGCGACATCTGATCGAGGGAATGGATCTGTCTATTTTTATGGATTGGGTGGGTCACAAAACAACACCGATTTTGAATTTGCCTTTGAACAGACATACGTTATTATTGGTGGAAGATTTGAAGCCGGGGGTCGATTCCTCAATGTCATCGATCACAAATTCCACGCTTCAATCAGCGTTATTGGTTGTCAGATCAGCAATTACGAACCTCATGACGGTGTTTTGATGTATATGGGAACTGCGGGTAGCCTCACCGTAGATAATTGCAACATGAACAGATTGGGGGGAGATTTTTCCAATATGATCGTGCTTGGGGGGACTGGTGCCAAAGGAACCCTGATGGTAAGGGGAGGCGCGGCGTCGTCTGCTAAGCCTTTTTATAAAAAGGTAGGAAATTCGACACACTGGAAAGTCTACATCCAGGGAGTGGGTAAGTTTGGTTCTACCAACGGCGTTTATTCAACAGACATGTTCGATGATGAAAGACCTCCTTCCAAAGGTGATGATTGACATTGTTGCCACGGATTTGACCACGTTCCATCATGGCCTATAAGAACAAACTAATAAACAATTCGAAGACGGGTCAATCGATCAGATTCATTCAAACTAGCAGAGATACTGCTGGCGAACTGCTGGAGATGGAAGCTACTTTTCGCCCATTCTCCAAAGAGCCACCTCCACATTATCACCCATACCAGGTAGAAGATTTTATCGTCCTCTCAGGAGAGCTGAGTGTGAGGATGGATGAACAGGTAGTAACTTACAGGACGAATGACATTTTCCATGTTCCCGTAAATAAGGTGCACTCGATGTGGAATGGCTCCTCCGAATCAACAGTGCTGAACTGGAAAGTAAGACCAGCATTAAATACGGAGAATCTTTTCGAAACAGTTTCCGGCCTTTCAAATGATGGAGAAACAAATGACCATGGCGTGCCCCGCATGCTGCAGCTTGTCTTGCTGGCCGACAAGTTTTCAAAAGTATTTCGCGCCGCGAAACCTCCATATTACGTTCAGAAGATTTTATTCTTGATTCTTACTCCACTTTCCTATGCCCTGGGCTACCGGGCGTCGTATAAAAAATATCTTGATTGAACAATATGCAGCAACCTCTGCTTATTCTCGTGGCAGGTCCTTATAGGTCAGGCACGAATGATGATCCAAAACTTATTCATGCCAATGTAAAGTTCATGAGTGACATCGCGCTGAAGGTATACGACACGGGCCACCTGCCGGTGTTAGGTGAATGGTTTGCCTTGCCACTAATAGAAACGGCTGGCTCAAAAGTTATTGGAGATGAGATTTTCAATAATATTTTTCACCCAGTCGCGATTAGATTATTGGAATTTTGCGGCGCAGTTCTTCGCGTGGGGGGAGAGTCCAAGGGCGCTGACGAAATGGTTCGGATCGCAAAGGAGAAAGGCAAATTGATTTTCCATAATCTTTCAGAAATCCCTAAGAGTACTCCGTGATGAGCAAAATATTTTGCAGATTGATATATGATTAAATCGAAACCATTATGAACAAGTTCATAATACCAATACTATTTTTGCTTCTGGCGGGATGCAAATCTCAAACGGATAAGCCTGTTGCAGAGAACTCCGATAGTCGTTCAATAAATCTGTTCAACGGACATGATTTGAGCGGTTGGCATCCAGATGTTCCCGATCTTGATTCTCTTCCATCATTACAGATGCCATTTATAGTTCGAGATAGCCTTCTCGTTAGTCTCGGAACACCAGGTGGTCACCTGATAACCGATTCTGTATTCAATAATTATCGGCTTGAAGTTGAGTATAGATTCGCCGGTGAGCCTGGCAATTGTGGGGTGCTCGTTCATGCGTCAACGCCCCGAGCTCTGTACAAGATGTTCCCTAAGTCTATTGAAGTACAAATGATGCATGAAAACGCCGGCGATTTTTGGTGTATTGTTGAAGATATCAGCGTACCTGACATGGAGAAACGACGCGGCCCGAAAAACGAATGGGGAATAACGGAAGGTAAGCAGAGGCGAATATTGAACTTGACAGATAGTTCTGAAAATGCAGTTGGCCAGTGGAATACAATAATCATTGAATGTCTTGGACGTGACGTAAAAGTTTGGGTGAACGGAGATCTGGTAAATCACGGTACCAACGCCACAGCCGATCACGGACAGGTTGCATTACAAGCCGAAGGTTCTGAAGTCGAGTTCAGGAAGGTTGTATTGACTCCGATAAGTGAACTAACCAAATAGCCTTTCAGATAGTTGCACTGTGCACGTCAAAGCCCTATTTTCCATCTGGAGTGAAAATCTTGGATTAATTACCAATATTTCCCAATCCTTCTAACTTTGTGCCGACAAAATAAACCCTATGCTATTGGACTTTGAAAAGCCCATCGCGGAATTGGAAGCGAAACTTGTGGATATGAATCAACTTGCCAGCGACAGCGACAAAGAAGTTCAGGCTGCTGTTAAAGCGCTGGAAAGAAAAATCCAGGACCTCAAAAAGGAAACCTTCGAGAATCTCACGGGCTGGCAGCGCGTGCAGCTGTCCCGTCATCCCGATCGCCCGTACACGCTGGACTATATATATGAGATCACGTCGGATTTTATCGAAATCCATGGTGATCGGACTGTTGGCGACGACAAAGCAATGATCGGTGGATTTGGAAGCATCGATGGTAAAACGTTTATGCTGATAGGCCAGCAAAAAGGTCGCAATACCAAACAACGTCAATTGCGTAATTTTGGAATGGCCAATCCTGAAGGCTACCGGAAATCGCTGCGGTTAATGAAGATCGCGGAGAAATTTAACAAACCAATTGTCACGTTCATCGATACGCCGGGTGCATTTCCTGGCCTTGAGGCAGAAGAACGTGGACAAGGCGAAGCGATTGCCCGAAACCTGAAAGATATGTTTATGTTGAAAGTGCCCGTGATCTGCATTGTGATCGGAGAGGGCGCTTCCGGTGGCGCTTTGGGAATTGCCATCGGAGACAGGGTGCTAATGCTGGAAAACACCTGGTATTCTGTGATCTCGCCCGAGTCATGTTCTTCGATTCTTTGGAGGAGTTGGGATTATAAAGAACAAGCGGCAGAAGTGTTGAAGCTTACTGCTAAGGATATGCTTGCGCAAAAACTGATCGATGGTGTTATTAGAGAACCATTGGGCGGCGCTCACGTGGATGTTAAATGGATGGCTGGAGAGATCAAGAAGGCCATACTTGAAAAGACGCAGGAGCTTTCCAAATTCTCGCCGGACGAGCGTACACAACAGCGTATTGATAAATTTAGCGCGATGGGTGTTGTGAAAGAATAAAGATGTCCTGTTGCAAAAAAGAAAATGGAAAACTACGCGTGTCGTAGTTTTTTATTTTATAGTGGTTCAAATTGTGATTTTTACCGCGACTGAATAACAATATTCTTAACCATGAAGCTCCACGTTATTAATGCCGGCTTCTTTAAACTCGATGGCGGTGCAATGTTTGGTGTGGTTCCCAAATCGATTTGGAAGAAATCAAATCCGCCGGATGAAAACAACCTTTGCGAATGGGCCATGCGTTGCCTGTTGATTGAAAACGGCAAAAGATTAATACTCATTGATAATGGCATAGGAGACAAACAGGAAGAAAAGTTCTTTAGTTATTATTATCTGCATGGTGAAACGAGTATCGTCAATGCGCTAAATACGGCGGGTTTCTCAGCCAGCGATGTCACCGACATGTTCCTCACCCACCTGCATTTTGATCATTGCGGCGGCGGTGTAATACGCCGCGGAGAAAAGTTTGACCTCACTTTCACGCGGGCGCAATACTGGTCTAACCAGGATCATTGGACATGGGCAACACATCCGAATGCACGCGAAAAGGCGAGCTTTATTCCTGATAATATTCTTCCCATGAAGGAAAGTGGAAATCTCAATTTTATCGATCTGAACAAACCATCACCTTTATCAGAGTTTGAAATCTTCACAGCATCAGGTCATACCGACAAAATGATGATCCCCATGATTCGTTATAATGAAAAGACGATATGTTTTGTGGCAGATCTTCTTCCTTCAGTAGGCCACATCCCGTTACCCTACATAATGGGATACGACACTCGTCCGCTTATTACACTCGAAGAAAAGGAACGTTTCCTGGGAGAGGCGGCTGACAAACAGCACATTCTGTTTTTCGAACACGATCCGATAAATGAATGCTGCACAGTGAAGCGAACGGAAAAAGGAATAAGACTAGACCAAACATTTAAATTGAGCGACATCCTTTAATAGAGTTATATGAAGGTGGGAATTGTTTTATCTGGTGGAGGGGCGAGGGGAATCTCCCATTTGGGTGTTTTGAAAGCTCTGGACGAATTCGGCGTACGCATTGACTGCATATCAGGGGCAAGTGTAGGAGCCTTGATCGGTGCATTTTATTCTCAAGGCTACCCTCCGGACGAAATCCTGAACATCATATTAACGTCGCGGTTCTATAGGTCCGTGCGTCCAGCCTGGAGGTGGACAGGGTTGTTGAATTTGGAGAGTTTACGTGATGTGCTATTGAAATACATACCTCATAATGATTTTGAATCCTTAAAAATACCACTGGTAGTAGCTGCAACCGATATCAGCCACGGCAGAACTGAATATTTCACCAATGGCGAGCTTATTCCGCGATTGCTTGCTTCTTGTTGTGTGCCCGCAGTCTTCAGCCCTGTGCAACTCAACGGTTCTTTATATGTCGATGGAGGAATTATGGACAACCTTCCCACAAAACCAATTAGAAACCAGTGTGATTTTCTTATCGGCGTGCATTGTAATTTCCTTTGTGACGAATTTGACGCGAAGAACTTCCGAACCGTGATCGAAAGAAGTTTAATGATGGCAATCAACACCAATTCTACCCATAGCAAAAATCTTTGCGACCTTACAATTGAACCAGAAGGCTCGGGAATAGTAAGCACGTTTGACTTCGGAAAAGCAAAGGAATTATTTGACATAGGATATCAATTCACCAAGCAACATTTTAAAGAAAGTGACTTCCCAAAGTAAGATGGATACGGCAAATTTTCGTCAGCTTATACTGCAGGGTATTCCCGACCAACTACCTGATGCGAGAGAATACGACAAGTCGGTGAGTCATGCGCCTAAACGGAAGGATAGCCTGTCGCCTTCTGAAAAAAAACTCGCAGTTCGAAATGCTCTCCGATACTTTGATTCCAGACATCATAAAGTATTAGCGAAAGAGTTTTATAACGAGTTGGTAGCCTACGGCAGAATCTATATGTATCGTTTCAGGCCATTATATCCAATGTATTCCAGACCCATCACGGATTATCCGTGCAAGTCGCAACAGGCATCAGCGATCATGCTTATGATCCAGAACAATTTGGATCCCGCCGTAGCTCAGCATCCCCACGAGCTTATTACCTATGGCGGCAATGGCGCTGTCTTTCAAAATTGGGCACAGTATCTTCTCACGATGCAGTACCTGGCAACGATGACCGACCAACAAACACTTCATATGTACTCGGGTCATCCACTTGGCTTGTTTCCCTCGTCCGAAGATGCTCCACGGGTTGTTATTACAAACGGAATGATGATTCCAAATTATTCCAGTCAGGAACACTGGGAGAAGTTTAATGCACTTGGAGTTACCCAATATGGACAAATGACTGCGGGCTCGTACATGTACATTGGACCCCAGGGAATTGTTCACGGCACGACTATTACGATTCTCAACGCAGGTCGTAAGATCAGTAAGGGCGGCGAAGATCTCAGAGGTAAACTGTTTGTTACATCTGGATTGGGTGGGATGAGTGGGGCGCAGCCAAAAGCCGGAAATATTGCCGGATGCATATCGGTCGTAGCGGAAGTAAATGAAAGGGCCACAGAGAAACGGCATGAACAGGGCTGGGTTGATGAAGTTATCAATGACATGGATGCGTTGATAACTCGTGTGCGAAAAGCAAAAGCGGCGAAGGAGATCGTTTCCATTGCATTTCAGGGAAATATCGTCGATGTGTGGGAAGCATTCGACCGACATAGCGTCCAGGTGGATCTCGGATCGGACCAGACTTCACTACACAACCCTTGGGCTGGTGGATATTATCCCGCCGGGTTAAGCATGGACGACGCCAACAAAATGATGGTAACCGAGCCTGATCGATTCAAATCAAAGGTTCAAGAGTCATTACGACGTCACGCCGCCGCCATTAATAGTCATGCTAAACGTGGAATGTATTTCTTCGACTACGGCAACGCGTTCTTGCTGGAGGCGTCGCGTGCAGGGGCCGATGTTATGGCAGACGATCAAGTAAGTTTCCGGTATCCGTCTTATGTACAGGATATCATGGGTCCGCTGTGCTTCGATTTTGGCTTTGGACCGTTTCGATGGGTCTGCACATCCGGTAAAGATGCCGATCTTGATGTTACCGATAATCTTGCTCAACAGGTACTTCGTGAAATTCTCAGATCTGCGCCGAACGAGATACATTCACAGCTGCAAGATAATATTCAATGGATTGCTCAGGCTAAGGAGAATAAACTCGTTGTGGGTTCGAAGGCACGAATACTCTATGCGCATGCTGAAGGAAGAATTAGAATTGCACTTGCATTTAATAAGGCGGTTAATAATGGTTTAATCGGTCCAATAGTATTAGGGAGAGATCATCACGATGTTGCAGGGACAGATAGTCCGTACCGTGAAACATCGAACATATATGACGGGTCACAGTTCACCGCAGACATGGCGATCCATAACGTTATCGGAGATTCATTTCGCGGCGCTACCTGGGTTTCAATCCACAACGGTGGGGGAGTGGGATGGGGCGAAGTTATTAACGGCGGTTTCGGTATGCTTCTGGACGGAAGTCCTTCGGCAGACCGAAAACTGAAGAATATGCTTCACTTTGACGTAAACAACGGTATTGCACGCAGAGCCTGGGCGCGCAATGCAAATGCTTTGACTACTGCGGGATTTGAAATGAGGTCTGAACCTAAACTGCAAATTACGCTGCCTAACGCCGTGGATGATGGGTTAATAGAAGAACTCCTATAGACCTCTAAAAGATTATCTAGTTTTCGCGGCAAAAATTCAAACCAGAGTTTAAAGTAAAATCCACAAAAAGTATGAAAAGATTTGTTATGGTGTTGTTGACATCCTGCCTTGCTATGGGAGCATACGCGCAGTTTGAAAAAGGTACAATGATGATAGGTGGTTCGTTTGGAGCCGATTTTACAACGAATAAAAGTAAGTATGACGGCAATTCTGTTACTAACGGAAAATACGTTGATGTATCATTTGATCCTCAGTTCGGCATTTTTGTGATTAACAACCTTGCTGTGGGCGGCGGTATTGGAATAAGCACAAGCTCATATAAGGAAGACGATACGGATTTTAAATCTGTAACGCACGAATTTACGATTCAGCCTATGGTAAGATATTACCTTGAACCGGGTATATTCTTTCAAGGTAAGATGATGTTTGGCGGCGCAATAGACAAGGACAGTGAAAACGGTGAAACTGACAAGACAGACTATGCCGTGAATGGCTGGTCTTTGTCGGCAGGCTACGCCATTTTCCTCAACAATATCGTGGCGATAGAGCCACAACTAGGATACGGCGGCAAAGGTTACCGCAATAAGGACACGGAAGTTAAATCAGTTGATAGCGGTATTTTCCTTAGAGTTGGTTTCCAGATCTACTTAAGAAAATAGCTTTTTTAATATTGACATGCAGACTGGTTATTGTGTGACCTCACACAATTTTTTGAGGCATTATCTTTGCATCGGGCTTTTAAAACTATATCCATTTATGAAAAAGATTGTAGTAACCTTATTTTTTGTTGCGGCTTCCGCATACACGTTCGCCCAGGAATTTGCTATCGGAATCAAGGGCGGTCCGAATTTCGCGAATATCGATACAGACGCATCTGCGGGGGAAAACTATGAGAACCGTACGGGTTTCCATTTGGGAGCGTTCGCGCAGTGGAGGGGAGAACGGGTCGGAATACAGCCGGAGATACTTTTTTCCCAACAAGGATCCACGGTAAAATATAGTGGCACACCTGATATCAAGACTAACTTCAGTTATGTCAACATTCCAGTAGTCGTCAAGTTGTACACGATCGCCGGCATCAATCTTCAGGTTGGTCCGCAGATTGGATTCTTGACCTCGGCGAAGGTAGACGACGAAGAAATTAAGGATGAGCTTAAGAAAACGGATTTTAGTCTCGCTCTTGGTGTGGGTTGGGACCTTCCGTTCGGGCTTACTGTTGATGGTCGCTATAACTGGGGTCTTTCAGATATTAATGATAGCGTGGGGCAGGGAAGTGGTGCGCCTGTCGGTACCGTTAAGAACCAGGTATGGCAGATTTCAGTAGGGTATAAGTTGTTTAAGGGCGGAAGTACTAAATAGCCTGTCGAAGCGTATAAAGAGACCGCCGAACAGGCGGTTTTTTTATTTATCTTGTATTATAACACGCTGGTGTTGAGGGCTTCAATTTGACATCATTAAAGTTTTACTTACCTTTAGTCGCCTGATTAATTTTTTTAACTAAAAAACCAGAGATTATGAAAAAACTACTTTTATCAAGCTTTGTAATGGTGCTCGCTGTTTACGCTTACGGACAAGGGCTAAGCGGTGGTGCTAAAGGGGGTGTAAACCTCTCCAATCAAAAGTACACCAATGACGGGATTTCCCTGGATACTAAGGCAAAACCAGGTATCCTAATTGGTGGCTATCTTATCTATATGATCAACGAAAAGTTTGGCGTTCAGCCAGAGGTCTTGTTCTCCATGCAAGGAAGCAAATGGGACTTTAGCGGTGACGACAGCAAATTTAAGTTTAACTATATCAACGTACCTATTCTTGCCCGCTACAATATTACTGACATGATAAGTATACATGCCGGCCCTCAATTTGGATTCCTAATGTCGGCCGACATAGAATATGAAGATGGCGATGAAGAAGATATCAAAGACGACATTAAAGGCGTGGATGTTGCTGGCGCTACCGGCGTGGAGGTCAACTTGCCTAACGGATTGGGCTTCGGAGCTCGCTATGTATTAGGATTTACAAACAACATTGACACAGATGATCCAGACCTTGATAACCTTGAACTCAAGAATAGAGTTATACAGCTTTATGTGACATACACCCTATTCGGCGGGTCAAAATAAGTAACTATATCAATAATGAGATATTGGAAGGCTGGAGAGATCCAGCCTTTTTTTTATTCAACTACGATGAGGTAGTAGTTCTTCTTTCCTTTTTGCGCTAAGAGGTATTTGTTCTGAAGAAGGTCAAAGTAAGGTTTTGCAGCAGCATCAGACACCTTGACCTTATTGATACTAACCCCACCGGCTTGAATCATTTTTCGAGCTTCTCCCTTCGATGCAAAAACAATGTTGTTGGTCACAACGGATAGAAGGTCGGTGACTGAGACACAGTTCTCGAAATCAGCCTTGCTGATCGTCGTTTGGGGTACACCTTCAAATACAGCAAGAAGTGTTTCCTCATCAAGGCTTTGTAACTCCCCGGTAGTTGAATTACCAAACAAGATGTTTGATGCCGACAATGCGGATTCTAGATCGGCCTTGGAATGGACCCGCGCTGTGATCTCTTTAGCAAGAGCCTGTTGCAATTTTCGAAGATGAGGCGCTTTTAGGTGTTCTTCGATTAAGGCATTTGTCTCTTCGCGGCCGAACTGAGTGAATATTTTGATGAAGTTAATGGCATCTTCGTCCGAGGTATTCAGCCAATATTGATAGAACTTATAGGGAGAAGTCTTTTGGGGATCGAGCCAGATGTTTCCACCTTCCGTTTTCCCAAATTTTGTTCCATCAGCTTTAGTGATCAATTTGGTCGTTAACGCATAAGCATCACCACTAGACTTTCGCCGTATCAATTCCGTTCCCGTCACAATATTTCCCCACTGGTCCGAACCTCCCATTTGAAGCTTGCAGTTCTTGTTCGTGTACAACCAATAGAAGTCATATCCCTGAACGAGTTGATAGGAGAATTCAGTGAAGGATATTCCGGACTCAAGTCGTTTCTGCACTGAATCCTTCGACATCATATAGTTCACAGTAATGTGTTTTCCAACGTCGCGTATAAAATCGAGGAACTTGAAATCCTTGAACCAGTCGTAGTTGTTAACCATTTCCGCGGCATTGCTACCGGTAAAATCGAGGAATTTTTCCAACTGCTTTTTCACGCAAGCGACATTGTATGTCAATACGTCTTCGGAGAGGAGATTTCTTTCAGCTGATTTGCCTGAAGGATCTCCTACCATTCCCGTTGCGCCGCCAACAAGGGCTACAGGTTTGTGACCCGCCCTTTGGAAATTTAACAAGGTCATCACCTGTGCAAGATGTCCGATGTGCAGCGAGTCTGCGGTAGGGTCAAAACCGATGTAACCTGCCGTGCTTTCTTTTAACAGCTGTTCTTCTGTGCCCGGCGTCACGTCGTGGATCATTCCGCGCCAACGAAGCTCCTCAACAAAGTTGATCTTTACCATCCTCCAAATTTTGCGTGCAAATATAAAAAAGCAACCAGAGGATTCTAAAAAGTGAGGCGTAAATGAAAAATTAGCGGGACCATATGTCCCGCTGCACTTCAATCCACCCTTGCAACCTGTTTTAGACTTTGTTTGGGTCTCATTGAAAAGATTTCCTTGATAACTCCGGAGGTTTCGTCCAGGTACCATCCAAGCAGTTCAGGAGAAGAGCCTCTTTCCCAGCCCTTTTGGACAATATCAAGTGTACTCAATTTTAGAATTTGAGCTTTAATGCTCATTTCGCATAGACGCTTTTCCTTTTCGACGTCCGAAAGCGGTTCAAATTCGCTCGCGTGATGATCGTAAAGTTCAAAAAGTTCGTCCAGCCATTTGTGCAAATATGTCCTCTCTTCGACGCCCTGAATAACTTCCTTTACTCCATTACAATTGCTATACCCGCATACGATAATATACTGCACCTCCGAAACTTCGATGGCATGTTCAAGGGTCGCCATAAGACTCAAATCATCGTTACGGACCTGCGCGCCTATGTTTCGGTGCACAATTATTTCACCAGGTTCCGTATTTGTTACTTCCCGGATAGAAATCAGATTGTCCGATGAGCCTATCCACAATATGTTCGGCGTTGGTATTCTTTTTAAATGCTCGAAATAATCCTTGTCCAGGCTTAGTTTCTCAGCTACCCAGGCCTTACTCTCCAATAACATTCTTTCCTTGATCGTCATGATTTAAAAATTGGGCTATATGCAATAACAGATTGTTTCAATTCAACTGAAATATTTCTATTGGGCGCGGACTCGCGGAAATCATTTATAGTTTCAAGTATATCCTGATCAATAAATGTAGAGCGCGTTCCATCGATCAACACCCTGCTTCCATCGGGAATTTCATTGAATGTCCGTCTTAGCAAAGCTTTGTTTAGAAATGATACTTCTTTCGTCAGGCGAATAAGATAGTTTCCTTTCTCATTCACACTGATTAGAGACCTCTTGAAGTTTGTCTTCAGAACAAAGAAAAGACCAACACCAATACCAATAGAAATACCAATGAGCAGGTCGGTAACAAGTATCGCCAGGATCGTAACTGCAAAAGGAATAAACTGGTCTTTACCCTTCTTGTACATACCCATAATTATCGATGGCTTTGCAAGCTTGAAACCAACCTGAAGGAGGATAGCTGCCAAAGAGGCTAATGGAATCATGTTAAGGATACCAGGTATAAGAAGCACAGTAAGTATGAGCAGCACTCCATGCGTAATTGCGGAGAGCTTAGTTCTTGCGCCGGCAGTAACGTTTGCAGTGCTTCTAACGATAACCGCTGTCACTGGCAGTCCGCCAACTAGTCCACTTACCATATTCGCGATTCCTTGCGCCTTTAATTCTTGATTCAAAGGAGTTGTTCGTTTTAACGGATCAAGCTTATCCACTGCATCTATACTCAACAGACTTTCAAGGCTGGCGACAATGGCAATTGTGACCGCTACTACCCAGCATTCTCTGGTTGTTATTGCCGCGAAGTCAGGAAAGGTAAACTGGCTCGCGAACGTAGCTAAGTCGTCCGAAACGGGCAATGAGACAAGGTGATCGCTTTGAATGGCCCAAGCTGGCAGAGAGATTTTTAAAATCTCATTGACGACAACACTTGAAATGACCACAAGTAGCGGCGCAGGTAGGAGTGAAGCAAGCTTCTTGCCTTTTACAAATCGTGTTTCCCACAAAATCAATATCGTTAATGAAAGGAGGCACACAAGCAGAGCGCCGCCGTTTATGAAATTGAAGGCCTGAAATACCTCCGAAAAAGTATTCTCTCCGTCAGGTTGAATGAAGCTTTCGTCCCCCTCGAAGTCTTTATCGTATCCAAAGGCGTGAGGAATCTGTTTGAGGATTAAGATAATTCCTATTGCCGACAACATTCCTTTGATCACTGCAGATGGAAAATAGTTGCCGATGCTACCAGCCCTCAGAATACCAAGGATCAATTGTATAGCCCCAGCCAAAACAACAGTTACAAGAAACGCTTCAAAACTTCCCATCTTAGTTATGCTGGCCAGGACAATAGTGGTAAGGCCAGCCGCCGGACCACTCACGCTCAGTTGTGAACCACTAATAGATCCGACAACTATTCCACCCGCGATTCCAGCGATGATGCCGGAAAACAACGGTGCCCCTGAGGCAAGTGCCACTCCCAGACAGAGTGGCAATGCAACAAGAAAAACTACAACGCCGGCAGGTAGGTCCTGCGTGATATTTTTGAATAAATATGTTCGCTCTTCCATCTATCTCCTTGCTTTGTCTTCAACGATCTCCCCAACCGACACCGCACTTTCCGCATCGTTATTGACTCTAAATATAGATGGCATTTTTGCCGTACTGTCGAAACTGACTCCGAGATCCTTAATTAGTCCGGTCTTCAATTCATAAATCCAACCGTGTACTTTAGGTTCGTTACGTTCGCGCCACGCATTTTGAATGATTGTGGTTTTGGTAAGATCAAAAACCTGTTCTATTACATTCAATTCAGCGAACCGGTTAAAACGTTTTTCCGGATCCTTAATTGACTCGAGCTCATCATGATGCGTTAGATACACGTCTTTAATGAAGCGCAGCCAATTGTCCACGAGGCCGTATTGCTGATTGTCCATTGCCGCTTTTACTCCACCACATCCGTAATGGCCACAAACGATAACATGCTTTACTTTGAGAATGTTAACGGCATAATCCAGCACACTAAGCATATTCATGTCAGAGTGTACGACCATGTTGGCAATATTTCGATGAACAAAAATATCACCGGGCTGAGTGTGAGTAATCTCGTTTGCGGGGACCCGGCTGTCAGAACATCCTATCCATAGGAATTGAGGACTTTGTCCCTTTGATAACCTTTCAAAGTATTGTGGATCCTGCTCAAGTCTTTCTCTAACCCATTGTTTATTTCCTTCCAATAATGAATTGTATAACTTCATAATATTTGTTTTTAACCTGTAATTAATTTTTTCCCCTGTTCCTATACTTGTGATAAGTAGCTTCCACATCATTTACTTGCAAACTTATTAGGGAGATAAAAGAACAAGGTTCCAGTTTATATTTGCGATGTCTATATCGACCACAACGGTAACGATAGTGGTACCAACGAGTTTCGCCAGGTGAAATAGCCGCAAAACTTACGGTTTACTCAAGCGGAACAATCAGCCAGTAACCTCTTACCGTCGACGTTGAATTGGTAAAAAATAGATAAATAGCTGTATAGACACGCTGGATGCATGTCACTTAAGGAATCCCAAACTAGAGGATTTCTTTAGTGGGTGAGCTAAACTTCAGGGGGAGGACTAAAAATCTCGTAATTGCCGAGTAGCGGAATGCCTTGCGAAAAAGCGTGAAGTTTATTCTTCGACATCAACGAGGCGTCACCCGAGCTGTGGGTGTGATAATTAAATATAAGGTCTATTTCCTTTGCCGTAGTGTCCTCATCTGATGAACCTCCAAAAACGTCTTTCTCTTCCTCGGCTGCACAGCCCGATAATAATTTGGAAATGTTTTCCATCATTTGCTTGTCCTGATCAAGTTTCAAAGCTGTAACCTCGGCAAGAAAAAAACTCATGTTCAGGAATATAATCCCTGTAACCAGACTAAATGTATTGCTTACGTACTTGAGCCGGAACAATTTCATAGGGGGCAAAAATAGCCATTTTTTTAATATTGTCTACGTTTTGCTTGTTCGGTGGCTAATAGTACGTGCTGAAAAACTAATTTGCACTCACAATCAGTCCGTTGAGCAGGATAAACAGATAATTAAACTATGAAACAACCAGAAGCTTTAGAACTTGTCGCTGAATTCCACAAAACATTCAAACACCCAATACTTGATAAGCCTGCCATACCGGATGAAAATCGTTGTAAGCTCCGCGTCGCGCTGATAGCCGAAGAGTTGAAGGAGCTTGAGGTAGCTATACTTGAAAAGGACATCGTTGAAGTAGCAGATGCGTTGTGCGACATTCAGTACGTGCTCTCAGGCGCAATATTGGAATTTGGATTAGGAGAAAAATTCAAGGCCCTCTTTGAAGAGGTACAACGCTCTAATATGAGCAAGGCATGCAACTCGGAGGCGGACGCTATAGCTACGATAAATCACTACAAGGAAAAGGACGGCACTGAATGCTATTACCGTGAAGAACAAGGCAGATGGCTTATCTATCGAAAGATGGATAACAAGACGTTAAAATCCATTAAGTACAGCCCTGCCAACCTCGAGGGAATAATCAATCGTTGACCTCAAACCTCATAGGTAAAACTCAAATTGGAAGACTGCATCCTGCCCCTTTAACTGTAATGGGTTAATGGCCAGTATGTGCGCTTCATTATATGCTTTAATAAATTCCGAGCGACTGATTCGCAACTTGCTATGGCCCGGTTTGATCTTGTGATATTGCATCCTTCCCGAGGAATTAGCGGTCGCGCTGTATAAGAAGCTAAACTGAATTGGAATAGGGGAGGGGATGTACCTCATAGCTAACAATACGTCTTCCTGAAATCCAAATTGATCATTGCGTTCTGCCTCGAATTATACTGGGCCAACAGCGAGTAGGCGAAGCGGGGGACATAATGAAAACGGCCTTCGTACTCTTCAATCTTGAGGCATAATTCCTTAACGTAAAAACGGATCTGCTCTAAATTCCTACACTCTGAGGGTCTCACAAAATTGCGTGTGGCGAAAAGTCTCATCTCCACATCGACTTTTTTTCGTTCGCTGTCTGTCATAAGATTTGTGCATTATTACACAATAATAATCCAATGAGAGAAATTATACAACATAATGATGTGCAAAATTTCACCTGCCTGAAATAACGCGTAACGTGAAGTCTTGAAAGCTTTCACCGAGAATAAATTACTTAACAGACTGAACACTAGTGATATATGGTAATATTGTGAAACCTACACTTTGTGAGTGATATAGGAATGAAAATGGCGCATTCGCCAAGCTCGAGGTGTCTGGTTATAAAGACTGCGGGTCGTAGGTGAATAATTGCACAACCGGATACATAGCTTAAGGATGTGAATTCGTTTTAATCATTTATCTTTAAAAGCTTAACAGTATATATGGAACAGGCTCCAAGCGTTTTTCTCGAATATTGGCATTATGCGATGATCGTCGGTGCGATCGTATTGACTTCAATTGCTATTATAATCTTCCTCATTCATAATCTAAAAATCTCAACGATAGGTAGTTATAAAGGTAAATACGACTATATAAATGGCCACGAGATAAAGAACTATAAGACAGTATTCATCTGTCTCGGAATAGCCACAATGCTAGTGATCAACATCTATGGCATGGGCAAACTCCTGAACATAGGCGTTTGGTTCTTTGTTCGGCTGTTCATTTCAGTTGCCGGCGGAACGCTTGTCGCTTACGTGGCATTCCTTATCCTCGAATATTATTACCCAACGATCGTCAATAGAAAGCTGCGAAAATGGAGATATATGCCGAGGATGGGTAAATCACGCAACAAATTGAGACTGCTCGGAGAAGAGGAAGAAGATGTACACCTCGAGGAAGGGATGCGGGCTGAAGAAAATGTCTTTTCTATAGACTACGACGTCTGGATCGACGAAAAATCCGGCGAGGTTAAGATTGAAAAGTACCCGGGACATTTGCAAGCGCTGAAATGTAATAGTTGCGGATTTTACACGATGAAGGTGGTTAAAGAAGAAATCACTCGTCAGCCGACGAAAGAGTCACCGGGTGAACTAATTAAACATTTCCAGTGCTATTATTGCAAGTCTGTCCGCGCGACCGCGTATAATATATCAAACAAGGACGCGTCAGACTACCTGAATGCGACCAAGCATATTTTTAAGAAAAACAAGAATATTGAGCTGGTAAGGGTTGAAATTCACTCCAGCGTGAGCGGTAAGAAGTATTATGATTTTCAGAATATTGTCGAGGCACAGAAATTTCTGGATGAATACGACTCTGAAAAATCGGCTTAACGGCCCTCCCTGTCCATTACTACCACAGCAGGTGGTAGTGAGCATCCAAAGAATGGCGCCGGCCGTTTAAATGTAAGGCATAACTTTTGCCCATATTTTTTAATTAAATACTAAAAAGATGAAAAGAATTTTTTTCGCGGGGTTTTTCAGTGTAGGATTACTTTGTGCGGGATTTGCTTTTGGAAAGACGCCTGCTGATACTACAAAACTCAAGGCAAAGCCGATATATGGTAAGGAAGCTAAGGTCATTGCTTACATCCTTGATAACAATCATTATCGGAAAATCAGCCTTAATGATTCGTTGTCAGCAACTATCCTTACGGAATACATCAAGAGCCTGGATAATAACAAACAATATTTCACAGCCTCTGATCTTGCAGGCTTTGAGAAATACAGATACTCAATTGATGACCTCACCAGGTCCGAAAATGTAGATGCTGCGTTTGAGATCTTTGCTGTATTCCGGACGAGGTTCAAAGAGAGAATGGATTATGTGATGAATACATTGATCGTTGAACCATTCGATTACTCTGTTGATGAATACTATGAAACTGACCGCGATAAAGAACCATGGTGTAAAGACAACGCCGAGCTGAATGAAACGTGGAGAAAGGTAATTAAGAGTCAGGCGCTCAGTCTTAAGCTGACGGGAAAATCGCAGGCCGATATAGAAAAAACTCTAAAGGAACGGTACGAGCGCTTCAGTAAATCCATTCAACAATTCAATAGTGAAGACGTGTTCAGTATGTACATGAACACAATTACTGAGGCATACGATCCTCACACGAATTACTTCTCACCCAAAGCGGCGGACCTATTCAAGCAGCAAATGAGCTTATCATTGGAAGGCATTGGCGCCAGATTGCAAACGGAGAATGACTACACCAAGGTTGCTGAAGTAATTGTTGGTGGACCAGCTGATAAGAGCAAGCTGATAAATGTGAACGACAGGATAGTCGGAGTAGCCCAGGGAGCAGAGGGCGAGATGGTCGATGTCATCGGATGGAGAATAGATGAAGTGGTTAAGCTTATCAAAGGTCCAAAAGGAACCACGGTACGCCTACAGATCCTTCCTTCCGAAACGGGAGTGACAGGCCCTTCAAAGATTATAACGCTCGTCCGGGATAAAATAAAACTCGAAGACCAGCAGGCGAAAAAGAGCATTATTAATTATGAAAAGAACGGAAAGAATCTAAAGCTTGGAGTAATCACATTACCGAGCTTCTATATGGATTTTGAAGCATACCAGAAGGGAGATCCTAATTACACCAGTACCACTCGCGATGTTCAACGATTGATCAAGGAACTTCAGGCAGAAAAAATCGATGGACTTGCACTTGATTTAAGAAGTAATGGTGGCGGATCTCTTGCCGAGGCGATTGATCTCACCGGATTATTTATCAAGAACGGTCCTGTTGTTCAGGTGAAAAACTCAAGTAATCGCATAGAACTAGGTGAAGATGATGATTCATCCATTGCTTACAGTGGCCCGCTGGTTGTGTTGACGAATCGTCTCAGTGCTTCGGCTTCGGAAATTTTTGCCGGCGCTATTCAGGACTATCACCGGGGTGTTATCGTAGGAGAATCCACTTATGGAAAAGGAACTGTTCAGACAGTCGTTGATCTGCGAAGATTTATAAATGACCCAAAGGACCAGGTGGGTGAGTTGAAGATCACCTTCCAGAAATTCTATCGAGTAACGGGAAGCAGCACCCAGCATAAGGGTGTTACTCCCGATATCAAACTCCCAACCGCGCTGGATCCTGAGCAATTCGGCGAAAGTTCGAGCCCAAGCGCTTTGCCATGGGACGAGATTAAGGGAACGCTGTTTCAGAAAACCCCGCTTGTCAATGATCGTACGCTGGCCAATCTCAATAAACAATATCAGGAGAGGCTAAAGACTGATTTGCAGCTCCAGCGATTTGTCGCCGAAACTGACGAAGCTCGCAAGAGTAATCATGAAACCAAGATTTCGCTGAATGAGTCGATCCGCAAGAAAGAGATCGCAGAAGCTGAACAAAAGAAGGCCACCAATGACAAGCTGAATACAAAAATCGTCGGGAAAGAAACTGGAACTCCGACCGACCTGCTTGAAATGGAAGATGAATATTTAAGAGAAGGGTTGTTCGTGCTGAGTGATTTGCTCATCGGTGAAACGCGGCTTGTGCTGAAATAGGCAACTCAAAACATAAGACATCGAAAGGCAGGCTCAAAAACCTGCCTTTTTTTGTTTTGCTACGGTCAGTCTACACTTTTAATATTCCTGTTTTAAGAGCTATTTTAGGGTTTGATCTCCAAACATGAGTGAAGAACTACTCAAAGCCATCCTTCAACTTTTCGCTATCGTTGCCCGTGAACGGATCACTGATGCTGAACGGAATAATATCAAGGACTTTCTAAGCCTACACCTTAACCGGGAGGCTACGAATTATTACCTGAAACTCTTTGATGAGTTTTCACAATCGCATGAGATTGACTCAAGGCAGGAGCTGAGCAACCTTGATGCAGATACCCAGCAATTTGTAGATGATTGGGCCAAGATCATGAGGATCGTTAAACAGGTGAATCAGGCCCTTACGATGCAGCAAAAGATCGTGCTCATTGTAAAAATAATTGAGCTTGTATTTGCCGATGATGACATATCTGAACGTCAAGGCAATCTCATCTTTTATATTGGTCAGGCGTTGAAACTTCAAAAGGAAGATGTTCATACCCTTCAATCCTTTGTCACTGGTCACGATATAGATGAGCTGGCCTCTAAGAACGTGCTTGTGATCGATGAAGGATCCGGTGAATATATGGGGCCGAGGATCATCGAAAGGGATCTCACGGGACTCATTGCCATACTACATTTACCAGATGCCGAAGTTTACCTAATAAAGTATCTGGGCATTACCACATTGTATCTCAACAGCATTCTGTTGAAGAGCCGTAAGATCGATGTATTTCCCACGGGAAGCACGATCAGGGGTGATAAGGTTGGCCCAATCTATTACAGCGATATCATCGGAAAGTTCCTCACTGATGAAAGCCAGTCGAAGATCACTTTTTCCGCAGATCACATCTTCTACCATTTCAAAAGTGGCCGGGCCGGGCTTCAGAACGTCAACATTGCAGAAAAGGGAGGGAAGTTGATCGGACTCATGGGTGCAAGCGGATCGGGTAAGTCTACCTTACTCAACGTCCTCAATGGTTCGGAAAAACCATCCAGTGGACGCGTGATGGTTAATCACATCGATATCCATGAGCATCCGGAAAACGTGCAAGGCGTGATCGGCTACGTGCCGCAGGATGATCTGCTGATTGAGGAGTTGACCGTATTTCAGAATCTCTACTATGCTGCAAAGCTGTGCTTTGGGCACTATGAGGAAAAGGAGCTCGTAGGGCTGGTCATTAAGGTGCTGGCTAACCTTGGGCTTACCGACATCCGTGATCTAAAGGTAGGCTCACCGTTGCAAAAGACTATCAGCGGCGGGCAACGCAAAAGAGTGAACATTGCGCTGGAACTTCTTCGTGAACCAACCATACTTTTTGTGGATGAACCGACGTCAGGGCTCTCATCACGCGATTCGGAAAACATTATGGACCTTCTCAAAGAACTTTCGTTGAGAGGGAAGATGGTCTTTGTGGTCATCCATCAGCCTTCCTCGGATATATTCAAGATGTTCGATACGCTGATTATTATGGACGTCGGGGGTTTTCAGATATACTATGGCAATCCCATTGAATCGGTCTTGTATTTCCGCGATATCATTAACGCAGCCAATAAGACACAAGGCGCTTGTCCAGAATGCGGAAACATCAATCCGGAACAGGTCTTCAGCATTATTGAAACCAGAGTTGTAAATGAATATGGCCGGCTTACAAACACGAGAAAGGTTTCGCCGGGTCAATGGTATCAATACTTTAAGCAAAGGATTAAGACGCCAAAAGTAGACCACGTTGCGGAGTCAATCCCTGTGGTGCAGGAAATTCCAAATTGGCTTAAGCAGTTGAATGTGTTCATAACGCGAGACGTGCTATCCAAGTTAGCTAACAAGCAGTACCTCATTATTAATCTTTTTGCCGCGCCTCTTCTGGCTCTCTTCATTGGCTTCATGATAAAATATTTTGATAGTACCGTAGAGAGCATAACTCCAACCTATAATTTTTATGAAAACAGTAATATCCCTGTTTACTTTTTTATAAGCGTGGTAGTTTCGCTTTTCTTCGGTATGATTATGAGTGCCGAAGAGATCTTTCGCGATCGAAAAATATTAAAGCGGGAAGAGTTCCTTCACCTGAGCAGGAGCAGCTACCTGGTTTCGAAGGTCACCGTGATGTTCTCGATCTCTGCTATTCAGACTGTATTATATATTTTGATCGGTAATTCTATCCTGGAAATTCCGTTGACGGAAATTCGCTACTGGGCCATCTTGTTCAGCTGTTCTTGTTGGGCGAATATGGTTGGGCTGAATATCTCTGCATCATTTGATTCCGCTGTCACTATCTACATTTTGATACCGCTGGTAATCATACCAAATTTGTTATTAAGTGGTGTGGTAATCCCGTTTGACAAATTCAATCCTATGGTCGGGAAACCGACTGGCGTACCTGTCCTTGGTGAAATGATGCCGTCGCGTTGGGCGTACGAGGCCTTTATGGTCACCCAATTTAAGGACAATCCGTTTCAAAAGTCATTTTACCCTATCGATCAAAAGATCAAGGATGCTGACTACAGAAAGTTGTACTACATTCCTGAACTGGAAAAAAAAGTGTCCTATTGTTTTAACCACCGGTCAGAATGGCAAAACCGAAATGCAAAGAAATTGGAGAGTTCACTCAACTTGTTACAGAATGAGATCAGGAACGAGTTGAAATACGCGAAACAACTAAATTTCCCTGAAGTGAACAGGCTTGCTATTGGAAAAATAGACAGCACGGTGTTGGAAAAAACGTCAAAATTCCTGCAGGAGTTAAAAAAGTTTTATGCAAACAGGACGAAGTCCGCGGATGAGGAGCGCGAAAGATTGATTACCTCGAGGACCAACACGCCAGCAAACCTATTACAATACGAAACGGAGCGAAGGAAACTAACGAACAAAGCTGTGATAGAAGCTGTCGAAAACCGGAATGCCGTAAAGCGGATCGTGGAATTCAAAGGCGATCTTATCCAGAAGATTTATCCTATTTATATTCAAGAACATAAGCCTTCCCACTTTTTTGACTTCTCAGCTAATTTGTACCAACCGACTAAGTACTTTGCCGGCAGGGATATTTATACAATCTATTTTAACATTGCTGTGATCTGGTTCATGACTGGTCTGTTTTTCATAACACTGTATTTTGATGTGCTGAAGCGGCTGATAAAAAGGCTTGAAGGAAGTAGAAAATACCGGGTGAAAGAAAAGTAACGACTTTTTTACTTTTGACTTACTAATCCAAAAAATATGGTAACGCTACGTACCCTTGGCGCCATTGCGTGCGCCCTATCAATTGTCCTTTCGGCATGCACCTCAAAGCAAGGTGGTGACAATGAAACGTCCGAGGATGGCGAGTGGAAGCCAATGGATGATTTCCATATGATCATGGCGGAATCGTTTCATCCGTTCCGGGATTCTGCAGACCTCGGACCTGCTAAAGCAAACGCCGATGCAATGGTGGTAGCGGCAGAGACCTGGCTGAATGCACCAATTCCCGAAAAGGTGAACAACGACGAGATCAAAGGCAAGTTGCAAGAGTTAAAGGATGAAACCGTTGCGTTTGCAATGATATCTAAAACGAATGACGATGCGGCGACCGGTGTATCCCTGACAAAACTGCACGATCTCTTTCATGGTCTCCAGGAGGAATGGTACGGCGGACATGAAGAACATCATGAACACCATTGA
>Ga0075418_10001480_pt1 | contig 26652 bp, 23 predicted proteins | sample SoiMetdeltSBSDD2_FD_81776 | JGI IMG/M metagenome (GOLD analysis project Ga0075418, IMG submission 81776) | Bulk soil microbial communities from a Populus tree surrounding site in Tennessee, USA - Soil MetaG P. deltoides SBSDD2 | ecosystem: Environmental > Terrestrial > Soil > Tree plantation...
CCGCCCAACATCGAATGTGGCGTGTTTGGTATTGTTCGATGGACAGGCGATAGATTGAAGGGCGCAGACGGTCTGCGTGAGTTTGCAGCATTTCAAAAAAAGGATTGGTTTGACCTAAGAGTGCAGCTTGAATTTATACTCTGGGAAGTTGGCAAAGGTCAGCCATGGAATGGCAAACCAGGCGGTAGTGAAAAGCGGGGATGGGAAGCGACACTCAAGGAAACAACCCCAGAAGAAGCAGCTGAAACGTGGATGAGAGTATATGAACGGCCAGGCGTACCTCACTTGGATTTACGCCGACAACATGCACGCGAGACATACAATGAATTTAAAGGCTCTCCACCAGCAGCACAAGCAAGCGCCGACCGTAGCTGCTCGAGCGAGGGCGCGGTCAACGGCAACATTGTAGAAACTGCCCGTAATCTTGCCTGGAATTACTATGTCGACCTTCCAGCGAGCAGTGCATATGGCTATGGACGCGACGCAGCAAAGCCCATCTACGTAGAAGTGACGAGTAAAATTACGAGCGATTTTAGAGAGGCATACTTTACGGATTGCGGCGCATTCGTCGCTACGGTCATGATCTCTTCCGGCGTGGATCCGAACTATCCCAAACGAGGCACATCTATACAAAAACCATACCTTGAGAATAGTCCCAAATATACCAAGTTCTCAGCAGGCGATACTCAACCCATTCCTGGGGACATCCTGATTATCGCCGGTCACACGTACATATACACAGACGAGTTCATTTCACCCAAGGGTGGTAAGAAATACCCCGCCGTAGGTGCATCTCTTTATTCACGTCCGCCATCGGCTCACGGCAGCCTCCTGCATGACGATCGGGGTACATACACCATAGCTCGTTTCAAAGGGAGTCAATAACATGAATACAACTAAAAATCGAATCATTATTGCAACCATCTTGATTGCCGTTGCCTTATTGATCGGAACAATCATAACATTATTGAATCGAGGCGGCGGGGCAATTGTGCTCTACACCGCGCCCAAAGATGTAACCATTAGCGTTGACGGGGAGTTGCTCGGCACAAAAAAAACTGGCGACAAGATAAAAATAAACAACGGCACACATACTATAACTGCCAGTCGCGACGGCTTCACTTCCCAAGATACAACACTCACCGTGAGTCAAAATACTGAGAGCAAGGCATACCTCACTCTACAACCCAACTCAGAAGCTGCTAAAAATCTAATGGCAACCGAAAGTGAACAATACAACTTAGAGTTTGTAGCCAATCGCGGCGCAGATCAGAGTGTAGAATTGTTGTACAATAACAATCCCATCATTAACATGTTACCTTACTACGGCAGGCTCTTTGATATCTACCAAGCGCCCTCGCAATTATACCCTCAAAAGCAGGGTGCTATGGGCGTCCGAATTGAAGCATATGGTCCCGTAGAACGCCAGGCTGCTCTGGAGGCAATACGCCGAGAAGGCTACGACCCTACAGATTACGAAATATTTTTCGTACCCCTTGAATATAAAACACGAGATCAGGAGTAGCAATGAACAGACGCTTAATATTTTTTGTCACCCTAGGCGTGTTGGCCTTGACTATTATTGCCTACCTGTTGACTCACTTTTCCTTTGTCTCATTCGATGCAAAAGAGGGGACAACCCTAAGCTTACACACTAAACAAAAAAACGGCGCTTCGGATAAACCAACTGCGATCCTGAATCAATCACAAAAAATCGCCTTCATAGCTCACGGAAGTTACCGAGCTGTTTTTTCACGACCAGACTTCGAAGATAAGCCTGAGGATGTATCTATTGAGTCCTTGTCCCACTCTTTTTCCACCCCAGATCTTAATTATACCGAAGCAAAACTGGAGAACATCCTGACACAAGAAAAAGATTCCATACACAAGATAGTACCTCTGGCTACCGATAAAATCCAATACACCATTTCACGCGAGAAGCTTTACCTAAAAGGTGAATGGTATGGAGCTACGTTAAGACCATCCGATCCATCAACAGCAGATATCCTGAAGGTTATTTGCCACAAGATTGACGGCAGCTGGAAAATGGTCGTTTCGCCAAGAATAACGATATTTAAGGGTGAATTTCCCGATGTGCCACCCCCTGTCATTAGCTCAACTGTCAATAATCGATAGCCCGCTCTGATAAATATACAAACTTAGCTGGCTCCACTTTTATAGGCGTCGCACTCGTAATAATAGTTTGGTTTCTAAATATCCCAGTCGCCAAACTGGTTTGCCGTGCCAGATCCAATTCGCTAAACACATCATCCAGCAAAATAATCGGCGGCTTGTCGGTCATCGCCGCGATAATAGTCACCTCTAGGAATTTCAGCGCCAACACCACGCTACGCACCTCGCCGCGCGAGGCCACAGCCATAGCAGGGGAGTTGTTGAAGGAAAATAATACATCGTGGCGGTGTGGGCCGACAGACGTAAACCCGAGCAGCCTATCGCGCTGCGCCGAACCGTGCAGGTCGGCCAGTAGTTTCTGTTGTGTATTGGCCGTCTGCTGCTGCGAATAGGCCAGGGCAATGGTGTCGTCCGTATGCGCGATGGTGCGGTAGACCGCGCCGATTTGCCGATGCAGGCTATCTATAAACTCATGCCGCTTGTCCACAATATACCCGCCGTACTCGCTCAGCGACACGTCCCAGGCAAACAGGTCGTCGCTACTGGACTGCTGTTTTAGCAATACATTTCGTTGCCGCAGAGCCCGTTCGTAGCGCCGCAGAGCCACGGCGTACTTCGGGTCCAGCTGCGATATAAACCGGTCTATAAACTGCCGTCTGCGTGCCGGCGAACCGTTTAGTAGCCGCAAATCGTCCGGTTCAAACAACACCACTGGGTATTTGTGCTGCGGCGACAGCCGGTACTGGGTTTTTTCGTTGACGATGAACTGTTTGCGGCCGGTCGTGCGCGACGAATCGAACTTCACGGTGCGCGCACTGCCGTCGTCGAACACCACATCCACCCGGTACCAGCCCGCACCCCGCGCTAATACATCCGCGTCGCTGCCCTTGAACGACGAACCCTGTAGCGCCACATACAACGCCTCCACTAGCGACGTCTTGCCACTACCATTGCGCCCGGTTATCACCGTCACCGTCGGCGCCACCTCTAGCGCATAGTCGCTATGCGCGCGCACATGTTGAACTCGCAGCGACGTTACCCGGGACATATTAGCTCTTCAACGGCATAATGATATGTTTGTAATTAGCCGCATTGTCCTTGGCCGTTAGCACACACGGTGCCAATTTGCCGCTAAATCGAAACTCAGCCGTACCGCCATCTATCGCCGACAGCGCATCAGCCAAATAACGCGAATTCAGCGTCACCTGGCCGTCATGCGATACCTCGGCTGTCGCGCTGGATGTATTTTCGCCTAGTTCCGAAGCGATAGAGTGAATAGACAGCGACTGCTTTTCGGCATCGGCCGTTAGCGTCACACTACCGCCAGATTCGCGCGCAAACAACCCGGCAATTTTGGTGGTTCGTACGAAATCGCTGGTCGCCATCGTTATATTCGTCTCGGATTCCTTGGGGATAAGCTGGCGGTAATCTGGGTAGTTGCCGTCAATCAACCGGCTGGTAATTTCCGACTCGCCCACACGAAAACGCGCCTGCGTTTCGTCGAACAGCACTTCCACTTGCGCCACGTCGTCAGTCACCGTGCGCAGCACCTCCTGTAGGGTAGAGGTAGGGATAATCGCCGCTACTTCGCTGGTGGTTTCCACCAACCGGCGCTCCGACAGCCGGTAGCCATCGGTCGCCGCCAAATACAGCGCACCCTCGAACGAATGCCAATACACACCCGTCAGCACCGGCCGTGTACTGTCGTTGCTGCTAGTGATAATCGTCTGTGAAACTGCTTGTTTAAAATCAACTGTATTAATGCTGTATTTCACGGAAGACGTTTCGTCTATGGTCGGCAGTTCCGGGAATTCGTCGGCCACCACGCCGTTGATGACAGATTTGTACGTACCAGACGCGATGCTCAGGTGGTTGTCCTGCACCTTCAAATCGACCGTTCCTTTTGGCAGGCTAGCCACAAATTCACTCATCAAGCGGGCAGGGACCGTAATCGCTCCGGGCGTCACAATCTTGGCACCCACATACTGCGTCGAGGCAATCTCCAAATTCGTTGCAGCCACGAGTAAACGATTGCCGTCCGTCCGTAGCAAAATATTACTCAGGATAGGCAAGCCGGTTTTGCTACTGGCAACACGCCCGACATTACTGAGTGCTTTGGTAAGATTTTCTTGGGTTACAGAGAGTTCCATTATTGTTACCTTTCTTTTAAATTCCTTTGGTGGTGTTGATAGTAGGTGCTGTGGAAACTGGGTACAAATAGTGTTCAATCAGGGGTGGAAGGGCAAATATGCGTGGGGACAAGGCGGGGGATAGCCAAGTGGACAGTGTGTGGAGTACGGCGACTTTTACCCTGCCCGCGTTGGCTCGTGCGGCTAGCGCAGGCCTACCTGTGGATGTTCGCCCACTGCTTTTACCATGCTCTGTCCGCAGCCAGTACACAGCTTGTCCACAGGCGCTACGCATACAATTTCTCCCGAATTTCAGCCACTTGTTCGCGCACCATCAGATCTAGTTTGACCGCCTTTTGGATTTTTTCGATAGAGTGGATGGCTGTGGTGTGGTCCTTGCGCCCCAGCTCACTGGCGATTTTCGGAAAACTCAGGTGCAGTTCGCTGCGCAGCAAATACATGGCAATCTGACGCGGCACCACAATGTGCTTGTCGCGGCGCGGGCTGCAGATTTCTTTGACTTCTATCTGGAAGTGCCGGGCGGTCTTGTCGATAATCTGTTTGGCCGTCACGTATTGTGGGCGCGAATGCCGCACGCTGCCCAAGATTCCTTCGGCCGTGGCAATATCTGGCGTGACGCCGCGCATTTCGGCGTAGGCCAACAGTTGGTTTAAGGCACCTTCCAGCTCGCGGATATTGGTTTTAATGTTATTCGCCAAATACTCGGCCGTCTCGCGCCCCAATTCAATACCCGATTGCGACGCCTTGGTTTGCACAATCGCACAGCGCGTCTCAAAATCCGGCATCTGAATGTCGATGGCCATACCCCATTCAAACCGGCTGCGTAGTCGTTCCGTCAGAGTAGGGATGCTTTTGGGCGGTTTGTCGCTGCTAATAATAATCTGCTTATTATTCTGGTGCAGTTCGTTAAACGTGTGGAAAAATTCTTCCTGAGTCTTTTCCTTGCCGGCAATAAATTGCATATCGTCGACAATCAGCACGTCCACGTTGCGGTACTTATCCGAAAAGCCCTTTTTCTTAAAGCGCATACTCTCAATGAAATCTTTCGTGAACGTTTCCGTATTAATATACAAAATCCGCGATTCCGGCCGATTCTTCATAATCTCATTGCCCACCGCCTGCATCAAGTGTGTTTTACCCAAGCCCACGCCACCGTACAAAAACAGGGGATTGTACTTCGTACCAGGGGTGGCGGCGACCGCTTGGCAGGCCGTGTAGGCTAGGTCGTTGCTGCCGCCCACAATGAAATTAGCGAACGTATAGCGCGGATTCAAGCCGCCTTTATTACCAACCGCCTGTTGCGATCCCGCCCGTGGCGCCTCAGCTATTAGCTCATCCACGCGAGCATTTGGCTGCATTGCAGTCGTCTCGCGGCTGATGGCTTTTTTGCCCTCCAGTTTTATCATGTAGGTTATTTTCGGTACCGTGACGCCGTTTTTAGCCAAAGTCGCCCGGACTTGGTCGTTAAACTTCGCCTCAAATTGCCGTTTCACAAAAATATTCGGCACGGCGATCGTGACCGATTCGTCCTCCACGCCCACCAGTTCAGTGTTCTTGAACCACGCGGTAAAATTGGCATGCGAAATAGACAGTTCTATCTCTCCCAAAACACTTTGCCACAGCGCGTGGTGCATACACTTTCCCCCTTCACATCCCCTCAACTTCTCGTACTTGTAACTATACAGACTCGTCCAGTTTTCCACAACCATATACGATTATACAAAACACGACAGGGGAGTGAGCTAGTTTTCCACAAAACCACGCTCTCTCTGTAAACATGTGGATAAACTGCGGGTAAGTGTGGACAAGATGTTCTAGGTGCTCGCGACAGGGGAAGGTAGCTTTCACATCAGGCTTCTTTCTGAAAGAATATGCAGTATAATCATCAAACATGATACTATCCATCGACGAATCTGGCACGCATCGACAAAACGGCTACAGTATCGTAGCTCTTATTTGTATCACTGACCATGATGCCTTATACAAACTCGACCAACAAATCGTTGCGCTGGAGCGCTCTATCGGTACGACCAACTTCCACTGGGCGTACAAAGGCTGGCCGTTTCGTCGGGATTTTGTGAACGGACTCGCGGCACTTGATTTCTCCATTCGTTTGATTCAGCTGCCAAATCCTGTCAAACTCGACCAAGCGCTAGCCGAGACGCTTCCGTATGTGATACCTGAAAAGCGGGTCGAACGACTATTTATAGATGGTAAAAAACATAAACAATACGTTCGTACGCTAAAGAAAATCCTACGTGACAAAAACATTACCGCTAAAAAGATAAAAACTGTGAATGACGACGCTTATCCCACGATACGAATTGCCGATGCCGTTGCTGGTGTGGTCAGGTATTATTTGGATAATCCCAACAAAGAAGCGGCGAAGCTTTACAAGGCTATCGAGTCAAAAATAGAGTTCGTTCACCTTCAAAAATAAAGTGCCACCCGTGAGGATGGCCAGTTGTCCGGGTAGCTGTGAAGCTTTTCCTAGCGAGGAATTTGTCCCCGGTAACTTGTTATAATTCTAGTATACACAAGGGGCGCTCGTAAGTCAATGTGCGCATTTGCAAGGGGTGGATATTGTCAAAATACAACAAAAAAGGTACAATAACAAAGATATGCCAAAAAGAACCCACCAACCACACACACGTCACCGTGCTCGTACGCACGGATTTCGTGCCCGGATTGCTACCAAGGCTGGCCGCGCCGTTATCAAACGCCGTCGCATCAAAGGCCGCGCGAAACTGACTGTTTAGTAGCAGCAATCAACGCCTCCAAGGGGGCGTTTTTTGTTTCGCGCGACTTTACGGTATAATCAAGAAAGTTTATGTTGTCATTTCTTTATCGTTTCCACGGCCACGGCAGTTTGCGCTATGTGTACAAAAACGGCCAAACCGTCCGATCGCGGCTGCTCACCGTCAAATACACCGTCAATCCACATCGCAAGCACTCGCGTTTTGCTGTGGTCGTCAGTAAAAAAGTCCACAAAGGTGCCGTGGGTCGCAATCGCATTCGCCGCCGCATCTACGAAATCTTGCGCCAGGAAATTCCACACATGGCCAAACCGCACGACATCGCCATCATTGTGGTCTCCAGCGAGGTACTGCACATGCCTGCAGAGGAACTAGGCGCGACCGTCACCCAGCTGCTGCAACAGGCCAACATCTATAAATAACCGGCCAAAACTGCTATACTATATGCAGATAACTTCTGGAGTAAAAGTGTGAATATTTTCGATATCTTAATAGTGCAACCAATCTTTAACCTGCTGATTGGCATCTACAGCCTCATTCCTGGTGGCGATTTTGGCATTAGTCTCATTATCTTTACGATTTTGGTGCGTTTTGCCCTGTTCCCGCTGGTAAAAAAGCAGCTGCATCAAACCCAAGTCATGAAAAAGCTTCAGCCGCAGCTGGCGCGAATTAAAAAACAAGCCAAAGGCAACAAGCAATTGGAAGGCATGCAAATGCTCGAGCTATACAAACAGCATGGTGTCAGTCCGTTTCGCTCCATTGGCATCTTGCTTATTCAGCTCCCTATTTTTATTGCGCTTTTCCAGGTTATACAAATCTTTACGCTGCACCGCGACCAAATCGCCAAGTTTTCGTACGACTTTCTTGAGACCCTGGGGCCAGTCAAACACCTTATCGAACACCCCGACCAATTCAACGAGAAGATGTTCGGGTTTGTCGACCTTACGCAAACAGCCTTTTCGAATGGCTCCATCAATTTCGTTCTCCTGTTGCTGGCAGTAGTCGCGGCCGTGACCCAGTACATCATGAGCAAGCAAACCATGCCGCAGGCGGAAAGTAAAAAAGGCTTCCGTGAAATGATGCGCGAGGCGGCTGATGGAAAATCAGCCGACCAGTCGGAAATGAACGCCGTTATGATGAGCAAGATGGTTAAAATCCTTCCCTTCTTCATGTTCTTTATCATGATAACTGTACCGGGTGCCTTGGCTCTGTATTACGCGGTTTCGAACCTCGTAGCAGTGGCGCAGCAGTCCTACCTGTTGAAACAAGACGAAGAAGAGCTTGAGGAAATCGCCGATAAACCTGCTGGGAAACCAGGCAAAAAAGCCACCGCCAAAGCCCGCGAGAAAGTAGCTAAATCGGCCACCGTCACTCGCATCGTTGCAAAAAGCACCAAGAAAAAGGGGACAAAGTAGTGGACGTCCAGGAATCAGTCACTTTTGCCAAGAAATATCTCGAAGACCTCATCTCTTTCTTTGGCGTGAACGTCACCGTTGGGGCCAGTTACGAAGACGACATCATCGAACTGAACGTGCCCGCCAGCGATATTACCAGCATCCTGATAGGTCGCAACGCCGAAACAATGCGTAGCCTTCAGTACATCACTTCTACAACCTTGCGCAACCAAAACGCCCAGCTCACTCGCGTGAACGTTGACATCGCCGACTACAAACGCCAGCGTGCCGAAAAAATTGCCACCGACGCCCGTACGTGGATAGAGGGTGTGCGCACTACCGGTAATTCGTACGTGGCCGACCTGAACGCCGCCGATCGTCGCATCGTTCATCGTGTCGCCGACGAATACGACGACATCCACACCTTTTCCGAAGGCGAAGGCCGCGACCGGCGAATTATTATTGCGCAGAAAAGTTCTTAGTTCTTAGGCCGTAGCGCATCCACATAAACCTGGTGCGTTTTTTGCGCCATACGCCGCCACGAATATTTTTTGACTTGCTGATGGCCTTTGGTAATTAAACCCCGGCGCAACTGTTCGTTCGATAAAATATCGTGAATTGCCCGAGCAATATCGTCCGTGTCGGTCGGGTCGAAATAATACGCCGCATCGCCGTACACTTCGGGCAGGCATGTTGCCTTGCTGCTGGCGACAGGTGCGCCGTATCCCATTGCCTCTAGGCCGGGTAGTCCAAAGCCTTCCATCAGCGAAGGGAAGGCATAAACCGTACAGTTTTTGTACAGCCAATCCCTTTGGTCGTCTTCAATAAAGCCCGTAAAAAGAATGTTTTTGTAGCCCTTGTCGGCAAAATAGCGCTCGTTTTTTACGTGCGCTGCTGTTTTCTTGCCAACCAATATCAGGCCAAGGTCGGGGTGGGCTGCTAATAGTTTCTGGTGCGCATCACCCAGCCGGCGAATGTTTTTGTAATCACTTTGCTGGCCCACGTATAGAATGAACTGCTTGAATCGGTGTTTGTATGGCTTGAGTTTGTCGGCGAAAACATCGGCCGCCTCGTACGTGACTGTCACTTTTTCAGAAGGTATGCCAGCGAATGCTATATAATCGTCTTTCACATATTGGGTGGGTGTCAGAATATGCGCGCTAGTTTGACCGATTTTTTTGAACACGTACCGTCCGACCAGTTGTTTGGCATGGAATACCAGCCAGTTCTTGTCGGAATTATACGTTTGCAAAAGCGTCAGGTCGTGAACCGTGGTGACATGCGTGCCTTTGTACAGAATAGGTTGCTGCGGCATGCAAAAATGTACCAAATCCGGCTGGAGTTTTTCCAGGAATGCTTTAAATCCCAGCTGCTCGCCAAACGAATAGTTCTTGAAATCCGCCGCCATAACCGTGAAGTTTTTAGATGATGGCTTGAAAAACTTCAGGTCTTTGGATGGTACGAGAATTGTATAGCGATTAGCTTTATCAACTTGTTGTAAATAGTACACCAAACGCTCAACATAGCGACCGGTAGATGAATTGATGATTCTGGCGTCGATGACAATGTGCATATGTGTAGTATACGGTATAATAAGAGCCTATGACAGAACTACGACAAAAGTTAGACAATGGACAATATAATAGTGGTGCCGACAAGGTGGCTATTGTGGACTACCTTGCTGTGGCTATGGAAGCGGCTGGGTACAAGGTAGTTGAGCTAAATGATCAAAAACCTTGGGGTGCCTATATTCGATTTGACGGCAACAAGGCCGATGCCTTTGTGGCCGATTTTTTCACTGGACTCACACCAGAAGAAGCTCGTCTTGGTATCAAGGGTGCGGAATTGAGCCCGAAGCTCCTTATTGTGGCGCCCGGTCAACGGCTAAGCTGGCAATATCACGATAGGCGCGCTGAGAGGTGGTTGTTTGTGACGGATGGTGTGTATCATCAAAGTACTACAGACGAACAGGGGGTAATCAACCGGGCGACGGCCGGCGATGTGGTGCAGTTTGCGCGCGGTGAGCGCCACAGACTAGCGGGTTTGGAGGATGGGTATGTGGTTGTGGCTGAGATTTGGCAGCATACCGACCCAGTCACGCCTTCCGACGAAGAAGATATTGTTCGTCTTGCAGATGATTACAGTCGCTAAATCGGCGGCATAGGGGTCGGTTGCTTGAATATAACGCGTGAATACCAGAGGTAATTCCATAGTAACGATACAGCCGAGGCCAGTATCTTGGCGACAAGAAGTGCGAGGCTTATTTGAAGTCCCATGGCTTCCAGCGGCTCGAGCGCAAGCTGAATAACAATAGTCTGCAGTACCCAAAGGCCAAATAAGGTGACGACAATAAAGAGGAGGACTTCGCGCTTGATGTTTGTTCCTGCAGTTTTGAAGGTATATTTTTTATTAGCGAAAAAGCTAAAGCAAAAGGCGGCTGATGTAGAAATAACATTAGAATTTACAGCCGGGAGGCAAAGTGACCGCAAAATAAACAGCAGTCCAAAATCGATAATCGTATTGGTCGCGCCCACTGCAAGAAATCGTGCTTTTTGCTGCTTATTTTTTATCTTTACCGGCATGATACTCCTCGACAAAATACAGCGGGCGCTGCTTGGTTTCGTTGAAAATCCGGCCGATATATTCGCCTATCACCCCCAGCGATAGCAACTGTACGCCGCCCAGGAATAATATGACGGCCATCATCGACGGGTAGCCGGCCAGGTCGGTACCATAAAACGCCGTGCGAAAAACCAGGAACAAAATATATACAAATGCAGCCAATGAAACCAACAAACCCAGCACCGATGAAACGCGCAGCGGGGCGGTGGTAAACGACGTGATGCCGTCTATCGCGAAATTGACCAGCTTGAAATAATTCCACTTCGTTTCACCTGCAGCACGCGGGTCGCGGTCGTACAAAATCTCCTTTTTCTTGTAGCCAATCCAGCTGAACATGCCCTTAGTGTAGCGCTGCGATTCGCGGAATTGACGCAGCGCTTCCACGCAGCGTCGGCTCAGCAAGCGGAAATCCCCGGTGTCTTGTTGAATGGGAATGTTGGTGGATTTTTGCAGAATCCTATAAAAAACTTCAGAGGTCGTCTTCTTAATCCATGACTCGCCTGCGCGGCTGCTGCGGCGGGCGTACACGTCATCGTAACCCTCTTCCCAGTAGCCAATCATCTTCGGGATGAGTTCCGGCGGGTCTTGCAGGTCGGCGTCGATAATGACCGTTGCGTCGCCCGTGACATGGTCGAGCCCGGCAATCATGGCGGTCTCTTTGCCAAAATTGCGCGACAGGTTCACGTAGGCGACGCGGTCATCTTTGGCGGCATACTCTTTGATGATCTCTAGCGTTTTGTCGCGGCTGCCATCATTGATGAACAGGAATTCAAAGTCGTAGTTTGGCGTTTGTCCAGCCAGCTTGCCAAGGCGTTCGTAGAGGTGCAGTAGCACCTCTTGCTCGTTGTAGGCGGGGATGAGGATGCTGATTTTTTTGCGGCGGGTCATTGCGCAACCGTCGTCACGTTTACAACATGTTCATTGATATTCATCGACTGGTTAGTGAGTGGCGCCATGTTCACCAGTATACTGTTATTTATAGAGGAAAGGCAACAGGCGGGAGCTGCCGGCCGGCCGCGGTATTATGCTATTTACCGATAAAGAATTTGCGAAGTTTACGCAACCCGGTTTGGTCGGGCGGCAGGTCGGGCCAGATAATCGAACGTATGTACTCTATAGAAACTTTACGAGACCTCTGGATGGCGCCGCGTTTACCTAGGGCTTTCAAGCTGTACCAAATACTTTCCAGGAGGCCTTTGAGGGCGGGTGCGCCACTGCCACGCAGGACGGCCTTGAAAAACATCAGCCAGTAGGCGGTGTAAAAACGGATGCCGATGGAAAGCAGAAGTTGCCGTGGAACGTTTTTGATATACACAAGGGGAAGGTTCTTGAAGGTTTGGTACACGGTAAAGCCTGGCATCTTGCTGCTAGTGCCGCCTTGTTTGTGGTAAGCGACAGCCTTGGGCTGGTAATAAATCTTCCAGCCGGCTAACTGGGCGCGAAAGCTAATGTCAACATCTTCGTAATAGGCAAAGAAATCTTCGTCAAAGATGCCGATGTCGCGCAGCATCTTGCTGCGGTACAATGTCGCACCCCCGGTTGCGCCAAATACCTCCTCGGGTTTTTGTGGGCTGCTCTGTGTGGTGTCGTTACGGTTTCTCGGGAAGGGAAGGCCCCACTTAGAATATTGCTCGCCAGTGGTGTCTATTGTGGCTCCGTCAGAATGAAGCAATAGGCCGGTGGCTATGCCGTATCGATCTGATTTCCTCATAGACATTATTAGATTCTTGAGCCACTGCTCGTCTGCAAAGGCATCATTATTTAACAGTGCAATATAATCAAAATCATTAGTCAGCGCCCATCTAATGCCTGTGTTCACACCACCTGTAAATCCTGTATTGTGTGAATTATATAAGACAGTTAGCTTTTCCGGTTCTCGTTTTTGGAGTTTTTTTAGTACTTCTCTTGAAGAGTCAATCGACCCGTTATCGATGATGACAATCTTAAAATCGTGGAAAGTTTGTTTTTGAAGAGATTCAAAACAGAGCATCGTATCGTTGATGCCGTTCCAGTTCACCGCAATAACAGCGAGTCTATCCATATTTTGTACTTTAGCATATAATGGAGAATAGTCTTATGAAAATCTCGAATATAGTCAGCAGAAAAAACAGGATATTACTCAGAGAGCTCGTTGTTACGGAATTCAAGCTACGTTACCAAGATTCGATTCTCGGATTTTTATGGTCGCTGCTAAAGCCACTCCTAATGTTTGCAATACTCTATTTTGTGTTTGGGCAGCTGCTGCGAATTGGTTCGGACATCGAGCATTATGCCGTATATTTGCTACTCGGAGTGGTGCTTTGGAATTTCTTTGTGGAGGCGACGGGGCAAGGGTTGTCCGCTATTGTTGCACGTGGGGATCTTATTCGAAAGATCAACTTTCCAAAATACATAATCGTTGTCTCTGGAACTATCTCAGCGCTTATTAACCTGACAATAAACTTGGTGGTTATCGGGGTATTTATGGCTATTAACGGAGTAGATCTTTTGGCGACAGCGCCCCTCGTAGTACTCCCAATCGCAATGCTATATGTTCTTTCTCTTGCTATTGCATTCTTTCTATCTGCTGCAAACGTGAAGTATCGAGATGTCGGGCATATATGGGACATCTTTGTACAGGCGGCATTCTATGCAACCCCAATCCTTTACCCTATATCGATGGTTCTCGAGCGTAGCTCGTTCATTGGGCATGTTCTCATGCTAAGTCCGGTGGCACAGACAATTCAAGATGCACGCTACTTCCTTATTACGCACCAGACCATAACAAGCTCCCAGTTATTTGGCAAATGGTATTTTGATCTCATACCCTATGCATTGACGGCAATCGTGGTGGTAGTCGCATCCCTATATTTCAAGAAGAGTTCTAAGTATTTTGCGGAGAATGTATAATAATGGTAATGGCTGAAAAACACACTAATCAGGCTGCAATAAGGGTCGAGGGGCTCCATAAAGACTTCATTCTTCCTCACGAGCGTCATACTGGAATTAAGCAATATCTTATTAATATCTTTAAGCAGAAAAAAGGTTACGAGCATCAGAAAGTTCTAAAGGACCTTACTTTTGAAGTGAAAAAAGGCGACTTCTTTGGTATCGTGGGGCGAAACGGAAGCGGTAAGAGTACGTTATTGAAGCTTCTTGCGGGCATATATACGCCCGGTAAGGGTCTGATCCAAGTAGACGGCACTCTCATTCCTTTTATCGAACTGGGTGTTGGTTTTAACCCAGAGCTTACTGGTAGGGAGAATATATTCCTCAACGGTGCCCTCCTTGGGTTTAGCCGAAAAGAGATGGATGCGAAGTACGATAGTATTGTTGAATTTTCTGAGCTAGAACGCTTTATGGATCAGAAATTGAAGAACTACTCTTCTGGTATGCAGGTTCGTCTTGCGTTTTCAATAGCCATTCGTGCTAAAGGAGATATCCTCCTTCTTGATGAGGTTCTTGCCGTTGGCGATGCGGCATTCCAGCAAAAATGTTTTGACTACTTTGAGCAACTAAAGAAAGATAAGAAAACGGTTATCTTGGTAACTCACGACATGGGGGCTGTAGAGAGATTTTGCAATAAGGCGCTCCTTATTAACAAAGGTAGGATAGAGGCTGTAGGGAGTAGCCAAATGATTGCTAACAAATACAATCAGCTTAACCAAGCCCAGATAGAGAAAGACACCAAAGCGCAAGCCGAGAGAGAGTCTAACGAAGATCAGACTGGTATCAAAATGAACATAGAAACCGGCGTTATGTATAAGTACGGTGAAAAACTTACATTCACCATTACTTGGGATAAAGAACGAATCAAAGGCGTGAAAAATGCAGGCGTAGCATTGTTTGCCGCGAACGGTGAATATGTTTTTGCCACGAATACGGTTATTGACAAGTACAAGCTGAATGAAGGACGCATTAGCATAACCTACGATCTTGCGCTGGGAGATGGCACCTATTTCTTTAAAATTGGTTTGTTTGGAAAAAACGACACCGACGTGATACGATTTATTGACAAAGGCCCAGAGTTCATTATTAAAACGAACAATAAATGGCATGGGCGCTTTAAGCTTGATCATGAATGGAAGTGAGAATAACTAAATCTTATGTCAAACTATACTGTTTCCTTTGTTCCTGACACGCCGAATCATTGCTGGAACAAAGCTTTTGATCTCATCAAGGATAACTCCACAGTATTGGATGTGGGATGTAGTTGGGGTGACTTTGGAAGGGCTCTCAAGGACTATAAGAAGTGTGTCGTAGATGGTGTTGAGCCGGACAAGGAAGACGCCAGGAAGGCAAAAGAGAAGCTTCGTGATGTATTTAACGGCTTTGTAGAAGATGCGTTCAATAGAGAATTCAAGGAGCGTAGCTATGATCACATTGTCTTCTTGGATGTTATAGAACATCTCTATGATCCAGTAGAAGTGTTTAAGGTCGTTAAGAAGCACTTGAATCCAGGAGGTTCGGTCATTTTTTCAATCCCTAATATGGCACATCTCTCTGTCCGCCTCATGCTTTTAAAAGGTGACTTTGAGTATGGCAAGACGGGCCTACTCGACAGCACTCATTTGCATTACTACACCAAAAAAGAAATCGATCGTGTCTTTAAAGAGGCGGGGATGTTGGTTAATATTTGGGACTACACAGAGGCGACTTATCCCGAAGAGCTTGTGAAGAAAAGACTCCTTGAGCTGGGATTAAGGGCGAATAAGCAGGCTTTAGATATGCTTATGGAAGAAACTGCACGAATATTCCAGTTTGTTGGGTCTGCGGTTGTTGTATCGGATGGTGACGCTGTTGAGCGTCTAGACTATAGCCCCAATCCACAGGGTCAGATAATGCAAGAATTTCAGGAAAAATTAGACACCTATGGAGACGAAATCACTCGGCAGCGGGAGGCGCTGAGCTCGAAGGATGAAATTATCCATGGTTTGGAGCGTAAACTCTCTGACCCAGAGTACTTAGCCAAACAGATTCGCCTTTCCAGGTATGTCAAAGAGTACCTGAAGAAGAGGCTATCCAGGTAGTTACTTGGATAGCAGCTCTTTTAGGTTGTTGGTCGCCTCCTCAATTGAGAAATTTACTTCAAGAGATTGACGAGCGTTTGTTTGCACCTTGTTCCAGATTTCTTTGTTTGTATATAGTTTAATGCAGCCCTCTGCGAAGCTATCTGTCGTATCGGCTTCAATGCAAGACTCGTTATTCTTCAGATACATCCCCTCGGAGCCTATTTTTGTTGTAACAACAGGGAGACCGTATTCAATTGCCTGGCCAATCTTTCCTTTTACGCCTGCGCCGTAGCGAAGAGGAGCGACAAAGACTCGAGCCTCAGTAAGCTGAATGGCAAGTTCTGGATCACTAATAAAACCGCGAACACTAATATTTTTACCCTTAACCTCTCGCTCCAGCTCGCTGGGCATGTTTGCACCGATGACTATGAGATTAATGTCGTCATGCTCTTTGATGACTTTTGGGAATATATCCTTAACATACCACTTTATAGCATCACGGTTGGGAAGATGGGCATAGTTGCCCACGAAAACAATGTCCTTGCGGCTCTGAAATTTTGTTTTATATGCCTCGTTTTTAATACTGTGAATATTCGAAACAATTGAAATTTCCCCGGCCACGCCCTGACTCCTGAGAAGCTCGACCTCTCGGTTACTTACTACGAGAGTTGCGTCAACACGCTGCATAAGGCCCTTTTCGAGGATTTCATACCACTTTGATTGTTCGTTGAGCTGCTCCGCGTTGGCGGTTTCTATTTCAGCCTGGCGGGCGAGACGAACGTAGTGAAGATCAACAGTGTCGTAGATGAGTTTTGCGTTCGTATAAAGAGTTTTGCAGATATTTATGTATCGTGCACAAATCTCTGGACGCGACATAATAACAAGGTCATATGCGTGTCCATAAAGACGAGAGAACTGCATGAAATCTACATTACCATATACTACTTCAACGCCCGCTTGTTGCAGGTTTTCTGCATAAGGCGAAGTCTTTTTTAGATTGTTAGGCCAGAATGTCACCTTATATCCTAGGGATTGCAGGCTTTTAATCATAGCGACCATGCGGACTGAGCCCGAATCTTTATCGGGCGTAGGTAAAGCCTCCTCGATAATAAGTGCCAATTTATCACCAGATCGGTCACGGCCTAGGTAGTAGTCATGCTCTTCTATGTGCGAAGATTCAAGCACCTTCTTCCAGCGCTTGAAGAACTTCTCCTTATTAGTAACTTGAAACTTTTTGAAACCAGAATTTGGGTTTGTGCCTGCTGTTCCGCCTTCAATATGGTAGATGACAGACTTCGGTTGATAGACGGCACGTAGACCCTCCTTTCGAACCTTAAAGCTCAAGTCTGTATCTTCGTAGTATGCGGGCTGGTAGAGAGTGTCGAACCCGCCGAACTTTTGCATGAGCGATCGCTTGATGATAATACTAGCCCCTGAACAGTAGTCAACGTCACGCACGTAGTTGTATTGGTAAGAATCTGCTTGATCAAACTTCCCGTAATTTAGCCCGTTGGCGTCTTTAAAAATGATACCGCCTGCTTCTTGAAGTAGGCCATTCGGATAGATAATCTTCGAACCGACGATACCTATCGTAGGGTCTTTAGATATCGTCTCATAAAGAGATGATAGCCAGCCTTCAGTTACTTCGGCGTCATTGTTTAAAAAGACGACATATTCACCTTTTGCTTTCTCGAAACCCGTGTTACAGCCCCCGACGAAGCCCAGATTTTCCTTGTTGCGTACGTATACGAGATTTTTAACTTTCTTGAGTGTAGGCGTGTCATCTGATGATCCGTTATCGACAAGCACGACCTCAAACGATGGTGCTGCTGAGGTGAGTTTTTCTGCGATAGATTTGATACACGCTGCACTAAACTCTGCTTTGTTGAAGGCCGGGATGACAATACTAACATCTGGCTTTCTTACAGGCGGAAGTGAAACGCCTTGTATCGTTGGGTTGATATTAATGTGTTCTATTTCTTGCCTCTGTAAAGCTGAAGGAGAGGGTTGGGTCTTAAGATTGGAAAGAGCATGTTTTACCCCGCGTGCTTTATTTCGCAACCTTACGAGGTGTTTCTTTAGGTTGGGGTGTTGCTTGATTTTGTTATCAACCTTACGGGCTAGAGAAATAAGGACGGTATCGGTTACATGAAGCTTGCCATTTGATCCTGGGTCTCCCACGGTGAGTAGTCCAAGTCGCTCTTTTGCCTCAAAAAAGTCACTATTCTTTACACTTTTGCTGTCTTTCATTTCTTTAAAAATCCTTCCTTCTTTAAGGCTCTAAGATGGTGCTTGGGAAGCTTACCTTTTACCCAAGTGCTGACCTCATTGCTCGCTCGCGCTCTGTAGTACATCATATCATCCGTTGGGTTGTCGAGATCCTGGTACCAAGGGTCGTGATGCATCGCATATACTCCCCCTACGCGAACGCTAGGTGATAGAAACCATTCTGTTTTTCCTTTATACAAGGCGAATGTCGTGTCGACGTCGGCCGCATATACATCCTTATCAATGAGTAGCGACTTGTCCCAGTAGCGAGATTCCCATTCAAGAACATGTTGCTTCATAGAGTAGTGATCGGGGATGTCATCGATTTTCAGACCTACACCTGCTTTATTGTAGTGCGGAAACTTGTTCAGTACTTCATATAAATAAGGAATTGTTTCTTTTGGGTTCTCTTTTGCAGGTGTGATGTCTGGATCGGATACTATGTAGGGCATGTCTTTTGCAAAAAAGCGAATAGCGAAACTTTCCCAGGGAGAACGGTGCATACCGTTGCGACCTAGTTGAAGGACTTGATATTTTGTTGTTGAGAATAGGCTCAGAAGCTCAGGATAGGTTGAGTCGTTATCGACGAAGATTATTTTTTTGTAACCGTTCTTTTCTAGCCAGGAAACAAGCTGTGCGAGCGGAATGTATAGATCTCTCGTATTAAAGAATATGGGTGTGTTTAAAATTTCTTTTTTTGATGGTTTTTCCAGAGATACTGCCAGTTCCCCTTTTGGCTCATCTGAAGTGGGGGTCGTACGCTTTAAGACCTTTCTTAGTTTGCCAATGACCCGTGTAAGATGTAGTGTGCGGAGACTCTTCTTGATATGCCATTTCAGCGGATTATCGAGAATAGGGTAACTAGTCGCTTTAGGGGTTTTAACGATTCTAGTGAGTGTGTGTTTTGTGGGCTTTAGTCTTGCAATAGGCTTGCACTCTACGGCAACCCAGTTTATGTATTGCCCAAGCGTTTCTTTGGTGATTGAGAAGATGTCTTTACGCATGAATAAGAAATCGACAAGATCACTCTTTCTTATGGCAGCCAGTGCGCTTGAGTTGCCATTGACGATTTGTAAATCACTTCCTTTAAAGCGATGGACGGCAAGCGCCGCCTCGTCACGAGTTATTGTTTTGTAAATCTCTTTGAAGCTTCCCGAGAGCTGCTCGGGGGAATTTAGGGAGAGTTCCTTGAGGTTTGCAAGAAGCAAGATAGTATTGTTGGAGGTTATGAACCCAAGATCCATTGCGGTAACTTCACTTATCTTTTTATCAACGACACTCTTAACGCTAATAAACTTTGAGTGGCTAGGAAGGGTCACTACCGTATCGGTTACAACAATAATTTCAGACGGTCGCACTTGTAATGCGAGAAGCTTTTTTAATTCTTTGTTGAGCTCGTCGGTCATTACCTTGCCTGTAGCATCTAGAATAAGCGAAATGCCGATTGGCTGCCGGGAGTAGAGCTCGTGACTGTAGTTAAATGATGGGTTGATAGCCAGATTTTTTCTTCGTGAAGTAATTGTTCCTAATATGTGAAGTAAGTTCCATAGGGTTGATCGAACACGGGCTTTGTGGATGCCCTCGGTTTTTGATCGATCTTTTATGTACACCCATGCAGAGCGACGGAAATTACGGAAATAGGTTTTTAGAAAGTCTTTTTTGGATTCTTTATCAAAGTTCTTGTAGGCAAATAGAAACTGATTTTTCAGCATCAAGTAGTAGTACATGAAGCGCTTGTCTTTTGTTGAAGCACCGTCTTTATGAAGTATAATCACCGAAGGGTCATAGACGATACGAAACCCGGCGCGTTGATAGCGTGCAAATAAGTCAGTTTCTTCGTAATAAGCAAAGAAACGCTCATCAAAGTAGCCATATTTTTCAATTACAGAGTGCCTAATCATAACTGACGACCCCGAAACGGTGATCGTGTCTTGTATGCCCTCATCTTTACCGTATGTCTTAACATCCGCAGTGACCGGGTCGATGTACTGATACGAGTAAAATCCTAACGAGGTGTTGCCATCTTCAAGAAGAGCGTAGGATTTTCCACCCACGACTGCAATGTCATCGTCTTTTTCAAGGACGCGTACGGCATTCGTTATGGCGTGCTTATCGATAAGCGCATCGTTGTTCAGGAGGAAAAGGTATTTGCCCTTGCAGTAGGGAAGAGCCGATACTTCTCCGCCAGCAAAACCGAGGTTTTTTTCGTTTCTAACTACCTGTAACGGGAACCTTGAGGTTAGATCTTCTCTTGTGATCGCCGTGGCGGATCCATTATCTATAACGATAACTTCAATATTTTTGTAGATTAACTCGTTAGCTGATTCTACGCATTTGATGGTGTCTTCGTTACCATTCCAATTCAAAATGACAATTGAAACTAGAGGGTCTTTATCTCGCATACTACCTATTTTAGTCATAAATTACTCTAGTAATTATACCATATATATACTGACATGCTTAATACATCGGAGTACCTGTCGTAAAGTTTTCCGCTGCGTAGGCAGAGGTCACTAGCACCTTATCTTGACTACCGCCAAGACTTGCGAACATTGTCGGAGATAAAGCATGCTTTTTGCCAGAGATCATGTAGTAAACTGTAGCTGTGTTTTCTATACGGATAAATCTTGTGGCATTTCGGGTTGGGTTTATTGTTGCAAGGGTGTTATTTGGCACTTGAGTGAGTGGCTGTTCAGCTGAGGTGTAGTGGGGTCGAATATCATCAGGTATCCAGTAGCGAAGCCCGTTACTCACAAGCCACCAGGCGCCATCTGGAGTCTGAATGACATGACTCAGATTCGAGCCTACACCATAGGCTGCTCGTGTATTTGCGGTCACTTGGCGAACATCGCTCCATCTAAAGGCGAATGAATCAAAAAGATAACCGGTAGGAATAGGATGTGACTGACTATCACGTCCAAAGATATAGACGGTTGCGCTGTTCTCTACACGGAAAAGAATACCTTCAAGGAGGATTGAGCGGTATGGGTTTGTGAGGAGTAGTGCCGCAGTATTTAGCGAGATCGGGATAACGTTCGAGAAACTATAGCCAAGTTTACTAAAATCACCCCCTGTTTGGATGTGTAGCATTTGCCCTGCTTGAACTTTATAGACCCGCTCACTATCGTTAACTTGGATTAAGAGATCCCCTGAAGTGGATAATGTTGCGAAACGATTAAGATACGAGTCGTCTACGGGAGTAAAATCATTCGCTGATTTATTGAGGTTTGTCAGTTGTGTACCACTAAGGTGTATCTTTCGAGTGCCATCGGTAATAAAGAGATCATCCTGCGAATTTTTAGCAAGCAGAGTAACTGCAATACCGGCGTCGTTTGAGATGAGATTTACAATGGATGAGGTTTCTTGGAAGGGATAGAGACCGATGCTTTTTGCAGCGTTTGCTTCGATTCTTCGCTTCGCTCCACCTGGTGTAATGTAGTAGGTTGCTCCGGTATCTGTCGCTTTTATAACCGACCCGGCTTCAAGAATGGGTGCGCCTTTGGGAAGGCTATTGAAAAGATAGCTCGTTTGCTCCATCGACGGCTTGCTGCTATAGCCTCCGGATTGATAAACGTTAGGTCCTCCTATATATCGTTTCCTGCCTTGTTCAACCGCATATAAATCAAAGCTGCCTTTCTTGAGAATGACTGAACTCATGGCTGTTCCGGTGGGAAGTAGTTGGTCGAATTCTGCAGCAAGGTTTCCTGGTGCGGGTTGGCCATATGAATTCCAAGTAGCATAGTCAAAATAATGCTTTTGTCCGCCATCGATGCTATATAGACTCGATCCATTATTGAAACGAACCGTACTTGGTAGGTCTCCGGCGTTTGTCATGCTATTTAGTACTGCACGGCTGGTATTGTAAAAGGTTTTGATACGGCTTCCGTAGCCAAGGGCAGTCAATTGATCGCTGCTAACGACGTAGTAGTACGTATTATTTGCCCCCCTAATATACATTTTGCCATCTTCGTGAGTTCGTATGATCGAACCGGTTGAAGACCCGAACCAGTCATTATAGACGCGCCAGAAATTTCTATTTCCGTAGGCGCTGCAGCCATCTCCCGTGCCGTAGAGATTATTAAGGGCGGCTTGGTTGGGTTGGTACGGAGTGTAAGTATAGAGGGCGGCGGTTGCCTTGTTTTGAATATAAACATCGCTACCTCCGCAGCCACTTGGGGCGACGTTCCATAGGATATGGTTATTTTGGTAGGGCTTTTTGTATGCCCACCAAGATTGATCCATGCCGTCTAGATACCATCTAAGTAGTGCGGCTGCTTCGTCCATTTGTAGAGAGAATCCAGACCAATCTGGGTCACAATTTGCACTTCCGCCCGGGCCACTGTCTGGACAGTGTGCGCCCATGGCGTAGTTGTATTGTTTCTTGAATGGCCAGTCGTCGGAGGTGAGGGGGCCGGCAGATTCTGTTCCAAGTTTTACGAGTAGTACGGCAGGGCTTATATTATATTTTTGAGCAGAATCCCAAATGAGCTGTGCGGCACTTTTTGCTCCATTTGGTATAGGTATCCCGCCATAATTGCTTGCAGGGACAGTTGGTCCAGGCGATGTTTTCGGTACTTCGTAATAATCCCTGAGGCAAGTGAAGGGTGCAGGGTTTCCCTGGGAGGCACCGTATTGCGCACGCGTGCCACCACCGAATTCTGATGGTTGGGCTCCCCAGTTGTCGCAGGTAGGCACTCTTGAATTAAGGAAGTCTTGAATCTGAGTCACAGAAAGGCGACTTTTATCTGTGAAGATGGTGTCATCGATAATATTACCAGCGACCCAGTCCGAAGCACCAACGGCACTAGCTTGTTGGGGCTGGAATGCTCCAAGTAGGACTCCTGTAAGTGCGAGTACTGCTAGTAAGAAAGGCGGGAAGGACTTTCTCATCATTAAGTTGCCTGAAAAGATGTCTTCGACGTATGTGTTTTACCATTGCTTACTACAGAGAGCTCGATTGTCCACTCTCCCAAGCCTAGGGCTGCTTTTTCGGAGCTTGTAATTGAAAAGCCGGCACATGAAGAGTACTGTTCTTGGTAGATAACAGGCGCAACTTTATTAATGTGCTTGTCGCCATTTCGGACGTCCAGCGCACAGCTTCCACTGGAAATTGCGCCAAGTTTTGTGATTACGGTAACCGTTCCGTTAGCTTCACTTTTTGTAGAGGCAGATATCTGTGTATCCGATGAGGATGTGTCATTTGAGTTTGTCTGTTTCTGCGTGCCATCAGGCTTTGTCGTTTCAATAAAGTTTTGCTTTTCTTTATTCTCCTGCGCTTTTTGTTGTCGTGCATCTTCTACTGGGGAACTGGGCAAAGTCTGCCTATAGTAGAGGAAGCCGCCCGCAAGAATCGCAATTACTACCACTGCGATCAGAGTAATTATTAGTGGCTTTTTTCCTGAAGGCTTCTTTATTTCCATGACATTGTTCACCATATCTAACGTATCTCTATTATTTAACCATAAACGGTGCCAATTGGACAAGGAAACGCCTTTGTGGTATTTACTACGAAACTACGAACGAATTCTATGTAATAGTGAGCCGATTCTTGGAGCGGCCAGACTAAGGACAAGTAGAAGGGCGGTGGCTATAGATATGGCCGATCCAGCCGTGTAAGAATTCGGGACATAGGCTAAATCTATGGAATGCTTGCCTGCCGGAACGTTAATTGCTGAAAAATCGTAATAGGCCGGATGAATAGAAGTCCTTTCTTTTTCATCGAGAGTAGCTATCCAATCTTTGTTGTAAGTTTGGGCAATAAAAAGGAGGCCGCCCGTTTGTGAATCTGTTTCGATTTTCAGTGAATTGGGTGTTTGGCGGTAAGTAGCCTTGGAGGTTGGATCTGCAACTTGAAAGTTACCTTCAATGGGAACTTCATGATAGGCGACGTTGCCAGACCTTAGCGTGTCTAGCTGCCCTTTTTTAGGTTGATTAAGGATCGTGCTTGCAAAATAGACCTTTGGAGTTGGTTGGTTGGCTATGTATATTCCGGGTTGTTTTTCAATATAACCTTCAATAGGCTTTTGATTTAGTATGTACTCAACCCCAAGGTTTTTGAACAGCATAGACTTATCCACGTTATTAATTATCAGTGCATTGTTACGATATGTTTGTAGTGTTTTGTTCGGGTGATTAATTGCTTGAATTCTATTAAGAATGGAGCTGGAGTACAGAGAATCATAGCCGCTAATCAAGGATACATTGTAGAAAATATCTTCAAACTGATTAGAGGTATCGATAACTGCAGGCTTTGTGCTTGAGTCGTCGTCCTGACCGATGATGAGATTAAGCTGAGGGTTCTTCGTAACGGTAATCTCACGCTGAACAATAGGTTGTGAGACTCGCCACAAGGCCCAACCCTGAAGCAGGGTTGTCATTGCAAGTAGTATGCCAAAAAACAAGGCAGCGTAGCGCTTATTTTTGCGTGTTATATAAAAGACGATCGACAGTATAATGACTGAGTAATAAAGTACATAATAGCTGGTTGTAAGAGTATTGACCCGACTGAGCATTAATTGAGGCAGCGATAGTAAGAATATGGCGGCGAGAGGTGTGAAAAGGATGAATTGCTCGTAAGGACGGACTTTTTTACTCGAAGTGATTTTGAAGAGATTTCTTAGTAGCCAATCTACTCCATAGGCTGCAACAACGGCCATTCCCAGTAGCGCAATTGGTAGGAAGTAATCGGTCGCTAAGGAGCGAAAGGTTGGAGATATAGTGTTTAGTAATGTCTGAGGGAAGTCGTTCCATTGCCAAAACGCACCAAAGATAAACAAAATAGCGTAGAAAAATACCCAGTGAGGTGCTCGCTTTCTGATGAGCATTGCCAATGCAGTACCAATACCCACAAAGAAAGCCAGGCCTGGCATTTGTCCAATAAGTAGTTCACGGCGGTCGTTTGCGCCGAGGTTGTCGGGTCCAGAAGCAAGTTGATACGAACTTGGAATGTTCGATAGCTCCTCAATTCGGGAGCTCCATGGTTTTGGGTCGACTATTTCAACTTCCTGCGAACGGTGGCTTTGTGGTATTTGCGCGGCCATTGGAAGCAGTTGGGCTGCACTCAGTCCAATAGCGCATATGGCTGCGAGTGCTACGAACCCTGCCCTTTTAATACCTAGTTTCACAAATAAAAGATCGTAGAGGACATGGAGGAAGAGAACTATATAGGGGAGAAGAGCGATTTGTATATGACCCGTATAGGCCGCGAAAGCTAGAGCTAAAGTGATGAAGAGTAAATAAGGGCTAAGAAGCTTTTTACTCTCTTTCCATTTGAGGTAGAAAAAAAGTACAAGCGGTATTGTTGCCATTGGAATGGTAACAATACCATAGATAGACCAGAAGATTGAGAAGGGCGCGAGGCTAAAGGCAAGCGATCCGATTGTACTAGCGTAGGTTGAAAGCCTTAGCTGGCGGAGTAAGAGGTAGGTGCAGGCACTTAGGAAGAATAACCCAAATAAAACGATACAATTTTGAAATGTGTATATATCAACAAAAAACAGAAGGAGATTAAAGGGAGAAAGTGCAGTATTGATTGGGTTGGCGAGAAATACGTCGCCTGCGAATGATTTATTGTTCCATAGGGGAATCTCGTGATGACTTGTAATTGAGTCCTTTGTATACTCCCTGAAAGGTAGCATTTGCTGCGTAATATCAGAAGGCACAGGCGCAATGACGCTATCTTTGTCTTGTGAAGTATCCCACCCTGCAGTAATATTCAGTGGCGCAATAATTCTATCGGTTATAGTTACATACACTGCAAACGGCAGGATGGCCAATAACCCAACCAGTAAGGCTTGACCGTATATATTTTTCAGGAATGGGAGGAGTTTCTTTAGGCTGGTCATTGTACGTTAGTATACCACTCCTACCACGCGCTATCTGCCTGTACGATTGGGTACTTTTCGAGATTAATTTTAGATTTAAGCTTCAGAGCTTTGGACTCTACAAAGTGCCATGAAAGGAATGCAACGGCCGTACTGGCTGCAAGGCTTAGTAGGAACATTTTTAAGGCACTTTGGGTATGAGTTACCGACGCAATCATTTGTTGAATAGGAAATGAGTAAATGTAGATGCCGTAAGAGAAATCCCCAAACCGCCCAGTCTTACTTAGTAAGCTACTCCTCCCTAAAGCAAAGAGTGTGTAGGCAAGGAAGACTGATGCTGAAAGAGGTAGGAGTGTAGGGGTGAGAAACGATAGGCTAAGAAAAATTGTCAATGAAGCGAGACCCCACTTTGTTTTAAGCTTTATTCGATGTTCTTCTTTGTGCATTAAGACTCCCGAATAAAACATCAAAGCAAAAATGAGTAACTGACTGATGTCAAGGTAGAACACCATCAC